>SWCD01004079.1_pt1 | contig 32758 bp, 29 predicted proteins | sample 4693011 | NCBI WGS metagenome assembly SWCD01 (sample SAMN10267278, study PRJNA491770) | bioreactor metagenome | isolation source: DHS bioreactor inoculated with marine | place: Japan: Omine Ridge, Nankai Trough | reverse complement strand
GCCGCCATCGTCATGTTCTGGCTATGAGTCCTGAGCGTAGGAAACCGGGGTCAGTTTCCTAGGAAACTAGGAAACCGCATATGTGAATGTGGTGCCGGTTTCCTCCCTTGCCTTGCACCGATTTGTCGTTATTTTTCATTGCGGTATCGCTGACCCGGTGCGGTGCCGCGCCGCCCTGGCGGGGCTGCCCCTTGCAACTGCCCGCTTGGAGGCGTTAAGACCACCGGCACGGGTGATTAGCTCAGCTGGTAGAGCGCTTCGTTTACACCGAAGATGTCGGGGGTTCGAGTCCCTCATCACCCACCACCGCCCGCGCACCGGCGTTGTCTTCAGCGCGGCGCTGGCCTTGCCGAAGGCGAGACCGGTCTCGATCCCGGCGTCGTTGCAGCCAGGCAGCCGCTTGATTTCGCTGTCGTGTTGGAGTGGGTGCAGGGCGGGGACAGGCCGACAGGCTGTGGCAGAGCCTCGGACCCGAGCCGGGCGTCGGTCCCGCGGCGGTCGGCCGCTCGCGACGCGGCCGGATAGCGTCGTCGCGCGGGGCGCGGGCCTGTGCCGAGCGCCGGCGCCGCCCGCCCCAAAGAGACGCCCGATCTCGCGGCCCGGCCCGCCGACGGTGGTCCGCAACGCGCGCAGTGCGCATCGGAGTATCGGTCCTTCGATCTGTCGCGCAGCGGGCGGGTCACCGGCCCGGCGCGCGCTCGATCAGCTGCGTCCGCCGGGCGTCAGCCCGCCGCCTCGGCCGTCTGCGGCAGCCGCCATCTGAGCTTCGACCAGTCGCGCCGGCCGAGGATCATCGAGACGGTTGCAAATTCGAAGCCCCGTTCGCTGAGCCCGTCAAGCGCGCTCGGCATCGCGCGCACGGTCGGTGCGTGGATATCGTGCGTCAGGATGATCGCGCCCGGCTCGGAACGGTTGACGATCCGGCTGGCCACGACGCTGGACCCGGGCCGGCGCCAGTCTTCCGGATCGACCGACCACAGGATCGTTGGCATGTCGCGGTCTTTCGCCACCATGTCGGCCTGGCGGTCGGTGAAGGCGCCGTAGGGCGGGCGCAGCGTCGTCGGCACGCGCTGCACCGCCTTGTAGACGGCGTCTGCCGTACGGTCGAGTTCGCGCAGCACCCCGCCGGTGCCGAGCCGCGACAGGAACGGGTGGCTCCAGCTGTGGTTGCCGATCTCATGGCCTTCGTCGACCATCCGCTTGACGATATCGGGATAGCGCGCGGCGTTGCGGCCGATGACATAGAAGGTCGCGCGGATGCGGCGTTGCTTGAGCATGTCGAGCAGCGCCGGCGTCAACTGCGGGTGCGGCCCGTCGTCGAATGTCATGGCCACGAGATTGCCCCGGGCGGGCCCCGCTTTCACGGTGGCGAGCCGGTCGCCGGCGATGTCGTCTGGCAAGGCGATCGAAGACGCGGCGAACCCTGCGGCAGGTGTCATCCCGCCACATATCAGCGCTGCGCCCGATCGCATGATCAGGTTTCGTCTTGTAACCACCCCGGTCCCTCTTCCCCTAGCGAATGTTTGAACACGTACCCTCACTGTCACTATCCTTACAAAGAGATGTTCGGCGCAAGCATTCGGATTGGATTTTTTCGATTCTCTTGGGGTATTGTTTCCGCGCTGGAACCTATAGCACGTTGTAGTGCGAATTGTATAAGAAACTTCACCTAATGGGACTCGGGCGGGCTCCGCCGGGCGCTTCGGAGGGCCGCTCCGGGCGACTCCCGGCGGGCGCGACTCAGCCCCGGAAGCCCTTGCCGGGGCTCTCTCGGAGGTCGCCGGCCGGGGCCAACGGGCAGGGGTCCCGGCGGCTGTGGCGCCGTGCCGCCGAAGGCAGGGGCGGGGGCGGGCGAAAAATCACCACGCCCGCGCAGGAACCGCTTGACGCCTCGGCCGCGCCGGCCTAATACCCGGCTCCACGGCGCGCCTGCGGGTGCGCCTGTCGATTGGGCGCTGACATGCGCCCGGGCAGCGAGCGGTTGTAGCTCAGTTGGTTAGAGTACCGGCCTGTCACGCCGGGGGTCGCGGGTTCGAGTCCCGTCAACCGCGCCACCGCTGCCTCGGGGACAGGACACTGGACCCGCCGACGAACGAGCCCCCTCCGCGGGGGCTTTTTCATGGCCGGCTCTTGCTGTCCGGCGACGCCCCTGAAGTCTTGCCGCGCCGGCGCCGCCCCGGCGGACATCTCCACCAGACCTTGGGCGAATGCGGTTTGCGCCGGGCTGCGTACCGGGCAGGGCGCCGCCGGTGCCGGCCCGCAGGCCGCTGCGCTATCCGGGACGGGGTGTGTCCCGGTGCCCGACGGCACCTCTCGCCGCGGCCCCGTTGGCGCCGCGGCGGGCGCGCCGATCCCCATAGTAAGCGGCCGGTCCTGCGCCAGCCTGCAAGGCCACGATCCGGGGCGACAGGTCCGTGCGCGGTCGAAAGCGCGCAGAGAAGTGCCGAAGTGATGTCGCGCGGCCGGTCCCGGCGCCAACGGCCCTGCGGGTTCCGGGTAGGGTGCAGAGGCATCCGACCGGCCTGTTTCGGCCGGACGCGACATCACCGGTGCGGGCGGTTTCGCGATCCTCGCAGCCGGCTCGGACCCCGCCTGAGCGCTCCGCAGCGCCCATCGACGCCGTGAAATCGGTCCGGTCGCCTTCACCCGGTCGATCCCCCCCGGCGCGGCCGCGCGGATCCCGTCCGCATCGGTCGGGACCCGCGGCTGCAGGCGCCACGCGGGCCGCCGCCGGTGCCGCGGGCGACCTTTCCCATTGACGCCACGACGCACACCGCCTAGATCCCGCCACACGCGCGGTTGTAGCTCAGTTGGTTAGAGTACCGGCCTGTCACGCCGGGGGTCGCGGGTTCGAGTCCCGTCAACCGCGCCACTTCTTCTGGATGCTGCCGTTTCACGACCCGAGCGCGTCGCGCTCCGCACGATCTTGCGACCATCGCCATGCCCCGGGCCCCGGCGACCCGCAGCGCCCGCGGTCATATTCACGAAGTGTTGTGCGTTCGCGGGCTGGTCTTCGCCCGCGCGGCACGGTATCGGGCCGCGACCACCGGAGATCCCATGCCCCGCATCCTCGCCTTCCTCGACCAGCTTTCCCTCGGCCCGCTGGTGCTCATCGCCGCCACGCTCGGCCTGGCCCCCTTCGTGCCGGAACCGCATGTCTGGGAGAAGCTCGGGATGCTTGCCAATGGCGCGCTCACCAGGCCGATCGACCTCTTCGACCTCGCGTTCCACGGGCTGCCATGGCTCATGCTGGTCGCCAAGCTGGCGCGCCTGGCCATGCGCCGTCCGCAAGCCTGATCGCGGTTTTCTTCGGTCCAGAAATACCTCGGGGGGTCCGGGGGGCAGAGCCCCCCGGGCGGGTCGGCCCGGGCCCGGGCCGGGGCGAAATCACCCCTTGTCCGACAGGGCGGCCAGGATCCGCGCCCAGCTCCGCGCGCCCTTGGTGAAGCTTTCGAGATCGTATTTCTCGTTTGGCGAGTGGATCGCGTCGTCGTCGCGGCCAAAGCCGATGAGCATCGAATCCATGCCGAGGATGTCCTGGAAATACCCGGCGATGGGGATCGACCCTCCCGAGCCGATGAAGGCCGCGTCGATGCCCCATTCCTCGCTCAAGGCCCGGCGCGCGGTTTCGAAGGCCGGGTCGTCCGTCGGCATCCGGCTCGCGGGGGCTCCGTGCCCCATCGGGAATTCCACGGTGACGTCCGCCGGCAGCCGGCTTTCGACGTGCTTGACGAAAGCCGCGTACACCGTCTCGGGATCCTGGGTTCCGACCAGGCGGAAGCTTACCTTGGCGCGTGCCTCGGCGGGCAGAACGGTCTTGAAGCCCGCGCCGGTGTAGCCACCGGTGATGCCGTTCACCTCGGCTGTCGGTTGCGACCAGATCTTTTCGAGCGGGGTCAGCTCCGGCGGGCCGTAGGGAACCGAGAGGCCGACGTCGCCGAGGAAGCGGGCGTGGTCGAACCCGAGCCCCTGCCACTGTGCCCGGATCTCGTCGGGAAGCTCCGGCACGCCGTCATAGAAGCCCTCGAGCGTCACCCGGCCGGTGTCGTCGTGCAGATCGGCAAGGATCCTGGTCAGCAGATGGATCGGGTTCACCGCCAACCCGCCATACATGCCCGAATGCAGGTCGCGGTCGGCGGCCCTCAGGATCACCTCCTCGCGCAGCAGCCCGCGCAGCATGGTGGTGATCGCCGGCACCCGGCCCTCGAACATGCCGGTGTCGCAGATCATGGCGAAATCGGCTCTGAGCTCGTCGGCATTCTCCTTCATGAACGGCACCAGCGACGGCGAACCGGATTCTTCCTCGCCTTCGAGGAAAATGGTGATCCGGCACGGCAGCTCCCCGTGTTCGGCCACCCAGGCGCGCATCGCTTCGACGAAGGTCATGAGCTGGCCCTTGTCGTCGCCGGCGCCGCGGCCGCGGATCACCTTGCCCTTCGGCGTGTCCTCGACCGCGGGCTCGAACGGCGGGGTGTTCCAGAGCGCAAGCGGATCGACCGGCTGCACGTCGTAATGGCCGTAGAACAGCAGGTGCGGCGCGCCGGTTCCGCCGTGCGCCACCACCATCGGATGCCCGGGCGTCTTGCGCTTCCCGGCCTCGAAGCCGATCGAGGCAAGATCCGCCACCAGCCAATCGGCGGCGGCATCGCAGTCGGCCTGGTAGGCCGGGTCGGTCGAGATCGAGGGGATGCGCAGGAGCGCCATCAACCGCGCAAGGGCAGCCTCCTGATCCTGGTCGAGACGGGCGAGAACGGGCGCAAGGGTCATGGAAATCTCCTGGAAATGGGCCGGTCGCGGCGCGGCCCGCGGGATGCTCCCCGGGCAGGCGGGGATTCGCGCGCGGGCCAATCGGCGGAAACCGTATCAGAGGGGCCCGCGCTGTCCAGACGGGCTGGCAACCGGAAGCCAGGCTCATTATGGTGCGCAAAACGACTGGAGGAACGAGCATGACGATTTTCACCACGGCCCGCGCGCTGGCCTTGACCCTGTCTTTCGCGGCCACCCCGCTGGTCGCCGAGGGGCTGTCATTCGAGCCGGTGGCCCCGGTCGGGCTGAACGCGGCGGCGACCCAGAAGGTCGCGGCGTGGCAGGCGCAGATGCCGGCGGCGATGCCGGCGTTCGCGCAGAACGGATACGGGGCCTACGGCGCCTTTGCGGTGCCGAAAGGGGCGTCGCTGGAAGACCCGTCCGAATTTGCGGTCATGGCGGGTCTCGACACGGTCGAAACCGCCAAGGCGGCGACGCTCGAAGCCTGCACCCAGCAGACCGGGCGCGACTGCGTGCTGATCGGGTTGCTTCTGCCCGGCGACGGCTGACGCGCGGGGCCGGATCCGGGCTGCGGTTTCGGCCCCTGGCCGCCGCCGCAATCGGTTCCGCCGGTCCTCCTCCTGCCTTCGATCGAGCGTCCGCAGGGCGCCCTGTTGGCTTGATCGAAGTCAAAGTCGCGGCTGCGGCAATGTGTCTAAAAGGCGCGAAACCGTTTACCGATGCGCAATCTTTGTGTAACAGGAAAAAACCGTTAGCTGCGGGGAGGGATACGCGTGAACTACGAAGCCAAGCTGGATGAGGCGCTCAAGCGCCTGCACGATGAAGGTCGCTACCGGGTCTTCATCGACGTCGAACGCGAGAAGGGCAATTTCCCGCATGCGATGTGGTCGAAACCGGACGGCACCCAGTGCCCGGTGACCATCTGGTGCGGCAACGACTACCTCGGCATGGGCCAGAACCCGGTGGTGATCGAGGCGATGCACGAGGCGATCGACGCCACCGGCGCCGGCTCCGGCGGCACCCGCAATATCTCGGGCACCACCGTGTTTCACAAGCGTCTCGAGGCCGAACTGGCCGACCTGCACCGCAAGGAAGCGGCGCTGTTGTTCACCTCGGCCTATATCGCCAACGACGCGACGCTCTCGACCCTGCCGAAGCTCTTCCCGGGGCTGATCATCTATTCCGACGCGCTCAACCACGCCTCGATGATCGAAGGCGTGCGCCGCAACGGCGGTGCCAAGCGCATCTTCCGCCACAACGATGTCGATCACCTGCGCGAGCTGCTCGCCGCCGACGACCCGGATGTGCCGAAGCTGATCGCGTTCGAATCGGTCTATTCGATGGACGGTGATTTCGGACCGATCGAGGCGATCTGCGACCTCGCCGACGAATTCGGCGCGCTGACCTATATCGACGAAGTTCATGCCGTCGGCATGTACGGGCCGAGGGGCGCCGGTGTCGCCGAGCGCGACGGGCTGATGGGTCGGATCGACATCATCAACGGCACCCTCGCCAAGGCCTACGGGGTGATGGGCGGCTATATCGCCACCACCGCCAAGATGGTCGATGCGATCCGTTCCTATGCGCCGGGCTTCATCTTCACCACCTCGCTCGCGCCGACGATCGCCGCCGGCGCCGCGGCCTCGGTGCGCTTCCTGAAGTCCGCCGCTGGCCAGGCGCTGCGCGACACCCACCAGGAGCAGGCGAAGATCCTGAAACTGCGCCTCAAAGGGCTGGGGCTCCCGATCATCGACCACGGCAGCCACATCGTGCCGGTCATCGTCGGCGATCCGGTGCACACCAAGGCGCTCTCCGACATGCTGCTCGACGGGTTCGGAATCTACGTGCAGCCGATCAACTTCCCGACGGTGCCACGCGGCACCGAACGCCTGCGCTTCACCCCGTCGCCGGTCCATGGACCCAAGGAGATGGACGCCCTGGTGGCCGCTCTCGACAAGCTCTGGGCGCAATGTGCGCTGAATCGCGCCGAACTCTCTGCCTGACCGCGCGCTGCGTTGTGCAGATACGCATGCGCTGTGCTACAAACGAGACGATGACACCGGGGACGCGACGAATCGTCGGTGCACTGGGGACGGGGGCGGGTGAACCGCCCATCAGCGTAAGGGATGGCTGATGATCAGGCGTTGGGTTACGCCCAGGATCACCGAACAGGCTGAGGAACCGGCTGGATTCGACTCGTTCGATCTCCGGCTGGGCGATCTCATGCGCGGTGAACGCGCCACGCTCGGCAAATCCCTGCTCGATGTCCAGAACGAACTGCGGATCAAGGCGTCCTATATCGCGGCGATCGAAAATGCCGATATGCGCGCCTTCGATACCCCGAGCTTCATCGCCGGCTACGTGCGCTCCTATGCGCGTTATCTCGACATGGATCCGGAATGGGCCTTCGAGACCTTCTGCCGCGAATCCGGTTTCCGGCCGACCCACGGGCTGGCGCCGCAGGCCCGCGCCAAGGCCGAGAAGGCCAACCGGCGCGACGGCGATGTCGATCCGCTCGCCAATGCCATCTTCGCGCCGCAACCGAGCTCGATCTTCGACGGGATCGAACCCGGCGCGGTCGGTTCGGTGGCCGTGCTGGTCGCGCTCATCGGCGTGCTCGGCTTCGGCGGATACTCGGTCCTGCGCGAGATCCAGAAGGTCGATTTCGCCCCGGTCGAACAAAGCGTCGGGGTGCTGGAAGACCTGCCGGGGCTCGGCGCGGCGGGGTCCGGCCTGGCCGGGGCCGCCGGTGAAACGGAGCTCGCCGGAGGGGGCGCCGATGCGGTCACGCCGCCGACGACCGAGGCGCTCGACCGGTTGTACCGGCCCCAGACGCTCGACGTGCCGGTGCTGATCGCCCGCGACGGGCCGATCTCGACGCTCGACCCGGCCGAGGTCGGGGTGCTGGCCGACGCCGGCGCCGCGCCCGGCGAAGGGCTGGGGCTCGGCGGCTCGGTCGATGCCGTCGTGGCCGCCGTCGTCAAGGAACCGGACGCGGCCCTGACGCCGCCGGCCGGTGCGGTGCAGGTGTTCGGCCCCGATGCGCCGGAAGTCGCGATCTTCGCCGTCCGGCCCTCCTGGGTGCGGGTGCGGTCGGCCGACGGCTCGGTGATTCTGGAAAAGATCCTCGACACCGGCGAGAAATACGTGCTTCCGAAGCTCGAAGCCGCCCCGACCCTGCATTCGGGCAATTCCGGCTCGGTCTACTTCGCGGTCAACGGCACCGCCTATGGCCCGGCAGGCGAAGGCGCCTCGGTGGTCAAGAACGTGGTCCTCGCGCCGGACGCGCTGACCGAAGCCTTCGCCATGGCCGACCCGAGCGCCGACGATGCGCTTGCCGAATTCGTCGCCGTCGCCGAGGCCGACCTTCAGTAGATCAGATGTCCGATCGCGCGCAACCGGACCCCGGTCGCGCGCAGCGGTGACGTGCTTGAGCCGCCGGCGCAGCGCCGCAACACGCCGTTTTCTTCGGTCTGCAAATTCCTCGAGCGTGACGGGACGAATTCGAGACACAGGTGTGTTCGAAACGCGGGCACCAGCGGTCCGCGCGGTGCATTTCGCGGTTTTCGTGCAAGACCCTGGGCCCGGGTGATGCGCCACCCGCTTTCGGCCGAGCCCGAAGGGACTGGCCGCTTCTGTCCGCCCCGCCCCGCGTCACGCCACCGTGGCTTGTTCCCCGCCGCTGCCCGCGCTATCCAAGCCCGGAGCGAAAGCGAGGCCCCCTATGACCCACAATCCGATCCGTCCCTGGCGCGACATCGAGCGCCGCAAGTCCCGCCAGATCATGGTGGGCAACGTGCCGGTTGGCGGCGGCGCTCCGATCGCGGTGCAGACGATGACCAACACCGATACGTCGGATGTGAAAGCCACCGTGGCTCAGGTGCAGGCGGCGGCCGAAGCCGGGGCCGATATCGTCCGGGTCTCGACCCCCGACCAGGCGGCGACCAGGGCGCTGAAGGAGATCGTCGCCGAAAGCCCGGTGCCGATCGTCGCCGACATCCATTTCCACTACAAGCGCGCCATCGAAGCGGCCGAGGCGGGCGCGGCCTGCCTTCGGATCAACCCCGGCAATATCGGCTCGCCGGACCGGGTGCGCGAGGTCATCCGGGCCGCGAAGGATCACGGCTGTTCGATCCGCATCGGCGTGAACGCCGGCTCGCTCGAGAAGCATCTCCTTGAAAAATATGGCGAACCCTGCCCGGAGGCGATGGTCGAGTCGGGTCTCGACCATATCCGCATCCTCGAGGACAACGATTTTCGCGAGTACAAGATCAGCGTGAAGGCCTCGGATGTCTTCCTGTCCGCCGCCGCCTATCACGCGCTGGCGGACGCGACCGACGCGCCCTTGCACCTCGGCATCACCGAGGCCGGCGGCTTCGTCTCCGGCACGATCAAATCGGCCATCGGTCTGGGCAATCTGCTCTGGGCGGGGATCGGCGACACGATCCGCGTCTCGCTCTCGGCCGACCCGGTCGAGGAGGTCAAGGTCGGCTTCGAGATCCTCAAATCGCTGGGGCTGAGGCACCGCGGCGTCAACATCATCTCCTGCCCCTCCTGCGCGCGCCAGGGCTTCAACGTGATCGAGACCGTGGCCGAACTGGAAAACCGGCTTGCCCATATCCGCACCTCGCTGTCGCTGTCGATCATCGGCTGCGTCGTCAACGGGCCCGGTGAGGCCTTGATGACCGACGTCGGGTTTACCGGCGGCGGGGCGGGCTCGGGCATGATCTACATGGCCGGCAAACAGGACCACAAGCAGTCGAACGCGGGCATGATCGACCACATCGTCGACCTGGTCGAGAAACGCGCCGCCGAGATCGAAGCGGCGAAGGCCGAGGAAGAGGCGGCGGAGTGATCCGGGCGCGGCGCCTGCTCGGCGCGTTGCGCCGGTGGGCCGCGACCCCGCCGCCAGCGCCGCGCCTCACCGGCTGCGAAACCCATTTCGTCGAGCGGCTCGGGCTCGAACGGTCCGAAAGGTGACTCCCCGCCGGGGGGTTACCTGTAAATCGCCGCGTAGCGCGGGGCGAAAAACTTGATGAAGGCCTTCACTTCGGCTCTGCGGTAGGCTGCCGGCGGGACCAGCAGCAACTGATCTGCATTCAGTTCCTCGGGCGGGTCGAAGCATAGGATCATTTCCGGGTCGGAGAGGTTCTTGCGGACGTTGTCGATCCCGAGCGCCTGGCCGGATTTGATCGTGGCGATCAACAATTCGGGCTCTTGAACGGTGCTGATGATCTGGTCGGGGGCGACCCTGGCCGCGATCCAGTCATGCAATCTGGCTGAGGCGCCGTCGCGCAGAAAGGTCACGAAACGATGGCCATCGAGTTTGTCTGGCCCGTCGGGCAATCCGTGCCGGTCGGCATAGGCCTGCGATCCGTAGAGCGCAAACTGCGCCGTGCTGATCTTGCGGCAGACAAGGTCCGGGGCGGGCGGCGTGGACACGATCCGGAGCGCGACATCGGCTTCGCCCTTCGACAGGTCCAGCACGTTTGTGCCCGGCAGAAATTCAAACCGGATGTCGGGGTGCAGGGCCGAAAACTCGTTGAAAATCTGCGAAGCCCGCGGCGAGAAATTCGCCGAGAACGCCGTGATGCGGATCGGCCGCGGCGCGGTCAGGTCGCGGGTCTTCTCGGCAAAACCCGCAGCGGCTGTCTCGATGGCTTCGGCCAACGGCATCAGGTCTTTGGCGCCCTCGGTCGGCCGAAAGCCCCGGGTGTCGCGCTCGAACAGGATGAGCCCGCATTCGTGCTCGAGCGCCTCGATCCGGCGCGCGACCGTGGGTTGCGACATTGCGAGCGCCTTCGAGGCCGCGAGCGTCGAGCCCTGCCGCATCACGGCGAGAAAGACCCGCACATCGGACCAGTTGCGGAAATCGCTCTTCATTCTTGTAGAACAGCACAATGCCGCGACGGATACCAGAGGGTCGGGATCTTGCTTAGGGTTTGGGGCAGGACCTCAACAAGGAAGACCCGCCATGACCCAACTCGCTCTTCCCGCCCGCTCCTTCGACCCGCTCGGCGTGATCGCCCGTCTCTTCCGCAAGCCGTCGACACCCGCGGCGATGCCGGACCCGGACCAGTCGCGCGCCCGCCGCGCATTCGTCATCGACCGGCTCGACAACAACCCGGACGCCTTCGCGAGCGAATACGACGTCCAGGCGATGATGGCTCTGTACCCGCGCGCGTTCTGAGGCCAGCCTTGCGCCCGGGAGCCGGTCGATGCCCGGAGCCCGCAGCGGCGCCCGCCCGGGGAGGGCCCCGGGCGAAACGCCCCCGTCTCGGGCCGCGTGGCGGACGAGGCGGGGTGCGACAGGACCGGCGCGCCGCCAGGTCGGGGCCCGGCAGCGACGCCCGGCCGGGTCAGTCGGCTTCGAACGGGTAGGGGCTGCCCTTGCCCGCGGTGCCGCCCCAGGCGGTGACCGGCACCAGCGCGTCGATCTTGCCGCCCATCCCCGGCGATGCCGCCGGCATCCCGGGCACCGAGATCCCGACGATGTCGGGCTTGTCGCGCAACAGCGCCCGGATCGCGTCGAACGGCACATGGCCTTCGACCACGTAGCCGCCGATGCGGGCGGTGTGACAGGAGACGAGCCGGCGCGGGACGCCGGCGGCTTTCTTGGTGCCGGCATAATCGGCATTCTCGGTCACGTTGACCTCGAAGCCGGAGGCGCGGGCCATGTCGATCCAGACAGTGCAGCAGCCGCAGGTCGGGGTTTTCACCACCTCCATGACCGCAAGGTCTTCGGCGCCAAGGCCGGCGCCGGGCAGGGCGGTGAGCAGGATCGCGGCGCTTGCGGATGCAAACAGCGCGCGGCGGGTCGGGTTTGTATGTGGTTTCATCGGACAGGTCCTGGATTGATCGAACGGGGCGCTGGCGCGCCGGATGACGGGGTCGATCAGCCGCGGCGCGGCGGTCCGTGCGGGACGTCCGGCGCGGTCACGGCGCGCAACGCGAAGGGGGAGAGGACAAGCGGCGCAGCGGCCAGGGTGCTGCACTGGCCGGGCGCCGGGGCGGCGGCAAGGACCGCCAGCAGGCAGGACGCGCAGGCCGTTGCCGCTGTCGGGCAGGGGTCGAAGGGCACCCGCCGGTGCTCGTCGCAACACCCGTGTCGCGCCGCGGCGCGATCGGCGGCCTGCGCGGGCATCGCCGCCGGCACTGCCGCCGACATCGCCGCCAATCCGGCCGCGCCAGCCGGCGAGGAGGAGGGCGCGAAGGAGACCGCCGCAACGCCGAGCGCGAGGCAGAGGGCCCAGAGGACCAGCAGGTGCCGGGTGGCCTTTGGGCCCGACCGGGTCATTGCGCCTGGGTTGCCCGCAGCTCGGCGACCACCTGGGTCATCGCATCCAGGGGCACGTAGCCGCGCACCAGCTGCTCGCCGATCACGAAGGTCGGCGTGCCGCTGATCTGGAGACGGCTGGCGAGCGCGTGGTTTTCGCCCAGCACCGCGTCGACCTCGGGGTCTGTCATCCCCGCCAGCACCGCGTCGCCGTCGATGCCGAGCTCGCCCGCCAGGGCCACAAGGCTGTCTTCCGTCATGTTGCCGCGCATCGTCATCAAGGCGTCGTGCAAGGGGCCATAGGCCGCGTCACCGCCGATCAGCTTGGCCGACACCGCGAAGCGCGAGGCGAGCAGGCTTTCCTCGCCGAGGATCGGAAACTCCTTGTAGATGATCCGGATGTTGCCGTCCGCCTCCAGCAGCGCCTGCAGCTCCGGGAAGGCCTTGCGGCAATAGCCGCATTTGTAGTCGACGAACTCGACGAAGGTGACGTCGCCATCGGGGTTGCCGCCGATGTAGGACATCGGGTCGTTGAAGATCGCCTCCCGGTTGGTGGCAATGAGGGCCGCGTCGTTGGCCACCTGTTCGGCGGCGTCGCGGCGCTCGAGCACGGCAACCGCTTCCATGATGACTTGCGGGTTTTCGAGCAGATAGGCCCGAACGGCTTCGCCGAAGGCGCTGCGCTCGTCATCGGTCATCGCGCCGATCTGGAAATCCTCCGCGAATGCGGGCGCGGCAAGGCCGATGGCCAGCGCGAGGGCGGAAAGGGTGCGGGTCATATGGTATTCCTCTGTCAGCGTCTCATGCAGCGTCTCATGGGACGACCCCCCGGGGCGCGGAATGCCGTGGTCGGGTCGTCGCGTCGCGCCTTGACCTTCCGCCGCCGAGGGGGCACCCCGGTCCCGGGGACAGTAGACCGTTTCGCGAAAGGGATGCATCACACTTTTTCGAGAAACGCCGCGCAAAAACGCGATGATGCAGGGAATAACGCCTCGGTGCCGTCCCCGGAGCCGCGGCAACCGTTCAAGCGAGGACGAAATGCGGGTTTCACGACGGTCCGAGGTCGATCCGTTCATTGTCATGGACGTGATGGAGGCGGCGCGCGCCGCCGAAGAGGCGGGACGCCGCATCATCCACATGGAGGTCGGCCAGCCCGGCACGCCCGCGCCCGCCGGGGCCCGCGCCGCCGTCGCGCGCGCGCTGGAAGGGGGTCCGCTCGGCTACACCGTGGCCCTCGGTCTGCCGGCCCTGCGCGCCCGGATCGCGCGGTATTACGGCGAGACCTACGGGGTCGACCTCGACCCGGCCCGGGTCGTCGTCACCCCGGGCTCGTCGGGCGCTTTCCTGCTCGCGTTCACCGCCCTGTTCGACACCGGCGACCGGGTCGGGATGGGCGATCCGGGCTATCCGTCCTACCGCCAGATCCTGCGCGCGCTCGACCTCGTGCCGGTCGGCATAGCGACACAGCCCGAAAACCGCTACCAGCCGGTGCCCGCAGATCTCCCCGACGGGCTCGCCGGGCTGATGCTGGCCTCGCCCGGCAATCCCTCCGGCACCATGCTGGGGCGGGCCGAGATGGCGGCCCTGGTCGGGGCCTGCGCCGCCGGCGACGTGAGCCTCATTTCCGACGAGATCTACCACGGCCTCCACTACGGCGCGCGCGGGGTGAGCGCGCTGGAACTGACCGACGCGGCCTATGTCATCAATTCCTTCTCCAAGTATTTCTCGATGACCGGTTGGCGGGTCGGCTGGATGGTGGTGCCGCGCGACCATGTCCGTCGGATCGAGCGCATCGCCCAGAACATGTTCATCTGCCCGCCCCATGTAAGCCAGGTGGCGGCACTGGCGGCGATGGACTGCAGCCAAGAGCTGGAAGCCAACCGCGCGGTCTATGCCGCCAACCGGGCGCTGATGCTCGAGGGCCTGCCGAAGGCCGGGTTCAACCGGATCGCGCCGCCCGATGGCGCCTTTTACGTCTATGCCGACGTGTCGGAGTTCACGCAGGATTCCAAGGCATTCGCGGCCGAGATCCTGGAGCGCGCGGGAGTCGCCGTGACCCCGGGGCTCGATTTCGACCCGACCCGCGGCCATGCGACATTGCGGTTTTCCTATGCCCGCGCGACGGTCGATATCGAAGAGGGGCTCGCGCGTCTGCAACGCTTCATGGCGGCCCGGGGCTGAGACGCCGCCGGCACCCCGCTGCGCGCCGGCCCGGTCCCGCACCCGCCCCGAACCCCGCTGCGATCCCCGGGCGAAAGGCCGCATCTCTCCGGTCCCGCGCCGGGAGGGGTCGGTCCGGGCCGGGAAAGTGCGGATCGATTGCCCTGACATCGCCAAATAGGAGCCATGCTTCGCGCAAACTGCACTGGCAGTAATTGCGGCGTGACAGACCGGGTGCGGTCTGATCCAAATATGTGAAAAGACGCGGGAGCGGAACACGATGGCTCAACCGACCTTGGACGCCTATGTCGATTCGATTCTTTCCGGGACCTACCATTGGGGATCGGGCAATCTGACGTACTACTTCGACAACAGCTTTGATTTCTGGACATCGGCCGCCAAGACCGCGTTCCGGGCCGCGCTCAAGTCCTGGTCGGACGTGGCCGCGATCGATTTCACCGAGGTCTACTTCGCCGGCAGCGCCGATCTGATCGAGTATTACCTCAACGACACCGATATGACGGACGAAGTCGGCAGCGACACGCTCGGGGCCCATTTCGCCCCGTGGAGCAGCAACCATTCCGCTCCGCTCGAAGGCTTCTACAACTGGGAATCGTTCAAATGGCCCAATGCCTCGGGCTACAGCAGCGCCAGCCTCGGCTCCGGCGGGCTCGCGCGGTCGGTGTTCATCCACGAAATCGGCCACGCGCTCGGGCTCGCCCACCCGCATGACAACGACGGCCCCACGGTGCTGATGCCCGGTGTGTTCCGGTCGGACGATCTGGGCCGGAACAACTTCAACCAGGGCGTCTACACGGCCATGTCCTACAACAACGGCTGGAACCGTCAGGATCCTTGGGGCAATGGCGTCTATGACAAGGGCCACAATTCCGGACCCGGCGCCTTCGACATCGCGGCGATCCAGTTCCTCTACGGCGCCGACACCTCGAACAAGGTCGGCAACACCGTCTACACCCTGAGCGGCAAAATGGGGTGGAGCGCGATCTGGGATACCGGCGGCATCGACATGATCCGGTACGGCGGCTGGAAAGATGCCGTCATCAACCTCAACTCGGCCGCGCTGGACGAGGGCCCGAATGCCGGCGGCTATCTCAGCTATCTCAAGGGAAACGGGGTCTATGGTGGTTACACGATTGCCGGCGATTTCACCGATGCGCTGGCGGATTCGGGCACCGAGACCGGTGTCATCATCGAGAACGTGACCAGCGGCGGCGGTGACGACCGGATCATCGGCAACGCCGTTGCCAACGTGCTCAAGGGCATGGGCGGCCACGACATCATCAAGGGCCTGGACGGCGCCGACAAGATCCGCGCCGGCAACGGCAACGACAACGTGACCGGCGACGCCGGCGACGACGTTCTGCGGGGCGAGAACGGAAATGACACGCTGTTTGCCGGGACCGGCGCCGACGCCCTGTACGGCGGCGCCGGCCACGACATCCTGCTCGGCGGCAGCGGTGCCGATGTTCTGCGCGGCGATGCGGGCAACGACGTCATGCGCGGCGGCGGCGGTGCCGACAGGTTCGTCTTCGGCGTGGGCGACGGCAGGGACCAGATCAAGGTCTTCACCGTCGGGACGGACATACTGGCGCTGGACGATGCGCTCTGGGCCGGTGTGCCGGGAGTGGTGACCGCACAGAACGTCGTCGACACCTACGGCATCGACCGGGGCAGCTACACGGTCCTGAAATTCAGCGCGAACGACAAGATCACCCTGCTCGGCATCGCCGACCCGAACGATCTGGTCGGCGACATCCTGATCATCTGACCCGACACCGCCGGCCCCCGCGCCGGTTTCGGCGCGGGGGCGGAGCGAAGGGCGTGGGCGAAGACGGCGTCGTGCCGGTGGTGCCGGGTTGCCCCGGCCGCGCCACATCCACATCCTGCGCGCGCCTGCCTTGTCGAACCGGGGCGCCGATGCGTGACCTCTCGCCATGATCTTCGGTCCCGGGACAGGCCGGGCGCCTTCACGACCGGCAAAGGCGCGGACGGGTCCCGGCGGATGCAGCGCAGGTCGCCGGACGCCGCCCCCGCCTTGCCCCGACGATCCCGGCGTCTGACCCGCGGCCGGGAAACCGTCTGACCTGGCCGCGTCGCGACCCCGCGCCGGGCGCGCGACATGGTGCCCTCCGGGTGGCGAGCCGGCCCGGGCCGACCGCGCTGCGAATCAAAGCACGACCTGCGGAACCGGGGCGGAAGCGCCCGCGTCGCTACCCCGCGCAAGCGGATGCGGCCAGGGCGCCGCGCCGCTGCGGCCCCGACGGCTCCGGGCTCGCGCCTGCGCGACCGGGCAACCGGGCGGCGGGCGGGTCGCCGGCAGGCCCCGGCAGACCACCGCACGCGTGGTTTGCGGACACCGCCAAGGGCAACGACGCCGCCTACCTGCGCCGATCCCCCGCGCGCGCGGTTTGCGGGACGCGACCTCTTGCAGGACGATGGCAGGCCCCGGCCGATCCCGGCACGCGCGGTTTGCGGGGCTAGGCAAGCCATCCGCGCCCGCTATAGTCCTGCCGAAAAAGGACACCGCAATTGAGGCGCATTCTCTTCCTCCTGCCGTTGCTCTGGCTGGTGGCGGCCATCCCCGTCGCCGCCCAGCAGGCCCTCACCGCGCGGGCCACGCTGACCGGCGACGGGCTCAGCCTGATCGAGCGTCGGGGCCGGATCCTGGCCGCGCTGGAGATCTCGCAACCGGTGCCCTGGCGTGTCTTCACCCTCGAAGATCCCTGGCGGGTGGTGGTCGATTTCTCCGAGGTCGACTGGACCGGCCTGCGCCGGCCGGAGAACATCGCCGAGATCACCCGGATCGAGGAGGTCGCCGCGGGCACCTTCCGGCCGGGATGGTCGCGTCTGGTCATCGCCCTCGCCCGGCCGATGGCGGTCACCCAGGCCGGGATGGAGACCTCGCCCGGCGGCGCGCGGGTGACCCTGCGCCTGACCGACAGCGATCCGCAGGCCTTTGCGGCCACCGCCGGCGCGCCGCCGAGTGCGGTGTTCAGCGCGGCGGAGACGGCTGCCGTCCCGCGCCCCGTGACCGATGACACCTTCGTCGTGGTGCTCGATCCCGGCCATGGCGGCATCGACCCGGGGGCGGAAAGCGAAGGCGTGCGCGAGAAGGACCTCATGCTCACCTTCGCCCGTGAGCTGCGCGACGAGCTGCGAAGGGCCAGCGCCGAGATCGACGTGGTGCTGACCCGCGACGACGACCTTTTCGTGCCGCTCGAGGAACGGGTGGGGATCGCCCATCGGGTCGGGGCCGACGTGTTCATCTCGCTCCACGCCGATGCGCTCGCCGAGGGGCGCGCCAGCGGGGCGACGGTCTACACCCTGTCCGAGGACGCCACCGACGAGGCCTCGGCCAGGCTCGCCGAGCGCCACGACCGGGCCGACCTGCTCGCCGGGGTCGATTTCAGCCAGACCGAAGACGATGTCGCCCTGGTGCTGATGGATATCGCCCGAACCGAGACCGGACCGCGTGCCGAACGCCTTGCGGACGCGCTGGTGGAGGGGCTCTTCCAGGCCACCGGCTCGGTCTACAAGACGCCGCGGATGTACGCCGCCTTCTCGGTCCTGAAAGCGCCCGACATCCCTTCGGTGCTGGTGGAACTGGGCTTCATCTCGTCCGAGATCGACCGCGAACGGCTGACCGATCCCGACTGGCGGGCCAGGGCGGCGTCCGGCCTGCGCGAAGCGCTGCTGGCCTGGGCCGTCGAGGACGCGGCGTTTTCGGAACGCCTGCGCCGCTGACACCAGTCGCGGAAACCTGACGCCCGGGTCGTTTGGCCGGCGTCTGTCGCGCACAGCGCTGGGATGGCGCACGCCGCTGCAGGTCGCGCCTTTCGCCCGTTGAACTCGAGAGCGCTGCCCGACACCGGGTGCCGGGGCGGGCCGGGCGAGGTCTGGTCCGGGGCGATCGAAGGTGCCGGGGCAAGGGCCGGCAGGCGACCCCGCAGCGAGGCCGCGCCGGCGACCGCTCAGAAGTCGAGGCCGAGGTCCAGCGTCCTGGCGGAATGGGTCAGGGCACCCGAGGAGATGTAGTCGACCCCGGTCGCGGCCACGCCGGCGATCCGGTCGAGCACCATGTTGCCGGAGGCTTCGAGCGCCACCCGGCCGCCGGCCATCGCCACGGCGGCGCGCAGGGTCTCGTTGTCCATGTTGTCGAGCAAGACGACGTCGGCGCCACCGACCTCGAGCGCCTGGGCCAGCTGGTCGAGCCGGTCGACCTCGATCTCGACCTTCACCATGTGGCTCGCCACCGCCTTGGTCGCCTCGAGCACCGCGCGCACGCCGCCGGCGGCGGCGATGTGGTTGTCCTTGATCAGGATCGCGTCGGACAGGCTGAAGCGGTGGTTGAAGCCGCCGCCGTGCAGTACCGCGAGCTTTTCGACGGTGCGCAGGCCCGGCGTGGTCTTGCGGGTGCAGGTGATCCGGGCGGTGGTGCCGGCGGTCTCGGCCACGTAGCGCGCCGTCAGGCTGGCGATGCCGGAGAGCCGCCCGGCGAAATTGAGCGCGACCCGTTCGGCCGAGAGGATCGAGGCGGCGGCGCCCTCGATGGTCATCAGCGTCTGGCCCTTGGTGCAGGCGGCGCCGTCCGCCACCAGGGTCTCGACCTTCAGCGCGGGGTCGACGAGGTGAAAGGCGACGCGCGCGATCTGCATGCCCGACACCCGGCCATCGGCGCGGGCGTTGAGCCTTGCGGTGTAGCGCACGTCGGCCGGGATCACCGCGCGGGTGGTGATGTCGCCGTATTGGCCGAGATCTTCCATCAGGGCGGCGCGGATCACCGGTTCCAGCACCAGGTCGGGCAGGGTCGCGAAACTCATGGCGTGTCCTCGACACAGGCGGCGCGGATCTTGAGGGCTTCGGCCAGGGTCATCCGGCTGCGTTCCGCCCGGGCCGGGTCGGGTTCGGGGAAATCGGTCCGGTAGTGCCCGCCGCGCGATTCGCGGCGCTGCAGGGCGGCGGCGGCGATCAGCGTGGCGGTGGCGCACATGTTGGCGAAGGTGATCGAGCCGGCCTCGGCTGTCTCCAGCGCCGCGATCCCAGCCAACGCCTGGCGGAGCCCCGCCTCGTCGCGCAGCACGCCGACCTTGTCGGTCATGATCTCACGCAGGGCCTGCATGTGTTCGGCCGTGTAGATGTCGGTGCCTTCGCCCTCGAAGGCGAGCGCGACCGGCGGTGTCGGCGACGGGGCAGGGGTCCCGGCCAGGGCGCGGCGAATGTCCTGCGCCGCGAGCCGGGCGTAGACGACCGCTTCGAGAAGCCCGTTCGAGGCGAGGCGGTTGGCGCCGTGCAGACCGGTCGAGGCGGCCTCGCCGCAGACCCAGAGCCCGCCGAGGCTGGCGCGCCCCTCCATGCCGGTCGCGACCCCGCCCATGTGATAATGCGCGGCACAGGCGACCGGGATTGTCTGTGTTACAGGATCAATCCCGTTGCGTGCACAGGCTTCGGCCACGGCCGGGAAACGGTCGAGGATCTCCGCCCCGATCGCCTGGCGGGTATCGAGCGCCGGGCGGCGGCCGGCCCGGGTCTCGGCGAAGATCCCGCGGGCGACGATGTCGCGCGGCGCAAGCTCGCCGCGTGGATCCAGCGCCAGCATGAACCGTGCCCCGTCCGAATTGACCAGCCAGGCGCCCTCGCCGCGCAGGGCCTCGGTGGCGAGCGGCGCCGGGTCTTCGCCCACGTCCATCGCGGTCGGGTGGAACTGGACGAACTCGGCATCGGCGATCATCGCGCCGGCGCGGGCGGCGAGCCCGATCACCTGGCCACGGATGCGCGGCGGGTTGGTGGTGTGGGCGAACAGCCCGCCGGAGCCGCCGCCGGCGAGCAGCACCGCCGGGGTGCGGATCAGCACCGGCCCGGTGCCCTTGCCCGCGGCCCGCACCCAGACGCCGACGACCCGGCCGCGGTCGACCTCGAGCCCGGTCGCGAGGCAGCCTTCGGCAACCTGGACCGAGGGTGTCTTGCGCACTTCGCCAATCAGGGTTTCCATGATCTGTGCGCCGGCCTGGTCGCCCTGCACCCGCACCACCCGCGGCATCGAATGCGCCGCTTCGAGGCTCATCACGTAGCCGCCTTCGGCGGTGCGGTCGAACGGCGTGCCGATCGCGGTGAGGTCGTGGATATGGCTGCGGGCGAGTTCGGTGACCATTGCGGCGACCGCCGGGTCGACGGTGCCGGCGCCGGCGTTCACGGTGTCGGCCGCATGGGCCGCGGGGCTGTCGGTCGCGTCCATTGCCGCGGCGATCCCGCCCTGTGCCCAGGCCGAGGAGGCGCCCGCACCGAGGGTCTCCGGCGAGATCATCAACACCGGGCGCGGCGCCAGTTCGAGCGCGGCATAGAGCGCCCCAAGCCCGGCTCCGACGATGACGACGCGGGCGGTTTCGATCTCGTCTGTCATGGGCATGTCCTCGAACGAGGCCTCAAATACCGAGCGCGCGGCTCATGTCGATCATCCGCTCCACCGCCAGCCGGGCCCTGGCGGCCACCGCGGGATCGACGACGACTTCCTGGCCACCGGTATGCAGCGACCAGAGGATCTTTTCGAGGGTGATCTTCTTCATGTAGGGGCACATGTTGCAGGGGCCGACGAAATCGACCTCCGGCAGTTCGTCGGCGATGTTCGACGCCATCGAGCATTCGGTCACCAGCATCGCGTGTTCGGGCTTTTCGTCGGTAACGTATTTGATGATGCCGCTGGTGGAGCCGGAGAAATCGGCCTCGGCCACCACCTCGGGCGGGCATTCGGGGTGGGCGATGATCCGGGTGGTCGGGTGCCATTCACGGAAGTCGCGCAGATCCTGGGCGGTGTATTGTTCATGCACGATGCAGGAGCCGGCCCACCAGACCACGGTTTTCTCCGGCACCATGTTGGCGACGTTCTGGGCGAGGAACTGGTCCGGGGTCATGATGACCGTCTGTTCCGGCAGCGCGGCGACGATCTGGGCGGCGTTCGACGAGGTGCAGCAGATATCGGACGCCGCTTTCACCTCGGCGGTGGTGTTGACATAGGACACCACCGGCGCGCCGGGGTATTTCGCCCGCATCTGTTCGACCCCCTCGGCGGTGATGCTTTCGGCGAGCGAGCAGCCGGCGGCCATGTCGGGGATCAGCACGGTCTTCGACGGGTTCAGGATCTTCGAGGTCTCGGCCATGAAATGCACGCCGCATTGGACGATGGTCTGGGCGTCGACCCGGGTCGCCTCGATCGCCAGCTGCAGGCTGTCGCCGAAGAAATCGGCCACCCCGTGGTAGATCTCGGGCGTCATGTAGTTGTGGGCGAGAATGACCGCGTCCTTCTGCGCCTTGAGCGCGTTGATCGCGGCGACATAGGGCGCGTGGCGGGCCCAGTCGACCGGGTTCACCACCCGGTCCATCTTTGCATAGATCTCGGACATCTCGGCGGCCAGCGCCGGGTTGGGTGCAAGGTCGTAATGGGCCGCGAGGTCCGCGCGCATCTGGACGAAATCGAACATGGGTCCCCCCGGGTCTGTTCAGGATGGCCGGGTGCCCGGCGTCTGTGACATACGCAAGACACTTGGGCCGGTCACGGGGAAAGATCAAGCCATTGCGGCCCGTCGCGGCGGCGGCGCGGTGTTTGCGAAACCGGGATAATCGCTTGATCATGGGCGGATAACGGGCCCCGGCAGGGCTGAAGACCGGTGCGACCACTTGTGACTGGAACAGATCACGTTTTTCATATACGTCTGGTCGGCAGTCCAACCAGGAGGCAGTCCGTCTGGTTGGCAGTCCAACCAGGAGGCAGCATGTATCGGCGGGCAACGAGCGGCGGCTTTATCGTTTTGACCACGTTCCTGATCGTGGTCGTGATGGCGCTGTTCACCTGGGTGATCTACGGCATGGCCCGGCAGGTCTACACCCTCACCGACACCATGGTCGAGATGAACCAGAGCTTCAAGGCGATGGTCGTCGACATGGACCGGATCTCGATGAACATGGAGAGCATCACCGGGAACATGGGCGAGATGACCGTGGCGATGCAGACGATGACCGGCACCCTGGGCACCATGACCGATACGATGGCGACGATGGACGGGGCGATCGGGGTGATGTCGGGCGACATCCGGAGCATGAACCAGGGGGTCACGTCGCTGGCGGGGTCGGTCCACGGGATGAATGCGGCGATGAACCGGATGACGATGGATGTCGGCCGGATGGGGCAGGCGTTCTCCAACCCGATGGCGTTCATGTTTCCGTTCTGAGGCGCGGTCGCGGATGTGCGACCCGGACCGTTCCGGGCGCGGGTGCGTCGAATTAGTAAGTTGACAATTACGCACTTGCGTACGAAGGGGCCGCCCCTTTGTCGCGCTGCCGGAAACAATCCTCCGCCGCCGCCTGCGACAATCGTTACTATTCACAAATTCAAATAAGTTGTTGCGTTCCGCGCGCAAAAAACGTAATGAAATTTCACGAGCCGCTAATATACTTGCGCAAAGGTTCGGGGCGGGGCTTTGGTGCCGACCGAACATGGCCTGAAAACAAAGGGGTAGGGATGCAGAATATCGCTAGAATCGCACCCGTCCTGACGGCGCTCGCAGCAGTAGTTCTCACCGGCTCGGCAGCGGTTTCGCAGGATCATTCGGCGTCGGTTTCGCCCGGGGGATACCGCACGGCCCCTGTCATGGTGTCGCAGGTGGGAGGCTCGGCCATCGTCGGCGGGACCGTCATTCCCTACAAGGAGATCACGGTCTCGGCGCAGGTGCCCGGACGGATCACCTTCCTGGCCGGCCAGGAGGGCCACCGGGCCGAGACCGGCGAGGTGCTGATCAAGATCGACGATGCCGATCTCCAGGCCAAGCGGCGGGCGGCGACCAGCCAGGTCTACCAGGCCGAGGCGGCGCTGCGGAACTCCTACATGCAGTATTCGCGCGAACTCTACTCGCCGCGCGTGAACTCGGTCACCGGCTTTCCCGGCATGGGAGTGCCCGCGACCTTCGACCAGTTCTTCACCCGCGGTTTCTCCGAGGCCATGGGCCAGTCCGACAGCGGGCTCGAGCGCCAGGCCGATCTCTACGCCCAGGGCGTCGGTGTCGACCAGGCCACCAGCGGGCTGGCGACCGCCCAGGCCAACCTCGAATCGATCGACGCGATGCTGGCCGATTTCCAGGCCACCGCGGCCTTCGACGGCATCATCATGCGCAAGCATATCGAAGTCGGCGACACGGTGCAGCCGGGCATGCCGCTGCTCGACTACGCCTTCATCGACTACCTGCGGATCGAGGCCGACGTGCCGGTGCGGCTCGCCGCGGGTCTCGCCGAAGGCATGCTGGTGCCGGCCCGGCTCGACTCGGGCAGCGGTCCGGTCGAGGCGCGGGTGGCCCAGATCTACCCGGTCGCCGATCCCAAGCGCCACACCGTCACGGTCAAGTTCGACTTGCCGGTCGGCACGCCGGGCGGCCCCGGCATGTATGCCGAGGTGACGGTGCCGGACGCCTCGGTGCCGACCCAGGGGCAGACCTCGGTGCCGATGGAGGCTCTGGTCTGGCGCGGCAGCCTGCCGGCGGTCTTCGTGCTCGACGGCGGCAAGCCCTCGCTGCGGATCGTGCGGGTCGGCTATCCGCTGCCCGATGGCACGATCTCGGTCATCTCCGGTCTCGCCGGTGGCGAGATGCTGATCCTTTCCCCGCCTTCGTCCCTGGTTTCGGGGCGTTAGGTGAGACACGGGGGATGCTGGAGCTGACATGACCGATCAGACCGCCAATCACACCGGCAACGGCGCCAATGGCAATGGCAACGGCAATGGCAATGGCCACGAGCAGGATCTCGGGCTTGCCGGCCGCCTGGCCAAGTCGTTCATCAATTCGCCGCTGTCGCCGCTCCTGTTGCTGGCCTGTCTCGGCCTCGGCATCATGGGGCTGATCCTCACGCCCCGGCAGGAAGATCCGCAGATCTCGGTGCCGATGGTCGACGTGTTCTTCCAGTATCCCGGCATCTCGGCCGAGCAGGTGGCCTCGCTCGCCACCGACCCGCTGGAACGGCTGATGAGCGAGATCCCGGGCGTCGAGCACGTCTATTCCACCTCCGAGCGCAACGGCGCCATGGTGACTGTGCAATTCGAGGTCGGCGAAGAGATGGGCCCCTCGCTGGTCAAGCTCAACGACAAGATCCAGTCGAACCTCGACAAGATCCCGCCGGGCGTGACGATGCCGCTGATCAAGCCCAAGGGCGTCGACGACGTGCCTGTGGTCACGCTCACGCTGTGGAGCCACGAGGTCGACGAAGGCGCGCTGCGGTCCCTCGGGCTCGACGTGATGCAGCGCCTCAAGGAGGTGCCCAATACCTCGCAGAGCTTCGTCGTCGGCGGCCGCTCGGATGCGATCAAGGTCGAGGTCTTCCCCGAGCGTCTCGCCGGTTTCGGCATCGGCCTCGACGAGATCGCCCAGACCATCACCGCAGCCAACAGCGAACGCGGCGTCGGCATGGTCGAGTCGGGCCAGAGCTCGTTCACCCTCTACACCGGGTCTTTCCTGCGCACCGCGCGCGATATCGAGAACTTGATGATCGGCGTGAGCTTCGGTCAGCCGACCTATATCCGCGACGTCGCCCTGGTGACGCAAGGCACCGACGACGCCACCTCGATGGTGAACTACTTCACCGGCCCCGCCTATGGTCACCACGGCGCGGAGGGGGGCGCGGGCGATGAGGCGCATGCCGAAGAGCCGGAACTCGCGCCGCTCGGCGCCCCGGCCGTGACCATCGCGGTGGCGAAGAAATCGGGCTCCAACGGCGTGACCGTGGCCAATGCCGTGCTCGCCTCGGTCGAGCGGCTACAGGGCCAGCTGATCCCCGACAACGTCCATGTCGAACTCACCCGCAACTACGGCGAGACCGCCAACGAAAAGGTCAACGAGCTGATCTTCAAGCTCTTCGTGGTGACCGGCGCGGTGACGCTGTTGATCTGGCTGGCGCTCGGTTTCCGCGCCGCCGTGGTGGTGCTGATCGTGATCCCGATCGTGATCCTGATCACCGTCTTCTCGGCCTGGCTGCTCGGCTACACGATCGACCGGGTGTCGCTGTTCGCGCTGATCTTCTCGATCGGCATCCTCGTCGACGACGCCATCGTCGTGGTCGAGAACATCTACCGCCGCTGGCTCGAAGAGGGCGAATGCTCGGAAGGCTGCTCGGTCGATGCGGTGCGCGAGGTCGGCAACCCGACCATTCTCGCCACCCTCACGGTGATCGCGGCGCTTCTGCCGATGGGTTTCGTGCGCGGCATGATGGGCCCCTACATGGAGCCGATCCCCGCACTCGGCTCGGTGGCGATGATCTTCTCGCTGTTCGCCGCCTTCATCTTCACCCCCTGGCTCGCCCAGCGGATCCGGCCGTCGATGAAGAAGCTCGAAAAGAGCCAGGAAAGCGAGCACAGGCAGACGCTCTGGCTCAACCGCTTCTACGTCAAGCTGCTGGTGCCGCTGATCACCAGACGGGCGGTGGGCTGGGGCTTTGCCGTCGGGCTGATCGCGGTGTTCTTCCTGTCGGTGTTCCTGTTCTACATGCAGGCGGTCACCGTCAAGATGCTGCCCAAGGACAACAAGCCCGAGTACAACGTCACCGTCAACATGCCCGAGGGCACGCCGCTGCCGGTGACCGCCAACGTGGTGTCGCAGCTCGCCGAAGAGCTGATGACGATCCCCGAAGTGGTGGCGCTGCAGAGCTATGTCGGCACCGCGAGCCCGTTCAACTTCAACGGGTTGGTGCGGCATTCCTACCTGCGCAACAAGCCGTGGATGGCCGATATCCAGGTCGAGATCGGGCTCAAGCACCACCGCGACCGCTCGTCGGAAGACCTCGCCGTGGTCACACGCGAATTGCTCACGCCGATCGCCCGCCAGCTCGGCGCGCGGATCGAGGTGATCGAGATGCCGCCGGGACCGCCGGTGCTGCAGACCATGGTCGCCGAGGTCTACGGCCCCGACGACGCCACCCGCCGCCAGGTCGCCGCCGATATCCGCGGGATGTTCGAAGCGGCCGAGATCACCGTCGACGCCGACAGCTATCTGCAGGATCCCTATACCTCCTGGCGCTTCGTGGTCGACCGCGAGAAGGCCTCGCGCCGCGGTGTCTCGGTCGAGACCATCAACCGGCAGCTCGAAATGGCGATGGGCGGCTATGTGCTCGGCGACGTCAAGAGCGACCGCGCGGTCGAGCCGATGTTCATCTACCTGCAGATGCCGCTGGCGCTGCGCGCCCAGTTCGGCCGGCTCGGGCAATTGCCGGTGCCCTCCGTCACCGGGGCGATGATCCCGCTCACCGAACTGGGACATTTCGAACAGTTCCAGCTCGACAACCCGATCTTCCACAAGGATCTGCGCGCGGTGGAATTCGTCACCGCCGAGGTGACCGGCAAGCTCGGCGCGCCGATCTACGCGATCTTCGAGCTCGAAGACCTGCTCGACGGCTACACCGCGCCCGACGGCGTGCGCGTCGACACCAATTATGTCGGCCCGCCGGACACCAGCCTCGCCTCGGCGCTGGAATGGACCGGCGAATGGACGGTGACCTACGAGACCTTCCGCGACATGGGGCTCGCCTTCGCGGTGGCGCTGATCCTGATCTACATTCTCGTGGTCTGGGAATTCGGCAATTTCACCATCCCGGCGATCGTGATGGTGCCGATCCCGCTCACCCTGATCGGCATCGTGCCCGGCCACTGGTTCTTCGGCGCCTCGTTCACCGCGACCTCGATGATCGGCTTCATCGCGCTCGCGGGCATCATCGTGCGCAACTCGATCCTGCTGGTCGATTTCTCGCTGCACGCGGTCAAGGCCGGCATGCGGGTGCAGGATGCGGTGATCTATTCCTGCCAGACCCGGACCCGGCCGATCATCATCACGGCGCTTGCGCTGATGGTGGGCTCTTCGGTGATCCTCTCCGACCCGATCTTCCAGGGCATGGCGATCTCCTTGATGTTCGGCGGGCTGGTGTCGACGCTGCTCACCCTCGTGGTGATCCCGCTCGGCTGTGTCAGCTTCTCGGGCGCGCTCCTCGCCGCCATCGACGGACCGGTCGATCCTTCGGCAGGGGTCGTGACCCGCGGTCCAGGCCCGGACGGGTCGGACGGGTCGGACGGGTCGGACGGCGGCGGCGCGCCCGATCCCGACGGCCCGGGCGGCTCGGGCGGCTCCGGCGGCGGCATCGCCCGCTCGCTCGCTCGGGTGAGTGCGGCGGCGTCCGGTCTGGTCTCGCGGGTCTCCGCGCGCGGCACGCCGGCGCAGGCCCCGGCCGAGCCGGCACCGGTCGCGCTCCGCCCGGAGGAAAGCGGCGAGACGATTGCCGCGGCCCTGGCGGCGGTGGCTGCCTCGGAGGCCAAGGCCGCGCTGGCGACGACGGAACCTGCCGCGCCGGCCGCGCCGACACCGGCGCCGAAGGCGAAACCGGCCACGAAGCGGGCCTCGACGGCGAAACCGAAGGCACCGGCCAAGGCGAAGACGGCCGCCAGGCCGAAGCCGGCGACGGCGCCCAGGACCGAGGCGAAAACGGTCGCCAAGACGGCCGCCGAGCCCGCCGCCAAACCGGCGACCCGGACAAAGGCAGCGGCGAAGCCGACGCCGGCCGCCAAGGCGAAGCCTGCCGCCAAGCCGACGCAAGCCGCCAAGGCGAAGCCCGCGACCAAGGCCAAGGCCAAGCCGAAGCCGGCGCGCGCAGCCGCAAAACCGGCGACGACGCCGCGCGGCGGCCGTCGCGGTATCCGGCTCAAGGGCGTGGAGGACAGCCAGAATGGGTGACCAGCGCCTCTCCTTCCTGCCGCGCCGCATCGCGATCCTGCTCGCGGCCGCGGTGATGGTCGGCCAACCGGCCAGCGGGCAGGGACCGTTCCCGCCCATTCCCGGCCCGTTCCCGGTGCTGCCGGCGACCGGCTTCGCCGACCCGGCGGCGGTGACGGCGGTCCCCGCCGCGCCGGAGATGCCGGATGCGCGGCAGCGCCCGACGTTCCGGGCCCCGGCCGACGCGCTGCGCTTGCCCTACTGGATGCAGGCGCCGGTCGCCGACGCGCCCGAGACCGCGCAGACCGGCGCAGCGGCCGGGCCGAACCCGGCAACCGCGCCGCAGGCGCCGGCACCCGCGGCGGGTCCGCAGCGTCCGGCGACCGCCTTCGTCCAGCCGATGCCGTCCTGGACGGCGCCCGGCTACGGTGCGCAAGGGTACGGTGCGCCCGGCTACGGCGCGCAGGGATACGGCGCGCAGGGATACGGTGCGCAGGGATACGGTGCGCAGGGCTACGGCCAGGGCTACGGGGCAGGCGCGCCGTGGCCGGGCCAGCCGGCCCAGGGCCTGGCGCCCGGCGGTGGCGGTGCCTACGCGCAGGCCCCCGCTGGGCTCTGGCCGCAGCAGCCCGGTTGGGGCTACGGCGCCGCGCCGGGCTGGGCCCCGATGCCGTTTGCGCCGGCGACCGGCTGGAGCGGTCCTGCAACGGGAGCGCGGCCGTGAGACCCTGGGCGATGATATCGGCCCCCTCGGGCGGTTCCGGACGGCGCCTCGGTGCGATCGTGCTCGGCCTGGCGCTGGCCGGCGTCGCCGCCTCCGCGGGGCTTGGGCAGACCGCCAATCCGTGGACCCCGGGTGCCGCGCCCGCCGCCCGCTACCCGGGCGACGGCGCGCCGCCGCCGGCGCGCTACCCGGGGGGCGCGACCGCCGGGCGCGAGGGCGTCTATGCGCCGGCCAATCTCGATGCGCTGCTTTCGGGCACCGGCAGCAGCCCGGCGTCCCGGGCCCCGGTCGCCGGCGCGGGTCTCTATCCGGGCACCACCGGCGCCGGCAGCAGCTACCCGCCGGTGAACCCTGCCGGGCTCTATGCGCCGGCCGGGCCGCAGACGCCCGCCTCGCCCTTCGCTTCGGGGCCGAGCTATGCGCCGCCGCAGGCCGGCACGGCGCCGACCGCCGCCGCCGCGGCGCAGGGCTACACGCCCCAGGCGCCCTACGCCCAGGCCGCCCCCTATGCGCCGGCGCAGCCAATCGTGAATGCCGCGCCTTACCCGCTCGGCACCCCGTCGCCGACGCAGCAGGCGCCGGCGCCGCAGCGCAGCCAGGCCGCGCCGGTCCAGCAGGGCGTGGCGCCCGCGCCGCAGACCGGATCGCTGGCGGTGCCGCCGGTGCAGGGCGCCCTGGTGCCCTACGCGGTGCCGACGACGGCCGGCACCATCGGCGTGCTGCCGCTGACACCGGTGGTGCCCGGTGTGCCGTTCGGAGGCTATTCCGGCCTGCCGCTGACCGGCTACGGCGCGACATGGCCCTATGCGGCCGGCCCGGGCCTGGCCTACGGCACCGGGCTGCCCTACGGCGCCGGCGCCGGGCTACCCTACGGCGGCGCTGGCCTGCCCTACGGCGGCGCGAGCGGCTGGCCCTACGGCGGCGCGACCGGTTGGCCCTACGGCAGCGGCGCGACCGGTTGGCCCGGCGGCCTCGGCACCGGCACCTGGCCTGGCGGTCTCGGCACCGGCTGGCCCGGCGGATATGGAACAGGATGGCCGAGCGGTCTCGGGACCGGCTGGCCGACGACAGGATATTCACCCCTCGGGTTCAGGTGACCCGGGCGGTGAAGCGAAGGCCTCTCCCTCGGGCGAGGCAAGGGGAAGAACACGGGTCCCGGTGTTCGGAACCAGAGACTTATGGGACGTGACAAACTTGGGAGTATGAAAACATGCGCAAGCAACTGACCACGATCGCCCTCGCCGCCGGCATGGCCGCCGGCCTCGCCACCGCCGCCGACGCCCAGTACTGGGGCGCCCCCGGCTACGGCGCAGCCCCCGGCTACGGCTACGCCCCGGGCTACGGCTACGGCCCCGGCTACGGCGGCGGCTGGGCGCCCTGGAACAACGGCTGGGGCGGCAACCCGTGGAACAACGGCTGGGGCGGCAACAACTGGACGCCCTGGGGCAACAACGGCGGCTGGGGCAACAACTGGGGTCCGTTCGACGGCTTCGGCGACGGCACCGGCGACTTCGACTTCGGCTTCTCGGGCAGCAGCTCGGCCCGCGGTCGCGGCCAGGGCCAAGGCCAGGGCTACGGCTACGGCTACCAGCAGCCCTACGGCTACGCCCCCTACGGCTACCCGATGCAGCCCGGCATGATGCCGCCGGCCGCCCCGGGCGCCGCGCCGGCCGCGCCGGCCGCGCCGGAAGCCCCGGCCGCTGAAGAAGCGGCTCCGGCTGCCAACTAAGGCCGACGGCTCAACGATCGTCCTGCCCCCGGGATGTCTTCCGGGGGCAGGGCAAACACTTTCCGATGAGGAGGTTCAGATGCGACTGCTCCGGCTCTTTGACACCCTCCGCCGCGTCCCCGTCGACCGCCAAAGGGCGGGCGGGATGAACGCCGCCGGCATGCCGACCGCATGCGCGCTCGCGCTCCTCATCCCCGTCCTGTCGCCGGTCCTGGCGGTGTCGCCCGCGACGGCGCAGACCCTCATTCCCGCCTATGCGGCCGATGCGGTCTACCGCACACCCGACGGCACCGAAAGCTCCGGGCGGGTGGTGAAGTCCGGCCCCGACATGCGGCTCGAGTTCACCGAGGGCGGCCGTGCGGTGGTGCAGATCATCCGCCGCGCCGAGGGGGTGATGTACGTGCTCGATGCCACCTCGCGCAGCTATTTCAAGGTCCAGGGCGAGCCCGACCCGCAGGCCGGCTCCGCCGCCTACGAGGCCCCTTGCGACCAGAGCGTCACCGCCGTCACCTGCCGTTTCCTCGGCAACGAAGTGACCTCCGGCATCACCGCCGAAGCCTGGGAGATCGGTCAGCCCGGCGACCCGTCGCAAGTCAGCCGCATCCTCTGGGACGGCGCCCGCCATCGGGTGCTGCGCCAGGAATATCCCGACGGCACGGTGATGGCGCTGTCGTTCAAGGCGATGGTGCAGATCGAGGGCCGCAACGTTGAACACTGGATCATCAGCGTCAACGTGCCGGGCCAGGCCCCGCTGGCGGGCGCCTGGTACTACGATCCCGAACTGCGCGTCGAGCTGCGCGAGGAATTGCCCTCGGGCGAGGTCCGCTCCTTGCGCAACATCATCGTCGGGGCGGTCGATCCGGCGGCTTTCGCCGTGCCGGCCGGCTGGACCGAAATCTCCCCACCGCAACCGCCCGGTCCGGGTGGCGGCGCCGGCGTGCCGATGCCGCCGAAAGCCAACTGACAGGGGGGAGAAGGGGGCAGAATGGAAACTCTGGTTGCCAATTTCAAAGGCGGCACCGGCAAGAGCACGGTGGTGTTCAACCTCGCGGTCTGGCTGGCGGTGAACGGCCGCGACGTGACCGTGGCCGATCTCGACCCGCAGCGCACGATCGTCGACACCGCCGAGATCCGCGACGAGATCGGCTATCAGCCGGGGCTGACGGTGGTCACCAAACTGCCGCGCAGTGTCGCCGGCGAGCTGATGATCGACGTCGGTCTTTCCGACATGGCGGCGATGCGCCGGGCGATCAAACGGGTCGACCGGGTGGTGCTGCCGGTGTCGCCGTCGCAGGCCGACATCTGGGCGACCCAGCGTTTTCTCGAGATCGTCGCCGAGGAACGCGGGGCCGACCACGCGCTCGATATCCTCGCCTTCGTCAACCGCGCCGATCCGCATCCGCGCTCGCGCGAAAACGAGGAAACGCTCGCGGCGTTGGAGATGTTGCCCGGCGTCACGGCGCTCGGCCAGAAGCTGGTGCAGCGGATGGCCTTCCGCCGGTCGTTCTCGGAGGGGCTTGCGGCCTTCGAGCTTGAGCCCGGCGGCAAGGCGGCGGCCGAGCTCGATGCCCTCGCGGCCGCCCTGTTCGGTTAGGCGCGCGGTCGTGCGTGACCGACGAGACCCTGTGACCCCCGTGAAGGAGCCCGAGTGATGTTGTTTCCGATCCTGCGCCTGGTCCTGATCTATTTCCTGCTGGTGGCGGGCGTCGTGGCGGTGTTCAACCGCGACAAGCTGGCGCCGCTTCTGCCCGGCGGACGCGACCGGGCGGCTCTCACCGAAACCGATGCGGCAGGCGCCCCGGCCCCCCTGGCCGAGATTCCCGAGATCGCAGAGGCCCCGGCCGCCGGATCCGCCGCACCGGCCGAGGACGATCGGGCCACCGGCCCGGTGTTCCCGGACCCGTCGGACCTCGCCGCGCCGGTGCCGTCCGACACCCCGGCCAGCGCTGCGGCCGGGGCGGGGCAGGAGGCCGCGGCGCCGCTGGTGACGCCCGCCCCCGGCATCGCGCCGCAGAGCGCGCCGCTTCGGCTCGCCGCCCCGGAAGGTCCGGCGGCCGCCGATCCGCAGGCCGCGCCCACCGCGCCCACCGCGCCCACCGCGCCCAGCGTCGCCGAGGCGGCTTCGCCCGAGGCCCCGGCGCAGCCTGCCAAGCCCGGCTCGCCCGCGCCGCTCGGCACGCCGGTCGCCTCGGCCCCCGCACCGGAGCCGGTCGCCGAACCGGGGCCGGCCCCCGAACCGGCCCCCGTACCGACCCCCGCGCCAGCCCCCGAACCGACCCCCGCACCGGCGCCCGCACCGGCGCCCGCACCGCTTGCGGCCCCGGCCGCGCCGGTTACGCCGCCAGTGCCTGCGACCCCTG
>SWCD01005398.1_pt1 | contig 32799 bp, 35 predicted proteins | sample 4693011 | NCBI WGS metagenome assembly SWCD01 (sample SAMN10267278, study PRJNA491770) | bioreactor metagenome | isolation source: DHS bioreactor inoculated with marine | place: Japan: Omine Ridge, Nankai Trough | reverse complement strand
ACCCAGGGCCGAGCAGCAAAGACACGACCGACCTCGAACAGAGCGACCGAATCGATCCCTCGATTCCTGTTGTCCCGGAGATTTCGCAGCAGACCGGGAAGCAGGCTCTGACGTAAGTTCGACTGGTCCTCACGTAATGGGTTGCGCACCTTGACCACATCCGGCGTGATTCCGTCCACGGCCAGGTCATTGAATGCAGCTAGCTCCCACTCCGCAACAAACGGAAGATTGATCGCCTGGATCAAACCCGCGCCGCGCAGGACGTTGTTGGCCAGCCGGCCTCGCTTTTGCTCGATCGAGAGCCCCCCAGCGGGCCCAGTCGGAACCGTGGCCGCAAAAGTATCGAAGTCGGCCAACCGGGCGATTTCCTCAACCAGATCGGCCGGCCGCGTCAAGTCTGGGCGATAGGTGGGAACAGTCACCCGCAGCGGGTCGCCGTCTGCCACCTCGAGATGCAGCCGGCGGAGCAAGTCGGCAGACGATTGGAGCGTGAAGCGATCTCCAAGCAGTCGTGTCACCGCACTCTCGTCCAGATCGATTGTCTTCGGCTCGATCGGGTTCGGATTCACATCGATGACGGTGTCGAGAATCGTACCGCCGCCGATCTCCTGAAGGATCTTGCACGCTCTCGCATTGGCGTCACCTGCCAGGTTCGGATCCACACCACGCTCGAACCGGGCGGACGCCTCGGAGCGGAGGTCGTGACGTCGTGACGTATACATGACCGTCGGAGGGTCCCACGATGCAGCCTCCATGATGACCCGACTCGTCGTGTCGGTGACCTCGGACCGTGCTCCACCCATGACCGCAGCGAGCGACGTCGGTCCTTCGTCGTCAACAATGACCAAATCGTCGGTGTCCAGCGTTCGCTCGGTGCCGTCCAGGGTCTCGAGTGTTTCCCCGCTCGTTGCCCAGCGAACCTCGAGCCGATCACCCTCGATGGCGTCGGCATCAAAAGCATGCATGGGGTGACCCATCTCCAGCATCACGTAGTTGGATACATCGACGATGTTCGAGATCGCCCGGATCCCGGCCTTGCGGAGGCGCTCGGTCATCCACAGCGGAGCAGGTCCGATCTCGACATCCTGCATCTCCCTAGCTACAAACCGATTGCAGCCGTCGGTTGCGGTAATCGTCACCTGCAGGTCGGGCTGCCCCGGTACCGTGTCGAGCGAAATGTCTGGATGCCGAACCTCGGTGTCGTACCAGGCAGCCAGTTCCCTGGCCACGCCAACCATCCCCATGACATCGGGGCGGTTGTTAGTGATCTCCAGGTCGAAGACAACATCGGGCAGGGCGAGGATCGACTCGAATGGCTCGCCAACCGGTGCAGCATCGTCGAGCACCATGATGCCTTCATGCAACTCGCCGAGTCCGAGCTCGCGCTCTGAGCAGATCATCCCGTGCGACTCGACACCACGAATCGCCCGAGTGCCGATCTTGAAATCTCCGGGCAGAACCGCCCCGGGGATGGCCACAGGGACAACGGCACCGGCTTCGAAGTTCCAGGCGCCACAGATGATCTGATGTTCCTCCCCGTCGCCGATGTCGACGTGGGTGACCCGAACCGCATCGGCGTTGGGATGCGGCTCCACCCGCAGAACCCGCCCGATGACCACGTCGCTCCAGCCGACGGTGAAGTGCTCGACCTCCTCTACGGCGTGGCCCAGCATGTCGAACGTCCTGGCCAGCTCGGCAGGATCCACGGTGGGGAGATCTACGTATTCTTTGAGCCAATTGAGAGATACTCGCATTGCCTATCCCGGGAATTGATTGAGGAAGCGGACGTCGTTGTCCACGAAGTGTCTGATGGAATCGATGCCGTGCCGCACCATGGCGAGCCGCTCGACTCCCATGCCGAAGGCAAAGCCGGTCACCGCATCCGGGTCATAGCCAACGGCCGCGAAGACATTCGGATCAACCATGCCGCACCCGAGCATCTCGAGCCAGCCAACACCCTTGCAGACCCGGCACGAAGACGAGCCGCCATCGCAGTTGAAGCAGGAAACGTCGAGTTCGGCAGAGGGCTCGGTGAACGGGAAGTAGTGCGGGCGCATCCGCACCTGAGTCGACGAGCCGAAGAACTGGCGGGCGAACTCGGCAAGCGTCCCCTTCAGATCGGAGAACTGAATCGACTCGTCTACTGCCAGACCCTCGATCTGGTGGAACACCGGTAGATGGGATGCATCGATGGTGTCATTCCGATAGGCGCGACCGGGGGCAACTATGTAGACCGGCGGGTCGTGCTGCTCCATGTACCGTGCCTGAATGGGCGATGTATGGGCCCGCAGCAGCATCTCATCTTCCGGCTTGCCGTAATCCAGGTACATCGTGTCCGACTCGAGACGCCCCGGATGATCCGGTGGCGTGTTCAACGCATCGAAGTTGTACCACGCCAGCTCCGCCTCTGGCCCTTCTTCGATGTGATAGCCGAGACCGACGAAGATGTCGCACACCTCGTCCATCACCTGCTGGATGACGTGGAGCCGACCCTTGGGTAGCTCGGCGTAGTCCACAGTGACGTCAATAGCCTCCCGTCGGATCGACGCGGCGCGCTCCTCAGCCAGAAGCTCGTCCCTTCTGCCTGCCACCAGAGCCTCGAGCTCCTTGGCTACCTCATTGATGAGGCGCCCGGCATCGCGCCTTTCCTCTCCCGGCATCTTCCCCAGGTTGCGTCTTGCGGCAGCAATGGGTGACTCGCGTCCTATTGCGGCAGCCTCGACCGATGCAAGGGCATCAGAGTCGATCGCTGCCGCAATAGAGGCAATCGTATTCTGTCTCAGCTCTTCGAGCGACTCGTTCAGATTCATCGGCTCGGAAAGGTTACTTGTCATGTTGTGCCGGCTCCTGCTCAGCTAGATCTGGCAAAAAGAAAGCCCGGAGTCTGCTCCGGGCGAGGTCTGTGTCGGGTTCGGTTAGTTCACGACGCGAATCTCACCCGGGCCTCGGGCCCGGTAAAGCGGAAGCGGCGTCGCAGGTTTGTCGTCACAGTCGCACGGTATCGAGCGACGCGAGAGATTGCAAGAATGGACATGCCATGGCTGAGTTAAGACGCCTTTCGTGACATGCGCAGGTACATGAGCACTCCGGCTGATACCGCGGCGTTGAGGCTTTCGCTCCCTCCCGGCATTGGTATCGCAACGGTCGTCGCTCTGCTCGTGATCGGCGAAGGCAGTCCATGCGCTTCATTGCCGATCAGAAACGCGAGATGACCAGGGTCGGCCAGATCGACCTTCCCGATATCCACACCGTCGGCTGCGGTCGCCAGCGCGACAAGACCCGCCCGGTCTATAGCTTCGAGAGAGTCCACGCCTTGTGTGATTGTGGTCCGGAAGTGCCCGCCCACACCGGCTCGCACCACTTTGGGCGCCCACAAGTCGACCGATCCCGATGTGGCCAGAACTTGAAACCCGAACGCCGCCGCGGTTCGGACGATCGTACCGGCATTGCCGGGGTCGGCAATGTCCCAGAGCACAACGGCGTCTCCGTCGCGGATTGGTGCGTTCGGTGGCATGTCGATCACCGCGACAGGGCCGCGTGGATTCATGCTCGATGCCAGCCGCTGCAACACGTCTGCCGACACGATTGTCAGCGGAACGCCGGCATCGCTCGCCAGCGCCTCGGCCTCATGGTCAATCGGGAGCGCAAAGACTTCATGGATGTGCACCCCGGCAGCGATCGCTTCTTCCAGCAGAAAAGGGCCATCGATCGTCGTGCGACCGGTAGCCCTTCTCTCTTTGCGGCGTCGCAGCCGCCGGACTTCAGTTATGCGCGGGTTGCGGGGTGAAGTGATCACTGCCGGACCCCGAGCCTTCCTACGCCTTGACCGTGCGGGACACCTCGACCAGCTGGGTAAACGCAGCAGGATCGCTCACAGCCATGTCTGCCAGCATTTTGCGGTCCACCTCGACCTCGGCAGCCTTGAGACCAGCGATCATCTGCGAGTATGTGGTGCCGTTCTGGCGAGCAGCGGCGTTGATCCGCTGGATCCAGAGACGCCGGAACTCGCCCTTGCGGGCCCGACGATCGCGGTACGCATACTGACCCGAGTTGAGCGTCTGCTCGCGGGCTGTGCGGTAACGGCGGCTGCGAGCTCCGGTATACCCGGAGGCTCGCTCCATGACCTTGCGGCGTTTCTTGTGCGCGTTGACTGCGCGCTTGACTCTTGCCATTTTGTCCTGACCTCCTAGCGACCGAGCAGACGGGCGGCGCGCTTGGCGTCCTTACCCGAGAGCGTGCTCTCACCGGCGACGCGGCGCCAGCGAGTCGCCGACTTGCTGTGCCGGTTGTGCCCACGCCAAGCCTTGGCGTGACGGATCTTTCCGGAACCGGTCACTTTGTAGCGCTTGGCCGCGCCTTTGTGTGTCTTCTGCTTGGGCACTTACTACTCCTCTTTTGGCTCGGTCTCCGAGCTCGGCTCTTCCGTCTCAGCCTCGATTGGCTCTTCCGAGCCGGCTTCGGGCTGCTGCGAGCCTCCGTCACTGGGCCGCGGCCTTCGCAGCGGCGCTATCACCATCGTCATTTGCCGACCGTCGAGACGCGGCATTGTCTCCACGGCTCCAAGATCCTCAACAGCAGCCTCGAGCCGCTGCAGGATTTCCCTGCCTAGCTCGGGATGGGTGACTTCCCTCCCCCGGAATCGCATGACGACCTTGACTTTGTCGCCGTTCCGCAGGAACTTCTCGACCCGCTTGCGCTTCACATCGAAGTCTGATGAAGCGATCTTGGGCCGGAATTGGACCTCTTTGATCACGGTTCTGGTTTGGTTCTTGCGGGCCTCACGTGCCTTGACGGACGCCTCATACTTGAACTTGCCATAGTCCATGAGCCGGACAACCGGGGGCCGAGCATCTGGAGCCACCTCGACAAGATCGAGACCGAGCTGATCGGCCAACCATCTTGCTTCATCGATGCCCTTGATTCCGACCTGGCCGCCGCTGGGATCTACGAGCCGCACTTCCTTGGCGCGGATTCGCTCGTTCACCCTTGGTTCGTTGGCGATGGGGAGACCTCCTGGTTGTTTTCCGTTTTGCTCCGACGCAACAAAGGCAGCACAAACGGTGCTGCCTGAAAGTTGACCGCGGCGCACGCATTGTCGTGGCCGGGTGGGAGGCAGCGCCTCCGCTTGCGTCGGTTTTGCCTGGCCTTGCGGCCAGAATTGCCCGATCTCCCGATCGAGCAGCTTTGGAGTATACGGTTATGGGCGCTGCAGTCAATCCGGCGCCTACATCCTCCCGGCTATCTCACGCATGACCAGAACGGTCTCTACCGCAGCTGCAGCCGCTTCTGCCCCCTTGTTGCCGGGTCCGGAAGCACTCCGCACCAATGCGTGTTCCTCCTCCTGCACCGTCAGGATGCCGAAGGCGATCGGCTTCCTCGATTCGAGGGCAACCTGCATCAGCCCCTCTGAGGCCCGTCCGGCCACGTGCTCATAGTGATCGGTATCCCCATTGATCACGGCCCCGAGCGCAACGACCGCATCGTACGCGGACGCCGCAAGCTCGGCGGCGATCAGCGGAAGCTCGAATGCCCCCGGGGCCTCGAAAACGTCGTAGTGGGCACCGGAAGCCGTCAGGTATTGCTCGGCCCCGGCCAGAAGACCGGACGTTATGTGGTCGTTGTATCGCGCTCTGACTACTGCGATGCGCAGACCGCTGCCGTCGTGAACCTGAAGAGGCTGCCCCTCGCCCATCACTGCATCTCCGCATGACCGACCAGGTGCCCGAGCCGATCGACCTTGGCTGCCATATATGCCTTGTTGTCTCCGTTGAGACCAGCTACCAGCGGCTCACGTGCGATCACGTCGACACCGAGTTCCTGGAGCGACTGGATCTTGCTCGGGTTGTTCGTCATCAGCCTCACACTCGACACTTTGAGGTCGTTGAGCATCTGAGCTTCGATGGCGTAATGCCGAGCGTCAGCCGGGAGCCCGAGTTCGAGATTGGCGTCCACGGTGTCACGGCCCTCATCCTGCAGCTTGTAGGCACGGAGCTTGTACAACAGCCCGATGCCCCTTCCCTCGTGAGATTCGTTGTAGGTGATGATCCCGGCGCCCGCCGCAGCGATCATCGCCATCGAGGCCGCAAGCTGCGGTCCGCAATCGCAGCGACGGCTGCCAAGCACGTCTCCGGTGAGACAGCGCGAATGGATGCGGGTCAGTACTCCCTCGGCACCGGCGACGTCGCCGTACACGAGGGCAATGTGCTCCGAGCCGTCAACTACAGACTGATATCCGTAGGCCTTGAAGACGCCATGCTCGGTAGGCAGCGTGGTCTCGACCTCGCGAGAGACCAGGGCCTCATTCCGCCAGCGGTAGGTCACCAGGTCCTCGATGGTTATCAGCGGGATGTCGTGTTCGATCGCAAACTTCTCTAGATATTCACCGCGGGCCATCCCACCATCATCCTTCACCACCTCGCACAGGACGCCGGCGGGGAACAGTCCGGCCAAGCGAGCCAGGTCCACCGCCGCCTCCGTATGGCCGGGTCGGACCAGCACGCCACCCTCGCGGTAGCGAAGCGGGAAGATGTGACCGGGTCGGGTCAGATCGCGTGGCCCTGTCTCCGGGTCCACCAGGGACTGTATGGTTGCCGCACGATCTGCGGCACTGATCCCCGTCGTCGTCTTTCCCACTGCATCTACAGACACGGTGAACGCCGTCTTATGCGAGTCGGTGTTCTCGAGAACCATGAGCGGAAGCCCGAGCTCGTCGAGCCGCTCCCCCGAGGTCGGAAGGCAGATGAGCCCGCTGGTATGTCGCACCATGAAGGCAACCTTTTCCGGCGTGACCTTCTCGGCAGCGATGATCAGATCACCCTCGTTTTCTCTGTCCTCATCATCGACGACGAGCACAAATTCACCTGCCCCAATGGCAGCTATTGCCTCTTCGACTGTTGCCGTTTTCACTTGCTCATCAGCCTTTCCACATACTTAGCAAGAACATCCATTTCCAAATTCACGCGATCGCCGATGTCACGCAACCCGAGGACCGTTACCTCGAGGGTGTGCGGAATCAGCACTATCTCAAACCATGGTTCGACGCCGACCGCGGTAACGGTCAGACTCACCCCATCGACCGTGACGGAGCCTTTCTCGACGATGTACTTGGCGAGGTCCTTCGGGACGGCAATCCTGATTCTGCGCGCCTCGCCCTCGGCGTGGATCGAATGAACCGTTCCGACGCCGTCAACGTGACCCTGGACTATGTGCCCGTCGAAACGCCCCGAGGCCGGCATCGGTCGCTCCAGGTCAACCCGGCTCCCGGACACGAGTTCTCCCAGATTGCTGCGATTCAGTGACTCGTGGACGACCTCTACTGCAACCGCTCCGTCCCCGACCTCGACCGCAGTGAGACAAACGCCGTTGACTGCGACCGAGTCGCCGAGCGCCATGTCCGCCAACAATCTGCTTTCCTTGATCTCCAGGCGCCTGCCGGTCGCCGTTTCGGCTACGGCTCCTATCGTGCCCATCGCTGCAACGATGCCTGTGAACATCAGCTTCCGATCCTCGTTTCGATTCGTAGATCACTCCCGATTCGATCCACCGCGTCGATCTGCAGCGGTACCGATTCGGTAATCGTTCTGAACTCACCCGCAAACGCAGGCAGACCTCGTCCTAACCCGAGCTTGGCTGCGAGATAGAACACAATCCGGTCAACGTGGCCGCCCCGAACCAGCTCGGCACCGAGCGTTGCCCCACCTTCGACCAGAGCGCTCACGTAGCCCCTGGCACCGAGATCGGCGATCATTGCTCCGGCGTCAACGCGCCCGCCCCGGCCGACCACTACCTGCTCACCGCCGGTCGCAAGAGGTTCCGGGGCATAGATCAACGGATCTCTGGAGAAGAGCGCGGCATCACCGGGAAGAGGGCGACTCCCTGCCACGATGACAGGACGCGGTTGCCTGCCGCCGTAGCCATCCAAGCGCACGTCAAGATGCGGGTCGTCGTCGAGCAGTGTCCCTGCTCCCACCATGACAACGTCGGACTCGGCCCGAAGCCGGTGACCGTCGCTTCGCGCGTCTTCGCCAGTCACCCACTTCGAGGTTCTATCTGCCGCGGCGATTTGCCCATCCATGGTCATTGCCAGCTTCAGCGTGACGAGCGGCAAGCCGGTTCGTCGATGGTGGAAATAGCCCGGGTCGTTCGCCTCCACTTCTGCGGCGAGAACCCCGGTGGCTACCTCGATCCCGGCGGCCTCGAGCATGGCGATGCCTGAACCTCGTACCCGGGAGTCGGGGTCCATTGCTCCGACGACGACGCGACGGACCCCGGCGGCTATCAGAGCCTGTGCACACGGCGGCGTTCTTCCTTCATGGGAACATGGTTCGAGCGTCACATAGACGGTCGAACCATGCGCGGCATCCCCGGCTGCTTCGAGCGCGATCACCTCGGCGTGGGCCCGACCCGCTTGGATGTGGGCGCCCTCGCCTACGACGGTGTTGCCAACGGCGACGATCGCACCGACTCGTGGATTGGGGTGCGGCTGCGTCGGTGCCGCCAGCCCAATGGCACGGCTCATCATCGACGCGGAGAAGCGACCGTCATCTACGGTCGCCTCATCTACCGGGTCGGCAACGACCCGGTCTAGGTTGTCGGACAATGCGCGTCTCGACACACGCCCTCCTTCTCCCATCCGGACTGTCACCGTCGGCCCCGGAGTTTCACCGGATCCACCCCTATGCGGGGGTCGCGGGCTTTCACCGCCGGTCGGGAATTTCACCCTGCCCTGAAGGGGGCTATTTCTTACGAGACAAAGTCTAACTCACGTACAGCACACCAAACCCAAAGGTCGATCAGGCTAGGCCTGATCGACAGAATTGAGCGGCTCGAAGAGCCGATGCCGACAGACCGAGCACCGCTAGGTGCGAGTCGAACGGATCCTGATCCGTTCGAAGTCAGGCGCGGCGGTCGATTTGGAACGACGAGCCGGGTTGACGCTTGGCGTATTCCTTCATCTCGGAGGCAATTGCCGACGCCTCCCACTCCGACTTCACGGGACGCTTGGTGTTTGTTGCGACACCCATTGAGATGGACGAGATCGGGAACGCATGACGCTCCCCCTTGCGGTCGGTGACTTCGATATACCCCTGGAGTGCATCGGCAGTGTCGTAGAAGTCAAGGATGCCCTGGTCAAAGGTCGCCACAACTGCTTTGCAGAAATCCTCAACATAGGTCGGGTCGATGACGGCAACGAAGTCGTCACCACCTACGTGGCCGACGAACACATCGGGATCCCCGCTGGCTTCGGCGGCGTCCAGCAGGACTTGTGCGCTGTATTTGATGACCGAGTCACCACGCATGAATCCATAGTGATCGTTGAAGGACTTGAAGTTGTCCAAATCGGCATGGACAATCGCAAACTCGCCGCCGCCGGTCACTCGTGACTCGAGCTCGCGAGAGATCCGGAAGTTGCCCGGTAGTCCCGTCAACGGGGAGAGATCTCGCATCTGCTGGGCTCGACGGAGCACGGCCTTGACCCGGGCCAGGAGTTCTTCGATATCGAACGGCTTTGTGATGTAGTCATCGGCCCCGAGGTCCAGGCCTCGAACCCGATCCTCAGCGAGAGCCTTGGCAGTCAGCAGGACGACCGGGATGCTCGATGTCGCCGGGCTGGAGCGAAGACGGCGGAGCACGGTGAGACCATCAAGCTCAGGCATCATGACATCGAGCAGGATGAGATCGGGTGGGCGCTCTCGCGCAACCTCGAGCGCGATTCTTCCGCTCTCGGCGGTCTGGGCCTCAAAGCCCTCCATGTCGAGGTTCATCTCAACGAACTGAAGAATGTCCGGGTCGTCGTCTACGACCAGGATGCGGTCCTTCATACGGTCTCTCGACTCTCGATTTCTCTGCGTAACTCTTTCACAGCCTCTACCGGATCTTCTTTGCCGAATACCGAGCTTCCCGCCACAAAAACGTTCGCTCCAGCATCCTTGGCACGTCTGATGTTGGCTTGCCCGATGCCGCCATCGACCTCTATATCGGTCAATAGGTCGTGCGACTCAACAAAGTTCCTGGCGACTTCCATTTTCCGCAGGGAATCGTCGATGAACGTCTGTCCGCCGAATCCGGGATGAACGCCCATTATCAGGACCATGTCGCACAATTCGACAAAAGGAGCGATTGCGGAGAACTCGGTGGGCGGGTTGATGGCGATGCTGAACTCGAGCCCTTCAGCGCGGGCTCGCTCGGCCACCGGCCGCGGGTCCGGATAGACCTCCAGATGCACTGTGACGAGATCGGCACCTGCTGCCTTGAGCTCCGGGAGATAGCGATCCGCGTTCTGCATCATCAGGTGGCAGTCGAACTTCAAATCTGTGACCCGGCGCAGTGACTCGATGACCGGAATCCCGAGCGAGATGTTGGGTACGAAGTGGCCGTCCATGACATCGACGTGAACCATGTCAACGTAAGGCGCGACCGTGTTTACCTCCTCACCGAGCCTGGCAAAGTCGGCGGCGAGGATCGAAGGGGCTATGAGGTTTCGCACGAAGTGCAGCATAGGCCCACTTCGTCACCAAACGGGGTCATATCGCAACCCTGCGTGTCGGCGGATTAACGTTGCCGGGAGCCAGGTTTTGGAGGGCAAATGGATAGGTATCGGGTGGCACCGGGTCAGAGCGTCGATCTGACCCAATGGGATCCTGAGGATCACTCAGCCTTCGATGGCGACAAGGACGCTGGTCGCGTTCATTTGAAGTCGCTCCGGTCCCGGCTCGCCGAGTTGCAGAGACTCCTGTGGGCTGAGGACAAGCACAAGGTCCTGGTGGTGTTTCAGGCTATGGACACGGGAGGCAAAGACGGCACCATCCGCAATGTCTTTTCGGGGGTCAACCCGCAGGGCATCGACGTGCAGAACTTCAAGGCACCCACAGCGGAGGAACTCAGCCACGACTACCTGTGGCGTATCCACGACCATGCACCAACTGCGGGCGGGCTGACGGTCTTCAATCGCAGCCACTACGAAGATGTCCTCGTGGTCCGGGTGTTGGGTCTTGTTCCGGAGGAGCGGTGGAGGCGCCGTTACGACCACATCAACAGCTTCGAGCGAATGCTCGCCGATGAAGGAACCACGATCCTCAAGTTCTACTTGCACATATCGCCGGAGGAACAGGCAGAGCGGTTACAGGCACGCCTGGACGATGAGACGAAGAACTGGAAATTCAACAAGGGCGATCTCGATCATCGCCGCCTCTGGACCGAATACATGAAGGCCTACGAGACCATGCTGGGGCGCACCAGCACCGAACACGCCCCCTGGTATGTCGTTCCGGCGAATCGGAAGTGGTACCGCAACATCGTTGTCGCCGAAACGATCATCGCGACGCTCGAGAGCCTCGACATGAAGTATCCGGATGCAGAAGATGGCCTGGACGACGTGGTCATACCGCCCATCGCTTGAATGTGCTCTAGCGCCGGATCACCGAGATGAACATGCCGTCTGTACCGGTGAGGTGCGGGGCGAGTAGCAGCCCTCCCCCCCATTCGATCCCGGGAAGGCCGTCGGGTGCGCTCGCCGGGTAGGCGTCGACCACTTCCGTAGTTTCGGCGGCAAACACAGTGCAGACCGAGTAGATGACCCGGCCGCCCGGCCGCGTTAGCCGCCAGGCTTCGGCCAACATCAAGCGCTGCCGTTCCGCAAGACGATCCAGTTCCCTCTCCTTGAGTCGCATCGCGATCTCGGGGCGACGGCGCAGGGTGCCCAGACCGCTGCAGGGCGCATCGAGAAGCACAGCATCGAACGTGGCGTCGGCGAAAGGAGCGTGTAACCCGTCGGCACATACCCAGTCGGGTCGCACCCCGGCCTCGTCGAGACGGTCCCGGGCGCTGCTCATCCGGCGCGAATGAGAGTCCATCGCGACTATCTGCGCGTCGCCGCCGGTCTGATCCCACAGGCTGATCGTCTTCCCCCCCGGAGCCGCTGCCATATCAAGCATCTTCTCTCCGGGGCGTGCCGCCACTGCGAGCGCCACCGCGCTCGATGCGGCGTCGCTGACCACGAGATCACGCAGAGAAGCGGGCCGATTCGGCAGCCGAAATGCTCCTGGGATCCCAGCGATGGGCTCGGCATCATCGGGTACTCGTCCACCGGGGCGGACCCTGATGCCGACGCCGCCGGGAGGCTGACGAAGCCCCTCGAGTAGCCGGCGCGCCACACCTTTGCCGTGGTCGTGCGTGACTCTCCCCAACACCCATTCCGGAACCGACAGCGATCGGGCTCGGTCCGCCGATAGCGCAGGGATGCCCTCCCGGCTCAGCTTGCGGAGGACGCCGTTGACGAGGCCGGAAGCTCGCGGATGACCCAACTGCTTGATGGCCTCTACTGCCTCGTTCACCGTGGCGTAGACAGTCTCTCGCTCGTCGTTCAGCATCTCGCCTACCGCGATCTCCAGGACTGCGCCGACCTCGGGGTCGAGGGCAGCAAGGTCCCTGCCCGCAGTTGCTTCGATGATCGCATCAATTGTCCTCAGTTGACGGAGCGCGCCGATGACGAGGCTGTAGACGAACCCCTGATCCGGGCCGGATAACTCTCGTGTTGCCCGCGGCAGCAAGACGTTGGAATACGCACCGTGATCGCGGATACGCAGCAGGATCGCCGCCGCCATGGCCCGGGTGTTCATTAGGTCGGGGTTTCGAGTTGAAGGCCGACGCCGCGACGGCCGTTGGCCCAAGCTCGGCCGGACACCCTGGGTTTGCCGGAGGGTTGCACCTCAATGAGCTCAACTGAGCCCGAGGCGAGGCCCAGGATGGGCCGACCGTTGACGATCCTGATCTCCCCGGCTGCAGCCTCCGGCGTGGCCGGGCCGACTTCGAAGATCTTGATCCGTTGCCCCTCCGCCTGCACCCAGCCACCGGGGCGAGGATTGAAGGCTCGGACTGCGCGAGCAAACTCCGCTCGGCCCACATTGGGGTCGAGGGCCGCCTCGGCGGTAGACAAGCGCGGTGCGGTGGTCGCTCCGGTCTTCATCTGTCGTGCCGGCCTGAGGCGGTCGTTGAGATAGTCCTTCAGGTGATCTCGGAGGACGTCCGCACCGAGTGACGCAAGTCGCCCGGTCAGCTCGCCGGCCGTCTCGTATTCGGCGATCTCCGTGTCTGCAGCGGCAAACACGGGTCCCGTGTCGAGCCCTTCGTCCAGGACCATGAGCGATACGCCGCTGTAGTCGTCGCCGGCCAGGATCGCCCGCTCCACGGGGGCCGCTCCCCGCCAGCGCGGCAGCAGCGAGAAGTGCACGTTGACGAACCCGTGTTCAACGCACTCGAGGACCGCCGGTTTGAGGATTCGGCCGTACGCGACGACTACGGCGACATCGAGGCCGGCCTCTTCGAACCTGGCCAGCAACTCGGCGTGGGTTTCCGGCTGATACACCGCCAGTCCCCACTCCTGTGCGGCGAGCTTCACCGGCGGGGCTTCGAGACGCATCCCACGCCCCTTGGGACGGTCGGGCTGGGTAACCACGAACTCGACCGCGGCGACCTCCATTAGAGCGGCCAGCGACGGAACGGCTGCTGAAGGAGTCCCGAGGAAAGCGGCGCGGATCACCTGAACTCTACCGATCCGAGTGCGTCCTCTCGGATATCGCGCAGCGCCTGCTTCTTCTCTCGGCGGGATAGGCGTTCGAGGAGCAGCATGCCGTTGAGGTGGTCGATCTCGTGCTGAAGCAGCCGGCCCATCAGCTCATCGCCTTCGTATTCCACCGGGTTGCCATGGATATCGAAGCCCCTTGCTTTCGCATAGGCAGGTCGCTTGATGGCCCAGTAGTAGCCCGGCACCGACAGACACCCTTCATCGAACGTCCAGGACCCGGAAACCTCCACGATCTCCGGGTTCACCATGGCGAAGGGCCCATCGCCGACATCCCCGACAAAGAGACGTTTCGAGATCCCGATCTGCGGTGCGGCCAGACCGACCCCGGGAGCCTCGTACATCGTCTCCAGCATGTCGTCGACGAGCCTCTGCAACGAGTCGGGGTCGTCATCAACCTGAACCGCCTTGCTACGGAGCACGGGGTCGCCAAATATTCTGATCGGGTAGATAGCCATGGTGTCACCGGGGTATTTGGGCCAGCGCGGAGTCACCGCACAATGCGACGATCATACCTACAACGTCAAAGATCGATCGGATCAGCGTCGATGCGCACCTTCAGCCCAGAGTCGCGCCACCGCTGCACGACCGAACGTAGCCGAACCCGGCTCGCCTGCAGCGACTCGCCTTGCAGAAACCACCTCGTTCGACCGCCCCCCTCCTCCGGACCATGCACCTGCACCCCATCGCCGGTGAGGACACCGATGTCATCGGCATAATCCGTTGCATCTCCTGACACTTCCACCGAGATCAATGACGAGGCCGGGGGCAGCCCATCTCTACTTCGCTCTTCGATGAGGTCGCCCAGATATCGCAGGGGGTGACCGGAACGCAACGCCCCCATCGCCCGATGTTCGGGTTGCCCGGTCTGGATGAGACATCTCTTGCCCCGCCCTCTGGCGACCGTCGCCGCGACCCGAACGAGAATACGCACCGCATCTTCCTCGGCCCTGTAGTGGGGCGCCATTAGGAGCGAATCGGCATCAACCGCGACCGAGAGAGCCGTTTCCGGCACGTATGGCAGGTCGCGCTCCGTACCGACTATCACCTGCCGGCCCGAGCCGATCGGCCCGACGGCGCCGTCGCCCAGCCGTCGGGTCAACTCCTCGGCAACCCGGCCCACCGCCGCTCCGAGCGGCTCAAACCTACGCCCGCCGCACTCGACACATGGGCCGAGGGCGTTGCCGCACCTGCGGCATTTATCGCCTCGATCCGGGCCGGATCCGCATTCTGGGCACCGCCGCAACTCGCGACACCGCACACATCGGAAAGCGGGTGCGTAGCCGCGCCTCGAGACAAAGACGAATACCTGGCCACCGTTCTTGGCGACCTGCCGAATCGCGGACACGGTTCTGGCAGCGAGGCTCCGACCGCCCGGTGGGTCTTCGCGCCGATCCACCAACTCGACGAGCGGCCAGACCCGCCCTGGTGGCTCGAAGGTTGCGGCGCCTCTGGCCAGTGTGTCCAACGTTGGCACCGGCCCCACAAAGACGACACCGCTTCGCTCTATCAGCGCACGGCGCCGCACTAAATCCCTTACTTGCAGCGTCGGTGTCTGCTTGGCCTTCATCGCCCGGCGGCCCTCTTCCACTACCACCCACAACGACGGAGATCCGAGTGGCCAGAGCGCCAACTCCGGTGTCCCCACGATCAGATGGCCACGATGACGAGCCGCGGCGACCCAAATCTTTGTTGCTTCCTTTGCCGGGATGCTCGAAGACACCGAAAGGACTCGTGACCCGAAGGACGGCTCGAGCTCTTCGGCCAATGCACCCGCTTCCTCCACGGTCGACGCGATGACCGCCACGTTCTGGCCTGCAGCAAGCGGGCTGCTCACCAACCCGGCAATCGACTCGCAGTAGCCACCGGCCGACACAAGACAGATCGGCCGGAAATGGCTGGAGCGCGCAGCTGCACTGCTCACCTCGGGAAGCGGGGAACCAAGATCGGCGACTTCTCCTTTCGGCGGCTTGCCTTTTCCGCGAGGCAGGTTGGGCGGTGCCGCTCTTCCCAGGAGGACCGAGAGCGGAGCAACGTAATGCAGAGCCGCCCACCGCAGGGTCTGCAAGAGGCGTTCGTCAAACACGGGATAGTCCCCCGACACCGATATGACCGGCTTCAAACCGGCGACGGGGCCGGTGCGGGTTGACACTACGTAGCCGCGGATTCTCCTGGCACCCAGTGGAATTCGAACGATTGAGCCCACCACGAGGCCCTCGAGCTCGTCCGGGACTGAATAGGAGAACCCGTCATCTACGGCGAACGTCGGTAGGTCCGGAACCACCTGAGCGATCAGACCGGTCGGATCACTCACTCGCGTTTGCGTCTCGAATCTGGTCCCACAACCGTTCCGCAACCTCCGCCTTCGAGAGCAGCGGCCATGTGTCGGCACGACCGTCCGGGGTGTAGACAGTCACTTCGTTGGTGTCGGTGGCAAATCCGGAGCCGGGCTTGCTGACATCATTCCCAACCAGCAGGTCTACACCCTTGCTGGTCGCTTTGTGGAGCGCACCATCGAGGGACCCGGTCTCCGCGGCAAATCCGACTAGATACGGTCGGTGGGACAGAGACGCAACACCGGCAAGAATATCCGGGGTTGGCTCCAACTCGATCTGCGGTGGCCCTTCGGCCCGGCGCAGCTTCTCACCCTGCGGAGCAACGGGCCGAAAATCGGCGACAGCCGCGGCCATCACGGCCACATCAACCGCATCGATTCTCCTGCGCACGGCATCGGCCATCTCCTCCGCAGTCTCGACGGCGACGACTTCCACCCCGGCAACGTGCGGGGCGGGAGCAGCGGTCACCAGTATCACCTCAGCACCACGCCCGGCAGCGGCGACGGCAAGAGCGTTCCCCATCTTCCCCGAGGAGCGATTGCCGATGTATCTGACCGGGTCAATCGCTTCTCTCGTTCCCCCCGCCGTGATCAAAACCGTCCAACCGTCCAGGTCTCGTTGTAGCGAGGACGCCACGGCGGCGACGATCTCCTCCGGTTCGACCATCCGTCCCCGACCGACATCACCACCGGCAAGTGCGCCTTCGGCGGGCCCGACGATCGTCGCACCATCAGCGATCAGGGTGGCGATATTCCGTTGTGTGGAGGGCTTCTCCCACATCTCGGTATGCATCGCCGGAGCCACCACCAGCGGGCCCTCGGCAGCTAGCGCCGTAGCGATCAAGACGTTGTCGGATAGCCCCGAGGCGAGCTTGGCAATGGTGGCCGCGGTGGCCGGAGCCACCACCATCGCATCCGACCACTGTGCGAGCGCGGTGTGTGGGCTGACCTCAGCCTCGTCGAAAAACTCGAGCACCGGGTATTCGCCGGTAACGGCCGCCAGAGTCTGAGCACCTAGAAACTGGGTAGCCGCATCTGTCATCACACAACGGACTGAGGCCCCGGCTTCGACGAGCCGGCGGGCCAGGTAGGCGGCCTTATATGCCGCGACACCACCGGAGACCCCAAGGACAATCCGGCGTCCGCTGAGCATGATCTACTCCTCGGTGTCGATGACGACCTTATCGTTGTCGATTTCTTCGAATGCGATCGAAAGAGGCTTGCGCGACATCGAATGCACCTGGGGGGGCACATAGCCTCCGAGGCCTTCACCGAGTTGATTGAAGTAGGCGTTTATCTGACGGGCGCGCCGCGCCGAGAGAACGACCAAAGCAAAGCGTGAGTTGGTCTTTGAGAGTACGCGGCCGATTGGTGGCTGAATCATCGTGAGGGGTGCTCCTGCATGTTGAATAGGCAGTGCCTCTCGGTCAGAGAGGTCGCCCGTCTGCGGAGGTCAGTATAGAGACGATCTCGTCAGCTACGGCGGTAACTTCGGAATTAACCACCCGGTGGTCGAATTTCCACTCGGCCTCGGCGATCTGAGACGCGGCCACGCTGAGCCGTTTCTCGATATCGGCGTCTGCTGTGTCGCCTCGCTCACGGAGGCGCCGCTCCAGTTCTTCGAGCGATGGCGGCAGAATGAAGACCAGCACGGCCTCCGGATACGCCTGCTTGACCTGCCCGGCACCATCGTTTTCGATATCGAGCAGCACGTGTTCGCCTCGATCGAGGTGAGCGAGTACCGCCTGGCGTGGTGTTCCGTAGAGATGCCCCGAGTATTCCGCCCACTCGAGGAAGCCGCCGCCATCGATCCCCTGTTCGAACCGATCCCTGTCAACAAACACGTAATCGACGCCATCATGCTCGCCGGGGCGACGTTCCCGAGTGGTCCACGACACGGAGAAGTGAAACGTCATCCTCTCGGTGAGCGCCTGGACCACGCTCGATTTGCCGACCCCAGAAGGTCCCGAGATGACGACCAGACTGCCTAGTGGTCCCCGGCCCGCAATGTCCACGGGCTCACTCAAAAAGACGCCAGGAGGGCTTCCTTTTGGCGTGAGCCAAGGCTACGAAGCCGCTTGCCATCGTCAATACCCAGATCTTCGAGCAACCGCATTGCCTTGACTTTGCCCATATGGGGCATCGACACCACGACGGCACCGACCTTGATCCCCGCAACGAGATCGTCTTCCTCGGCACGTTCGAACAGCTCGGGCAAAGAGAGCGAGCCCGTCTTGAGCAATTGCTTGACCTCAGCCCGAACCCGGCGCGCCTCGCCCGCCCGCGCCAGCGCTGCGGCACGTTGCTCATCGGTCATCTTGGGTGCTGGCATCGGTGCTCCTCGCCTCGGTGGTACAACTCTATCAACGCCACCCGCATCAGCCCGGTAACGACAGGTCTGCCGCTATCTCTGCCGCAGCAGCAACGGGGTCATCCGCCGCGGTGATCGGACGACCGACCACAAGCCAATCGGCACCACGTTCAATCGCGGCCGCCGGGGACATAACCCGACGTTGGTCTTTCGTCTCGGTTCCCTCGGGACGAACGCCGGGTGTGACCTTCAACAGATTTGGAGCAACCTGGCCAACCACGGTGAGTTCGTGCGGGGAACAGACGACGCCCTCACAACCCGCGACCGCAGCCAGCCGCGACATCTTCGAAACGAGTTTCCCTGGTGTGCTCGCTACCCCTATCGAAGCCAGGTCTTCCTCATCCAGACTGGTCAGGACAGTGACACCCAAGACACCCGCATAGCCACCCGAGGTTTCACCGAGCGATTCGGCCGCGGCGCGCAACATCGCCTCTCCCCCAGAGACGTGGGCCGTCACCCAACGCACCCCGAGACGGCCGAGCTGGCGTGCCGCGGCCCCAACCTGGCTTGGGATATCGTGCAGCTTGGCATCGGCAAACACCGGCTTTCCCAGATCGACCAGCGCACTGGCAACGCCCGGCCCAGCGGCATGGAGGAGACCGAGGCCGACCTTGAATGCACCAACGTGGGGCTCGACCTTCCTGGCGAGACGGATCGCCTCTTCTGCAGAAGCCAGGTCGAGAGCGACGATTATTGGGGTCACCATGGTTGAACGGCTCCGATCAGGTCGGGCAGCTTGCGGACATTGTGGCGGCGCATGTAGCGGTGCAGCTGATTGGTGATACGACGACCGATGCGCGGACTGGCGAAATGGGCAGTTCCAACACCCACCGCGGATGCTCCGGCGAGCAGAAACTCGACTACGTCACTGCCGGACGCAACGCCTCCGGTACCGACAATCGGTATCCGGGGCAGCGCTTGTGACACTTCCCAGACGCAGCGAAGCGCTATCGGTTTGATCGGGGCGCCGGAGTACCCGCCGACAACGCCGGACAACAGCGGCCTCCTGGTCGCGATATCGAACCCGGCTCCCCATACGGTATTGCCCAGCACGACCCAATCCGCACCGGCCTCCGCTACGGCCGCAGTTACCGCGACAACATCCTCCGAGTTCGGGGTGAGCTTGGCTCCGATCGGAAGGTCCGTTCTGGCCCGAACCGCAGTGACGACTTCGGCCGCAGCGACAGGGTCGAGCGCAAACATGCGCCCCGACTCGAGATTGGGGCATGACAGATTCACCTCGATCGCCGTCACGCCCGACGGGGAAAGGCGCTCTGCAACCAGGCCGAACTCTCCGGCATCCTTGCCGACGGCGGAGCCCCACACGTCAGTCGGGATGGACTCGAGCTGCGGGCCGACTTTGCTGAGCCAGTCCGCAACGCCGGGATTCTGAATCCCAATCCCGTTGAGCATGCCGGCGCCCGTCGCAGCTACTCGGGGCGGCGGGCGACCAGCCCACGGCGTACCGCTCACCGACTTCGCCACTGCGGCGCCGTAGACAGTCAGGTCGGCGACCTCGGCGAACTCCACCACCGACCCGATTGTCCCGCATGCCGCCACCAGGGGCGACTCGAGGTGATAATCCCCGAGCCGTGTCCCCAGATCTACGGCGGCTCTCATCAGCTCGAGGCTCCGACCGATTCGATCAGTGCACCGTCGCGAACGGTAAATCGACCCCGGTAGACAGTGTGCACAACGGTGCCACGTAGATCCAGGCCGAGGTATGGAGCGTTTGAGCTCCGCGATACGGTCAGGTTCGTGTCGGTTTTTGCGGTTGGGTCGAACACAACGAGATTGGCGACCGCACCCACTTCGAGGCTGCCCTGGCCGGCGATCCCTGCAATGTGTGCGGGTACGGTTGCCATCACCTTGAACAGGTCCTCGGGTGGCAGCTCCATCACCGTGTTGACGACCGCTGCCGCCCACTCCAACCCAATCACACCGAATGGAGCTTCCTCCCACGCATGGTCCTTCTCATGGTCCGCATGCGGTGCGTGATCGGTGGCAACGACATCGATCACGCCACTGCGAAGACCTTGCCGCACCGCCTCGACGTCCGACACGGCCCGCAGCGGCGGCATCATCTTGTACATCGGATCGGTCTGCTCGACGTAGCTGTGATCGAAGTAGAGGTGATGTGGTGTCACCTCTGCCGTCACCGGCAGCCCTTCTTCTTTCGCTGCCGCGATGAGCGCAACTGCGCCGGCCGTGCTGACATGCTGGGCGTGATACCGAACCCCGGTCAAACGGACTAGAGCCAGATCGCGAGCGATGACGATTTCCTCAGCCTCACTTGGCACTCCGGGCATGCCGAGCCGTGAGGAGACCGCCCCTTCATGAACCTGGCCACCCGCAGCCAGGCCGGCATCGACACAGTGCTGCACGACAACGCCGTCTCGCTCAGCGAGATACTCCATTGCGCGACGCAACAGGCCGGCATCGGCGACGGTGTCGCCGTCGTCGGTGAACATGGTTACCCCGGCATCGCACAACTCGTCGAGATGTGCGAGCTTGGCACCGGCTCTTCCCGCGGTGATACATCCGCTCGGCACGACGTCGACCAGGCCCACCTGCCTACCCCGATCCGCCACGAATCGGGCTACGTGCCCGGAGTCGATGGCTGGTTCGGTATTGGGCATGGCCACAACCGCGGTGTAACCGCCCGCAGCGGCGGCCTGTGAGCCCGTCGTGATGTCCTCTTTCCATTCCTGGCCTGGTTCCCGGAGGTGCGTGTGCATGTCAACAAACCCGGGCCCGACCCAGGCGCCGTTGCAGTCGATCGCTTCACCCCGCACCTCGAGGCCCTGTCCAATCTCGACGATCTTGCCGTCCGCCACGACGATGTCACGCAGCCCCCTGTCGGAGCCGTTGCCGTCGATTACGACTGCGTTCTGCAGCGTGAACTCATTCATCTCTCGTCCCTCCCAGCAGCTGGAACAAGACGGCCATACGAACCGCCACTCCATTGGTCACCTGCTCCAGCACCTTGCAACGCGGGTCATCCGCAACACCACTGTCAATCTCGATGCCGCGGATCATCGGCCCCGGATGGAGAACGATGGTGTCCGGCTTGAGCCGGTTGAACCGGGCGTCGGTCATTCCGAACCGTTCCCGATACTCGGCTACCGACGGGAAGACAGAAGCACCACCGCGCTCGGCTTGGACCCGCAGCACGTAGATCGCATCGAAGCTATCCAGGACCGAGTCGAAATCCGTGCTCGTCGCCACCGGCCATCCGGTCAGATCCGGAGGGAGCAGCGTCGGCGGTGCGATCAGAGTCACTTCGGCGCCAAGCGTCGCGAATGCCCAGACGTCGGAGCGTGCAACCCGCGAGTGCTTGATATCGCCAACGATGGCGATGCGCAGGCCGTCGAGACTCCCGAAGTGCTGGCGCAGTGTCAGCGAGTCCAGCAGCGCCTGGGTCGGGTGTTGATGTGCTCCGTCTCCGCCGTTGACGACGGGTAGACCGGACCACTCGGCAACCCTCCAGGCTGCTCCAGTCGACGTGTGGCGGACGACCATCAGGTCGGCTCCCATCGCTTTCACCGTGAGAACCGTGTCCTTCAGGCTTTCGCCCTTCTTCAATGAGGACGTGCCCGGGGAGAAGGAGAGCGTGTCGGCCGATAGCGCTTTGGCGGCACGCTCGAACGAGAGCTTGGTCCGTGTCGACGGCTCGAAGAACATCGTGGCCACGGTCTTGCCGCGCAAGGCCGGAACCTTCGGGATCGGCCGGTGGATGACATCGAAAAACTCGTCGGCGTCATCCAGCAGGCCGGTGAGGGTGGCCCTATCGACACCCTCCATCGTCAGTAGGTTCTTCATGTCTCGCTCCCCCGCTCCCCCGGCTCCTCAATCCAGACTCCGTCTTCCCCATCGATTTCGGTCACGCGCACGGTGACATGCTCGCTGCTCGAGGTGGGAAGATTCTTGCCAACGAAGTCGGCACGAATCGGGAGTTCACGGTGGCCGCGATCGACGACGACGGCCAGTTGAACCACTGCGGCCCTGCCCATGTCGGCGAGAGCGTCCAGAGCGGCACGGATGGTGCGTCCGGTATAGAGGACGTCATCGACCAGAACGATCGTTGCTCCGTCGATCTCCTCGGGTACCTCGGTGGGACCGAGCACGATTCGCGGTCGACTGTCGATATCGTCGCGGTACATGCCGATATCGACGATCCCGTGAGGGACTGCGACACCTTCGATCTCCGACAGCAGCGCCGCAAGCCGTTCGGCCAGTGGCCCGCCTCGCGTCCGGATGCCGACCACAATGAGATCCGCAACGCCGCGGTTCTTCTCTATGACCTCATGGGCGATACGCCGCAGCGCCCGGGCCATATCGTCACCCGACATCACCGCACGCATCGCGGACTCCGCCAGATCGAGGGGATAGCCGACTGCCTGCAGGGAGCGGCTGAGGACGATGTTAGGTACATCGTTTCTCCTTCCTTCCCGGCCTCACTGGACCGGACTTAAAGGTTGGTAGTTTCCAGTGCCGGCCAGCGCGGTCGGCACCGAGACGCGACCCTAGCACCACGCCAGCCGACGGTGCGAGATTGCGCTGCTGGTCAGTCCTCGATCAGCTTGGAGAGCACTCCATTCACGAAAGCGCCGCTCCGCTCCGTCGAGAACCTCTTGGCGAGATTCACTGCCTCTGAGACTACGACACCGATCGGGGTTTGGCCGGCCTGCAGCTCAAACAGCGCGAGGCGAAGGATGTTGCGGTCTACGGCCGGCATTCGTTCGAGCCGCCAGCCGGTGGCGACGGCTGAGATCGCAGCGTCCAGTTCCTTGCGGGCGGCCCAGGTGCCTTCGACATAACGCCGGGCTCGGCCCGATAGCCCCTCGGTCAGGGGATCTCCAGCAGTCATGTCGGCTGCATAGAGCGCGGTTAGTGCCTGGTCGCGTGCGGGGGTCTTGCTCACGAAACCCGCGTGATGTAGTCGCCGGACCGGGTGTCGATCTTGAGAGTGTCGCCCTGCTCGACAAAGAGCGGGGCCTGGACGATCAAGTCGGTCTCCATGGTGACCGGTTTCGTTGCGCCGGACACGCGGTCCCCTTTGACCCCAGGCTCGGCGTAGGTGACAACCAGCTCCACCGCCGCGGGCAGATCGATGCCGATCGGGTTGCCCTCGAAAATGGGGAGCTGCACGGTCATCCCCTCGCTGAGGTATGAGGCGGCCTCACCGACCAATGCTTCCTGGACTGCCATCTGCTCGTAGGTCTCACCGTCCATGAAGTGGAAGCCCATGTCATCGCGGTACAGGTACTGGAACTCGCGGCGGTCGATCTTGGCGTCCTGAACGTTCTCGCCGGCACGGAACGTGCGTTCCGCCAGGCTTCCCGTGTTCAGGTTCTTCAGTTTCATCTTCACGAAGGCCTTGCCCTTGCCCGGCTTCGTGTGCTGGTACTCGACCACCTGGAACAGGCCGTCGGGGAGATTGAGAGCCATCCCCGCTCGTACATCGTTGGTAGAAATCATGCGTCCAAGCCCTTGTCTGATTGCGTCAATACGCGGTGGCCGTCCTCGGTAACCACCACCATGTCTTCGATGCGGACACCGCCGAAGCCAGGAACGTACACGCCCGGCTCTACTGTGACAACATTGCCCGGAACGAGGACGTCGTCGGAGTTCAGAGCCAGGCGCGGCCCTTCGTGGATTTCGAGGCCAACGCCGTGTCCGGTGCTGTGCACGAACTGGTCCTCGTAGTCGTAGCGACGCAGCACCGCCCGGCAGGCTTCATCGACGTCGTGACCGGTGACGCCCGGACGTATCGCGGCGATACCTGCTTCCTGCGACTCGAGCACTGCCTGATGCATCCGCTCGCTTTCTGGATCCGGCTCACCGGCAAGCCAGATGGTCCTAGACATGTCGCTGTGGTACCCGTCGACGGTGCAGCCATAGTCGAGCAGGAGCAGGCCTTCGCCAATGGGGTCCCCAAGCGAGAGGTGATGCGGCAACGCGGCGTTGGGACCCGCAGCAGCAATCGGAGGCCATCCCGCTTGACTGGCGCCAGCGTCTCTCATCGCATTGATCAATGCCCATCCGAGATCGCCTTCAGATGTCGCGGAAGCTGCCAGGTTGCGGACGCTGTCAAAAGCACGGTCTCCGGCGCGGGCCGCCGCAGCCAGCGAGTCGATCTCGCTTTCGTCCTTGACTTCGCGCAGGGCCTCAACAACGCCTCGGGTCGGCACGAGGTCTGCCTCCGTCTTCCCCTTCAACCCATGGACGAACGCCCAATTCACATCTTGTGCCTCGAGCCCGACCCGGTCATTGCCTTCGAGCTGTTCAACGAGGACATCGACGAGCCCGGACCTGTAGGACACCAACTCTCCACCGTCTACCGCCTCCATCAAGCGGCCACCCAGCTCGGCGTAACGCCCGTCGGTGATGAACACAAAGCGATCGCGGCTGACAAAGACAAAGCCACTGCTGCCCGTGAAGCCGGTCAGATACCGGATGTTGGGCAGGAAGGTGATGAGGAGCGGGTCCTCGAGGCCCTCGCGCAAGCGAGCGATGCGCTGGTTGTACACGTTGTTCCTCTCGACTTGGGTCTCTTTGGCGCGACGATACACGACCTGTGCCGCGCCCCAGCAGCTGAGGCCTGACTAGGCGATCCCGATGGCAGCAAGCCCCTCGGCGACTGCATCGTCATCCACATGACGGACCACCGGCTGCCCGAATTCCTCGAGCAGCACCATGCGGATTCCGTCGCTGTCGCGTTTCTTGTCCCGACCCATCAGTTCCGCGACCTGGGTCGGATCTACCTCCGGCGACGACACCGGGAGACCGATACCGGTGATGATGGAGCGCTGCCGCTCCGCTTCGCCAAAGCCGACCACTACCTCCGACACCCGAGCCGCCGCGACCATCCCGATCGCAACTGCGTCACCATGGGAAATGCCGGCCGCTATCTCGACCGCGTGGCCGATAGTGTGACCGTAGTTGAGGATGGCCCGCAATCCTTGTTCGGTGAAGTCCGCCCTAACCGTGGCTACCTTCACCTTGATCGCAGCAGGCACGACGACATCTAGCGATGCGCCGAGCCCGGCTCGCTCATACTCCTCGAGAATCGCTCGATCAGCGATGAACCCCGCCTTGACGGTTTCCGCAGCACCTTCACGCAGCAACCGATCTGGAAGTTCCCCAAGCACATCGAGGTCGACGATCACCCGGGCCGGGTGCCGAAACACACCTGCCAGGTTCTTGCCACCTACGTTTACCCCCGTCTTCCCCCCGATTGATGCGTCAACTGCCCCGAGCAGCGTCGTCGGAAGATAGGTGACGTCGACACCGCGCAAATAGGTGGCCGCCGCAAACCCGGCCAGGTCGGTGAGCGCGCCCCCTCCGACTGCCATGACCATGTCGCCGCGGGTGAATCCAAGCGAGTTCAGCCACGTGTACACGGTCTCGACCGTGGCCAGATTCTTGGCGCCGTCACCGTCGGGAAGTACCAGAACGTTGGCCGCCCGGCCCAGACTGTTTGCCTCATCTGCGATGCCATGCGCCAGCGGTTCGACGGATCCCTGGGTGAGTATCCCGACCCGATCGGCGCCCGGCAGGAGCAGCTCGTCGGCGGTGGCCAGCCGGTGACCGATACGGACCTCGCAGCGCCGGCCGTCGGTCCCCACGATCTCGTGATATTCACTCACGCCTCAGAACTCCGCGACGTGTTTCCGGTAGGCGATCACAGATTGGACCAGCTCGGCGACGGTATCTCCCCCGAACTTCCGCTGGACCTCATTGGCAAGGGCAAACGCAACCATCTGCTCGCCCACGATCGCTGCAGCCGGGACCGCGCACACATCACTGCGCTCGCGAAATGCCTTCTCCGGCTCCTTACTCACCACGTTGACGGTGTCGAGCGGACGCATCACTGTCGAGATCGGCTTCATAGCCGCACGTACCCTGATCACGTCACCGATGCTCATCCCGCCTTCGATGCCGCCAGCGCGGTTCGTTCTCCTCGTGAATCCACCGTCGCCGTGATAGATCTCGTCGTGCGCAGAACTTCCCGGCGTGGCGGCCATCTCGTAGGCATCGCCCACCTCGACGCCTTTGATCGCCTGGATCGACATCATCGCCTCCGCAAGCGCCGAGTCGAGACGCCTGTCCCAGTGGACATGCGAGCCGACACCTATCGGAAGCCCATATGCCAGCACTTCGAAGACACCGCCGAGGGTATTGCGATCTGCCTTGGCGGCTTCGATGGCGGCCACCATCGCGTCCTCACCAGCCTTGTCGAGCGCTCGCACCGGCGATGCATCGATTTCCGCCTGGTCGGCAGCGGTCGGCAGGGTGGCAGAGTCTGAGATGGATGCGTCCCCGATCGATACGACGTGGCTGACAATTTGAACGTCAATGGCGCCCAGCAATTGTTTGGAGAGGTAGCCGACGACGGTTCGGGCAGCCGTCTCCCTCGCCGACGCCCGCTCGAGGATGTCACGTGCATCGCGCGTGTCGTACTTCACCATTCCGGCCAGGTCGGCATGTCCCGGGCGAGGCGTCTGCAGCGGCTTCCTGCTGGTCCCCGGACCCGCCGACATCTCCTCCTGCCACTTCGGCCACTCGGTGTTGCGGACTATTACCGCCACGGGGCTGCCCAGCGTCTTCCCGAAACGCACGCCGCCCATGATCTCGAGTTCGTCCTTCTCGAGACCCATCCGCCGGCCCCGGCCATAGCCGAGTCGCCGCCGGGCCAATTCTGCCGAAATGCCATCGGCGGCAACAGGCAATCCTGCGGGGAGGCCTTCAACGATCGTCACCAGACCGGGCCCGTGTGATTCTCCAGCTGTCAGAAATCGCAACATGAGGACGGATAGTAGGCCGCTCGAGCGTGACGACGGGTGGCACGGCCGCAGCCGCCGTAAAACGGAGTGAAGGGCCGCAAAGGCCCTTCACTCAAAGGGGCTGGAATTTGCCTTCCGGTGACCGAGTTCCCCCACCCTCACCTGTCACGCCCCGTGTGCATCCGCACAGCATCTCTGCGATGCGAATAGCTACATGTTAGATGCCTCGGCACGAGGACCGAAGGACCCAAAGATGTTTAGTAAGCGACTCCTCACTCCGACCCGGTCAACTCCTGCCGAGATACCAGTCCGCAATCTGCGACCCCCAGAAGAGTCCGATCCATGCCCCGGCCACTAGATACGGGCCGTAGGCGAACTTCGATTCCTTGCCCTTGCCGGTGAGGAGAAGGACAAGTACCGAAGCGACCCCGCCAAGCAGGATCGCCAGCACAATGCCGACTGAGAGCACATCCCAACCAAGAAAGCCGAGGAAGATGCCGAGGAGCAGAGCCAGCTTCACATCGCCCATTCCGAAACCCCCTCTGGCGATCAGGGCCACAATGAGCAGAAACGCGAAATACGCAACGCCGGCAAGCAGAGCCGTCGGGAGATCGGGCCCACGTCCTTCGACAAGTGCTCCGCCTGCCAATAGCGGCGCCGCAACTGCCATTGCCGGAAACAGCACCCGGTTCGGCAGGAGCTGATGATCCAGGTCGATCAAGGTCAAACCCAGCGTCGCTCCGCCAAACACCAGCCAGGCGGGAATCAGACTCCAACCCACCGGTGCGGCGAACCAGCCGAAAGCCGCACCGACCGCGATCGCAACTCCCCACCACAGATTCGAGCGCGGTCGCACCTCGACACCCATTCGCGGGGGAATCACCCGCGCCAGGTATACCGCCGCCACTCCCCCGGCCAGGCCTCCGAGAACAGAGACGACGCGCAAACCGATGGCAACCTCAGCCGCAACCACGATCATGCCGAGTCCCCTGCCGTAGAACGTCGCAACAACTCCTCCTCTGCAGCGCGGCGCATGATGCTCGGATCGACAGTGACGCCGGTCCAGATCTTGAAGCTCCCGACGGCTTGGCCCACGAGCATGTCGATCCCCTCGGCAACTGTCAATCCAAGCTCGCGGAGGCTGGTCACCGCAGGCGTCGCGACATCGCCGTATGCCATATCAAGAAGCCCCAGAGCCGAGGCAAGCATGTGATCCGGCAGACGATCTCCCTTCATCCCGATCGGGGTCGCGTTGACGAGAACCCCGTCGCGCAGACGCTCCTCCCAACCGCATACTCTGGCCTCGACCCCGGTCTTTTCAATGACTGCCACGGCACGATCGGCACGACGGGCAACGACCCACAAGTCGCGGCCCGCAAGCGCCACTAATGCAGCCGCCGCCGCACCACCGGAGCCGACGACGTTGATGGGCACGTCCTCGGGCAGCTGCGACCACCGCCATGCAGCAGCGATCCCTTGGACGTCCGTGTTGAACCCAGTCAGGTCGGACCCGATGACGGCCAGAGTGTTGACCGCACCGGCCCTCTCCGCTTCGGGTGATCGCACGTCGCATGCTTCGTAGGCGAGGCCTTTGTGGGGCATCGTGACGTTGGCGCCACCCAGGTCACCCTTGCGCATCTCCTCGATGCCGCGGTGGAACCCGATCACGTCAACGTCCCGGGCGGTGTAATCCCCGTCGATTCCGGCGTCGGCCAGGGCGGCCTTGTGCATCGCCGGAGACAGCGAATGTTGAACCGGCGAGCCAAAGACCGCCAGCCTCACGGGGTGAGGACTCCGGCGTCCTTCGCCTCCTGCTTCTTCCGGTTGTGCTCTTCCAGCGTCTCGCTGAACCCGTGGGTTCCATCGCTGTTGATGAGCACGTAGTAGAAGTACTCGGTGTCGGCCGGGTTGGCGGCAGCCTCGATAGAAGCGGTCCGCACTCCGCCGATTGGCGTCGGCGGGAGACCCGGGTACTTGTAGGTGTTGTACGGGCTCTCGACCTCCAGGTCGACGTTGAGCACCTCGCCACGATTCTCTCCGAGCGCATAGATGATCGTCGCATCGATCTGCAGGGCGATGCCTGCCTCGAGCCGGTTCGTGATCACCGACGCTATGACCGGCCGTTCGTCGTTGAGCTTGGCTTCCTTCTCGATCAACGAGGCAATTACCAACCCGTCGTATGCGTCGAGACCGAGCGCTTCCAGTGCCGACCAGTCCATCTCATCGACCCGGCGCTCCAGCGTTGCAGCCATCAACCCGAGTATGTCGGCCGGGGAAGCGTCAACGCGGAACTCGTACGTATCGGGGGCGAGGAGTCCCTCCCATTTCACCAGTTCATCCTGCCCTGCCGGCGTTTCCTCCGGGAGGTACGCTGATTCAATCGTCCCGTTGAGGAGTGGCGCTGCAAGTTGGGTCTCCGTGTAACCGGTCTGCTCCGAAAGAGAAGCCAAGATCTCTTGGATGGTCAGACCTTCGATCACGGTGATGTCACGCACCTCCACGGGGTCGGGGCCTGCAACCAGTATTGCGATCAGCTCGTCATTATCGGTTCCCGAGACCAGCGCATAGTCGCCCGCCTTCAGCTGGTTGCCCGCATTCGCGGCTCGCACCGCGGATTCGAACTCGCCGGCATCGGCAATGATTCCGGCCTCGGCCAGATCCTCGGCGATGCCCTTGGCTGTCGAACCAGACGCGACCGTGAAGTCGACCTCCAGACCCTCCTGGATCGTCACCACCGCGACAGACTCATTACTGATCCCAGACGCCAGGCTCGAGGCCAGCTTCGTCAGCACGAAGAAACTCAGGACGATGATCATGAGCACGACGAACACCTGAATCATTCGAACCTGCCAGGAGGTGGTGCGGGGGTACTCAGGCGTCATGGGAGGGTCTCGTATCGAGATAGCCCTGCAGCATCATGGCCGCGGCCACCTTGTCCACTGTCTCACGCCGCTTTCGCCGACGCATTCCGCCCTCCAGTAGGGCCGATTCTGCCTGCACTGTCGTGAACCTCTCATCGAAGAACTCAATCCTGCAGCCCGTTGCCTCGCCGACGACGGCACCGAGCTCTCTGGCCATGACTGCGGACGGGCCCTCCGTCCCGGAAAGGGACTTCGGCAGGCCAACCACCACGGTCTCGACTTCATACTCCACACAGATGTCTCGGATTGCGCCGACGGCATCCACCTCACGGCGATCGATCACAACGTGCGGTTGCGCGATCATACCGATGGCGTCGGATAAGGCGACGCCAATGCGCCGCTCCCCCGGGTCGAGACCGAGAATTCTGCTCAGAATCAGACTCCTTGCAGGGCGGATCTGGCGGCGTCGCGCGCAACTTCCAATGCGGCCTCAACCTCGTCTCCGTTAGGCCCACCGGCCTGCGCCAACTCCGGATCACGACTTCCTCCGCCCCCTACAACACGGGCCGCGATCCCCGTGATCTCACCGGCGGAAACCCCGGCGGCGACGAGATCCGGGGTGGCGAACGCAAGCAGCGCCGCCTTCCCGCCGACGTTCGAAGCAAGGACACCGATGCCGGACTCGATGCGATCACGCACTTGGGAACGCCAGTGCCCTGAGCTCGTCGGGGGTGGCCCCCGGCTGGTTGATCACGATGAGGGTATGCCCGTTGTGTTCCTCTGCGCCGTCGAGCACCGCAGCCGCGGTCTCTGTCCTTGCCTTCTCCTCGAATGCCGCGATTCTCTCTTCCTGATCTTTGAGACGGAGGGTGAGCGAGCGGGCTGCATCGACGACCCCGCCGTCCTGCACTCGAAGCACCGACGCCGTCTCCCGAAGCTGGTCGCGGAGACCCATGAGGTGCTCGTAGCCGGCAACGCCGGTCAAGGCCTCAACGCGCCGCGTATTGGCAGCTACGGAACCTTCCGAGACGAGAACAAGCGGCCCGACCTGACCCGTCGAAGGAACATGCGTTCCCCCACAGAATTCGGTCGAGTAGGTGCCGGTCTGGACCACGCGTACCCTCTCGCCGTATTTATCGCCGAAGAAGGCCAGGGCCCCCATCTTCTCTGCCTCGTCTTTGGAGGTCTCGACGGTGGTGACGTTTGCGTTCTCGACGATTCGCTCGTTCACCGCCCTCTCTATGCCGAGCAGCTCATCAGGCTCGACGCCCTTGAAATGGCTGAAATCGAATCGCAACCGGTTCTCTGCGACGAGAGAGCCCTCCTGATGAACATGGTCTCCCAGCACGTCACGGAGCGCCCAGTGCAGAAGGTGCGTCCCGGTGTGGTTCTTGCGGATCCGTTCCCGTCTTGTGCCTGCGATCGAAGTCTCCGCGTCCTGACCAACCTGGACGAAACCTGCGGTAACGACTCCGCGATGGCCATGCACTCCGGGGATCGCAAGCTGGGTGTCGCCGACCTCGAGAATGCCCGTCTCGGTCTTGATGACTCCCGTATCGCCGACCTGACCGCCGGATTCGGCGTAGAAAGGAGTGCGATCGAGGAAAAGCTCGATCTCCTGGCCCTCCTCGGCTCGCTCGATCGGCTCGCCTTCGGACACAAGGGAAAGCACCCGGGCGGCACCCGCCTCGGCGTCGTACCCGATGAAGTCGGTCCCGTCGAGACCGCGAATGAGGGCCCGGTACTCGTCGCTCACGTCCGCGGTGATACCGCTCTTGAAGCTGGCACGTGCCTGCTCCTTCTGGGCGTCCATCAGGTGCTCGAACTGGACAAGATCGAGGCTGATTCCGCGCTCGCGCAGGATCTCCTCTGTCAGCTCCCTGGGGAACCCGTGGGTGTCATGCAGCTTGAAGGCGACCTCCCCATCGAGAGTCCCGCCTTCGTCGACTGTCTCGAGGGCTTCGTCCAGAAGCTTCTGCCCGGACTCGAGTGTCTTGCGGAACCGCCCCTCTTCGCGGTCGGCCATCTCCAGGATCGCGTCTCGTCGATCAACGAGATCTGGGTAGGCCTCGCCCATTGCATCCACGGTGGCGTTGACCAACGTCGGGATGATGTTGGTCTGCGATCCGAGCAGCACGGCGTGGCGCACCGCCCGCCGGAGCAACCTCCGCAGCACGTAGCCACGGCCCTGATTCGACGGCACAACCTTGTCGGCGATCAGGAAAGTGACCGCCCGCCCGTGGTCACCCAGGATCCGCAAGCTGACATCAGTCCGCTCGTTTTCCTCAAACCGTGCCCCGGTGGCCCGCTCTGCAGCAGCGATGACACTGCGCAACTCATCGGTCTTGAACACAGTGTCCACACCCTGGAGAACAGTTGCGACCCGCTCCAACCCGGCACCGGTATCGATGTTCTTTGCAGGAAGATCGCCGACCACGTGATAGGGCTCGTCCTGGACGTTCTGCATGAACACGAGGTTCCAGATCTCCATGAACCGCTCGTCATCGACCTCAGGCCCACCGTCCGCACCATATGCAGGGCCCTTGTCGAAGAAGATCTCAGAAGAGGGACCGCACGGGCCGGGAACACCCATCTGCCAGAAGTTGTCCTTATCCATCCGCTGCAGCCGATTCGGATCGATGCCAACTCCGTCGATCCAGATCTCGGCCGCCTCATCGTCGGACAGGTGGACGGTGAACCAGAGCCGGTCCGGGTCCAGGCCAAAACCTTCGGTGACCAGCTCATAGGCCCACGGAATGGCCTTCTCTTTGAAGTAGTCGCCAAATGAGAAATTGCCCAGCATCTCGAAGAAGGTGAGGTGACGAGCGGTGGTGCCGACGATGTCGATGTCTTCAGTGCGTCCG
>SWCD01023923.1_pt1 | contig 32858 bp, 27 predicted proteins | sample 4693011 | NCBI WGS metagenome assembly SWCD01 (sample SAMN10267278, study PRJNA491770) | bioreactor metagenome | isolation source: DHS bioreactor inoculated with marine | place: Japan: Omine Ridge, Nankai Trough | reverse complement strand
GAAAAATACCCACGGAATTATGCTCGTAATGATTGCTGTCCACCTCGTTAAACCGGGAATACATGAAATGAAGCGAATAACGCCCGCCACGGGAATCATTACGTGCGATGGTATTATTAGCGGAGTACCACACCACCATATCGCGGCTATCACGAATGACGTTATCGGTAATCTTGTTATAAAAACTGTACCACAGCCGCACCGAGTCACCGCGCATACCCAGCTCCCGCGGTTTGGAAGCGATATGATTGCGGCGCACGATGTTGTGTTCTGACTGTTGCAGATCAATGCCGAACAGACAGTTATCGATCACGTTATCCTTGATGACATTAAAGTTGCCACGCACCTGCACTCCCGAATCGATATCATTGTGCGACTCGCCCGAATTCGTCAGGTGCAAGCCTCTGATGACAGCGCCATCGGTATCGATATAGATGATAGACCCTTTACCACCGCCATCGATGGTGACTTTTCCTTTGCCGTCTATGGTCAGAGGAAAATCCAGCGTCACCGGGCCCGCGTAGGTACCCGGTGGTGGAATCAGGGTTGAATTAGGTTTTGCTACATCCACTAATGCCTGTAGTGACGGATTACCAGCGGCATACCCCGCTGGCACAATGCCGAGCAAAAACAGACCGACGGCCAGGCGCAGAAACAGCATTTTATTGATCAGACTCCTTAAACTGCTTACGACGGATCAAAGCAGCCGCAGAGAGCACAAAGAACAGGATCATCATCAGACCAAAACCGATATCGGGATACGAATGCGTGGTGAACTGAGCAACTTTACCGTCGCCGAATACGGTCGGCATGAAAGGTTTGACCGAAAACGCGCCCATATCATTCAGGGTATGCCCGTACCACCACAACCAGCCGGAGTAATCGATCACGAAGAACACCGGCAGTGCCAGCGGCACCAGAACCAGGATCCAGTACAGGAAACCGCCATTCTTACGTGCGCCATAGACAAGCAGCAACATGGCGCCAAGCAATCCCCAGAATGCCACGTTGATCGCCAGCTTGAGCGTGCTGACCATGGGCACGATCTCCTCCTGATTATTAAAGTATCGACCCAGCGTTTTACCGTAATTCCACAGCATCACCTGTATCGAACTACCGTTCCAGTCTTCGACCTGGCCTGATGATCTAGCACGGTCTATCTCGTAAGTTATCCTGAGCTGTTTTATCAGCGCCTGCTTGTCCGAGGTTTTATCAAGCGCCTCCTGCTGTTTCTTTTCCACTTCCGACGGCAGGATGACTTCCACCCCTGAATCTTCCAGTGACTGCTTCAGCACACCGGCGATACCGCCGATAACGATCTCATCGGTATCCGCGGATTTGTCATTGGCATCCTGGTCCATCGAGGTCACCAATGCTTCGACAAAACCTTCACTCTGATAAGCAAAACCATCATCACCGTACATGGTCAGATACATCCAGACCGCCAGTACAGCAAAAGCCACACTCATCAAAGCCATACGGATCTTCGGCCGGGTACACATGAAACCGATCAACATAATGGCCATGAAGACAATCAAAAATTGACCAAAACCACGTTCTACCGGTGCCCCGGCCGCAATCGGGTACATGCCGACATAGTGGTTGATGGTATCCATTTCATGCACGCAGTCGAGAGCTTCATCTTCCTGAATCTCCGCTTTATTCTGTAAGCTACAGCCATTAAAAACCCCATTAACGTGAAATTCAATGCGTACACCATCGGGGAAGGATTCCGCCGGATAATTGGGTGCTGTCAACGACACCCACCATACAGAAGAATAAAAAATGGCTATCAGCAGAGCGACACCGATCAGTGAAAGAATCGCTACGGTAAGCGTCTGCCTGTTTTGAGATGTTGCATTCATAACATATTGCCCAATAGTTTTATACAGTTATTAAAAGGTAACGACCACTAGTGTAAATACGAAAACAGATATTCGATGAACTAAAAAATAGCCCCCGTTTTTTACGGGAGCTATAATCAGCGCTAAACACGTAACCTCATGATATTTCTTTAATCAGGGCAAGCGTTTAGCTCATAACGATGATCAATCATAATCAGGATTCAACCAGTCTTTTGATGGCGCCAGATCCTTCTTCGGCGGTATCTGATACGACACCCAGTTGATAACCATTTGCATTTCCTTGTTGGTAAATTCCTTGATCTGCTTCATCATATCCGGGTTGGCGTTACGGCGTTTGCCATCACGTATCCACTCAAACTGACGCACCATGTATGCATAATGCTGACCTTCCAGACGAGGATAAAACTTGGCCGCTTTGCCCTCGCCATGATCACCATGACATTTTACACAGTTGTCCTTATACAGTTTTTCGCCCTGTTTATATTCTGCGCTACCCCTTTCCCATGGACCTTTGCCATTGTCTGGATTCATAGGCAGAGTCGCGATATAAGCGGTCACATCAGCCATGGCCTGTTCGTCACCGATCGACTCAGGTAACGCAAAGGGATACATGGTCGGATTGTCGCGGTTTTGGGCACGGATATCGGCCAGCTGTTTGATCAGCACTTCGCGATGCTGTCCGGCAATCTGTGGAAAGGTGCCGGTCTTCTCGCCCCAGCCTTCGGTTAGATGACAGGCGGAACAGACTTCAAAAACCTCGATGCCGTTTTCACGATTCGGCGTTAATTTCAGTGCGGTCTCCTCCTCACCACCGGCCTTGTTCCACTCAACAATGTCTGCCGCAAAAGCTGTAGAAGCGCTCATTGCCCCCATAGCCAGCAGGCCGGCCAGTAAGCTGGATTGAGATATAAGTTTTAGATTCATAATCATGCTCGTTGTTGACCCTCTGAGTTCAGAGGGTATTAATATCTGGCATCAACTGCGAGTATCAGCCGTTTAAGTTTTTGCCTTTACAGGTCTATCATTGCGGAGAAATATAATATAAGTAAATGCCAATATACTTGACCCTTATCAACCCTCCACGTTTTAAATCCGCGAAGCAATTATTTATTGCGTCGCAACCCAGTCAGCAATCTCGCGCATTTCTGCTTCGTTCACCATGCCCATAACACCCTTCATGGCCGCTGATTGACCGTTGGCACGCGCACCCGATTTGATATCTTTCAGCTGATTGAAGACATAATCAGCATTCTGTCCGGCCAGTTTTGGATACACCGGCAGGATGGGCGATTTGGCATCTTTGCCATGGCAGGACCAGCAGGTTTTTGCCTTATACAGGGCAGCGCCGTCGGCCTGAGCAACACCACTGACAGAAAACGCAAATAATGCTGCAGGAATAATAACTAATGTTTTCGATAATTTCATAATTTCACCTAAATTTGTAAGGAAATAAGTTTGCCTAACGAAATAGAGGGAGCAAGCGCTCCCTCCATTTCGGACTAAATAATAAAACCTGATGTTTTATTATTTTACTTTTTTAGCACCATGCTCTTCGAGGAAGGTTTTGGCGCGCAGACCCATATCAGCGGTTTTCACCTGATACTGCCAGTGCTGACCAGCCCACAATGTTGCGTTCTGGTAGTCACCCTTGGCGGCATAAGCATCTGCTTTCTTCTTGGCTTCGCCAGCAAAACCCAGCTGATCGGTAGCATCTTCTACCAGTGCGATAACTTCAGGGAAGTCCTTGTAGTTATGACTGGTGATGAAACCGACAACAGAATCGATAACCGCCTGTGTATCGACATTGGTCTTGACCTGTTTGTCGAAATCAGCCTTGGTGTATTTCTGTCCAACTTTCAGAGCACCTGCTTTGGCTTTATAACCTTTTGGTTTAACCAGCAGATAACCCTGCATCTCCAGATGCAATGCTGAACAGAACTCGGTGCAGTAATAAGGATATACACCGGCCTTGTCAGCCGTGAAAGTAGCAGATACGGTCTTACCCGGCTCCAGTGAGAGCTGTACGTTCTGACTATAGACTGCAAAACCATGGGTTTCGTCTTCTGCACGTTCGAGATTGGTAAAGTGTAAGGAAACGGTATCACCTTCTTCAACTTCGATAATCTCAGGTGTTATATGTGAGCGGATAACGGTTCCGTAAACATCAACTTTATTACCGTTACGTACGACTTTTTCACGACCGGCACGGGTCTTCCATGGTGAACGTTTGTCTTTACGACTATCCCAACCAGATTTATATCTTACTTCCGGTTTCAGCTTATCTGCCTTGATGGCAACCACGTAATGCGGTTCGCCCAGCGGAATCGGCATATCGTATAATAGCTCCATCTTGTCGCCACTGATATCGATCAACTGGTGATTCTGCGGATGCAGCGGACCAACAGGGTTGAAACGGTCGATTGCCAGTTTATTCAGCGCAATCAGGTATTTACCATCTGGGCTAACAGAATCACCTTCCATTGCGACCAGGTGCCCGATGTTGTAATGGATATGAATCTGATCCAGCACCTTGCCTTTACAGTAGTCCCACTTGGTTACCATAGAATCAACGTAGATAGAGGTGTAGACCACACATTCCTTCGAATCATACTGTGTATGCAACGGACCCAGACCAACCTGAACCTGTGTATGCAACACATCTTTCATCGCAATGATAGGGATGCCATAAGGGTCTTTGCTTTCAAATTTTTTGTTCTTGATCGCTTTCTGGATCTTGTCCCAGCTGTAGACCCATGCATGGCTATCCAGCTTACCAGATACGATGATGTGTGTTCCTTTTGGATTCACGTCAACGCCGTGCGGGCTCTTAGGCTCTGGGATCAGATACAACAGACCTTCTTTCACAGCCTGTTTGATTGGAATTAAATAAGAGCCATTAACTTTCTTGACCTTGCCGGCGGCAACCAGCTCAGCAGCTTTCTTCCAGTTAGTAACCTGCATGAAGTCAGTATCTTTTGCCGAACAACCCGCTTCGAAAGGAGGACGACCCTTACCGCCGACGTAACGCTCAGAACAGAATGAGTTAGTAAAACCCCAGCCATAGCTGGCGCCTTTACCGGCATCGGACAGATCCTGACTGTACGGAGGCAGTTCAAAGGTAAAAGAGTTTGCCTTATCGATACGGCCTTCCTTGTTATCGAACTTCCAGTAAGTCACACCACCGCGGTACTTGTCATTGAAGTCTTCCAGCGGTACGAAACTATCATCTAGCGGCGCAGCATACTGTGCAGCAGACATAATGTACTCAGAGTTCGGGGTAACGAAGGCACCACCATGCTCGGACTTAAAGAAAGGGTTTGCAACGATCTGCTTGGTTTCGAAATCTTTCAGGTCGATAACGGCGATACGTGGGTTAGCCTTGTCATTGGTAAACAGGTAGCGACCATCATATTCACCTTTGGTTTCTGAAAAGGCCGGATGATGCACATCACCAAACTTGATTTTGGTACCCGGATTATCCATCGCCAGAACAGCTTTTGACTCATCATCGAAACCATAACCCTGCCATGGCTCTGGCGTAAACACGCCGATATATTTGAGGATACGCATGGAAGGTATGCCGTAAACGATAATGTGACCGCTTTGTCCGCCTGAAGCAAACGCCAGGTATTCATCACGACCACCCGTAGGGGTGTAGGTTTTTGCTGCAGCAAGAATATCTTTCTGCGTCAGCCCCCGATCTTTCATGACTTGTTCTAGTGATTTCGCCGACCATGCTGCCGTCGATACAGACAGACCCAGTACTAGCCCGGTACACACCGATAGCGCACGCGTGGTAAAGGTATTCATATACTTTTCTCCGCTTTTTATACCAAAAATTATTATTACTGAGGTAAATCCCCCATAGATCCGCGACGATACGCCTAAGACGCACTCTAGCATTTGACATACATCAAGTTGGAAGAGATTTATACGTCATATCACACACTTTTATTGTCATATCATACTAATTGCTATAGACAAGTCTGACCGTAATTGTCTATTGTGTCGGTTCTGTCGTTATCATACTCTGCCAATTTGGCAGTGTACCGATAATCAGGCAGATGAACCCGAATAATTTTTTCAGGGAACCCATTTTAATTGCAAAATCTTAGTGGCAACATTAAAACACTTGGTGATGCCGTATCAATAGTAATCGTGAGGAAAAAAATGCAAAAGCCAGAAATTACCGAAGAGATGATCCTTGACTGTTTCGCCGCAGCCAGTCCCTGTGAAGACAGCCGCAAAACAGCTGAGTCATTTGTCGATGTTGAGCTGTATGAAAATCAGGTGATGTATCCCGAGTTTGCACGATGGGCAGAAAAAGCCGGTTATCCAGAATTAGCCAGTCTGTTCAGAAAAGTTGCCGGCGAAGAAAAACTGCACGCTATCTGGTTAAAAGAACTATACGATGATATCGGCACACCCGCACATGGTGAGGATACTGAACGTGCGATCACTGCACTGCAGACCATTCAGGCCAATTGCGACGCACTGATAAAAATGAACCCGGATGGCGTCATCGAAAAAGCCCTCAAGGTAGCCATTACCGTCGAACAACGTGAGGCTTTAGATATCTATCCGGAGTTTCGTGATCGCGAGCTAAAAAATGGCAACCAGGCAGCGGCCGATATCTACCAACGCGTCGTTGATTCTGAAAGCCAGCACATGAACTGGTTCCAGTCTGCCCTGAGTGAACTGACGGCTCTCAGGGTACAGTCAGCATCAGCATAAAGTGATGGGAGCCGGCGTCAATCGAGAAAGACCAGAAGCAGAGGCCAGCGCATTCGCCGCTGCAACAGACTGACACCGGCTCCACACCCAGGCAGAAATATTTTGATCCAGACACCTGATATCGACCAGCGCCGCGTTAAATGGTGGCAGGTATTTAATCCTGCAATCTATCTTATCTCTGTGCTACCAGCTATCGCGGTCATCATATTATCCGCTGAAAACCCGGTCTGGAAACAGGGACTGATATTTTCGACTTTAGCGGTTGTGTTGTTACAGCACGCGATAAATCTGTTTAACGATGTCAGCGACTGGAACCTCGGCGCCGATACAGAAAAAATGGATTCGTGGGTTCGACTGCATCATGGCAATACCCGGCCTGTCACTATTCATGCATTGATCAGCTTTTTTGCCGGCGGCATCATCGGCCTGTCGGTACTGATCGTTGGCGACAAGTTATGGATTCTCCTTATTGCGCTGCCGCTCATCGCTCTGGGTTATCTGTACAATGCCGGCGAATCACCACTTTCATATAGCTGGATGGGCGAATGGGTGACCGGGCTTTGTTATGGCCCCGGCGTGTTTGGTTGTTTGTGGTTTGTTGCCGGGCTGGACTTTAACCTTTCGGCATTGCTGGGCATGCTGGCATTCGCGGCGCTGGCCGTCTCCCTGCTTTTGTCACATCAACCGCCGCAGGCTGAAACAGACCGACGAGTCGGGAAAAAATCGTTTTGCGTGCGTTATGGAAAACAGAAAACCTGCCAGACCTCGGTGTGGCTGTTTACCGTTGCACTGCTCCTTATCGGCGCAGGTTTTTCGATGAACCACGACATCCCCTATCTACAAGCCGGGGCTTTTTTGCTGACCCTGATCTTCAGCTTCTACCTGGCTAAGGTGGGGCCAAACCCTAAAAGAGTGCTGCTATTAAGCTCAACTATTTTACTGCTGAGCGTTATCATACTGCCATGGTTAACTCACACCGGACAGGCACCACTACTATGACACGCTTTTCATGAAACATCGTCTTTCCAGCACCTTTGGGCAGAACCGGGTCAGTTCGGATGAACGCGAAAAATTAATTCGCAACGTGTTCAATCGAGTAGCCGGGCGTTACGACCTGATGAACGATTTGATGAGCATGGGTGTACACCGTTTCTGGAAGTGGCTTTTTTGCAGAGAAGTGAATAAGGCCAGTGCACAAACTGTTGCCAGCCAGGTATACGTCGACCTGGCCGGCGGCACCGGCGACATCGCCAAAGCACTGATCGACGATCACAGAGAAGTGCTGCTGCTGGACCCGTCTGAAGAGATGATGCGCGTCGCAGAGAAACGCCTGGGCAGCAATTGCCGCTATATTACGGCAGCGGCGGAAGACATCCCGCTGCAGGATAACAGCGTTGATGTACTGACCATCTCTTTCGGCATCAGAAACACCACAGACATAAAAAAATCGTTACAGGAAATAACCCGGGTACTTAAACCCGGCGGCCGCTTTTACTGTCTCGAATTCAGCACACCGTACGCCTGGCTGCGCCCGTTTTATGACGCCTGGTCACGCATCGTTATCCCGCGACTGGGCGCCGCTGTGGCCGGTCACCCGGATGCCTATAGCTACCTGATCGAATCCATTCGAGAGTTTCCAGCGCAGCAGGAAATGGCTGACATGATACGAGCCGCCGGACAGGTCAATGTTTCCTACAGCAACCTGACGTTTGGCATCGCCTGTATACATCGCGGAGAAAAACCACAACAATAATGAAATTAAAAACAGCTATTCAATCAATGAGAGCGCCATTTCTGGTGTTAACGCCGGTATGTGTGTTCCTGGGCTTAAGCACGGTTCTGGCCAACAAAACCGACATCAATATGCTGTTACTAACGCTCGCGTTGCTCGGTGCATTACTGGCACACATCAGCGTTAACACACTGAATGAGTATTTAGATTTTAAAAGCGGCTTAGACCTGGTAACAAACAAAACACCGTTTAGTGGTGGCAGTGGCGCCTTGCCGCAAAATCCGGAAATGGCGGACACCGTGTTGACCATTGGCATGGTCGCCATGATCATTACTTTGATGATCGGCAGTTTCTTCATCTGGAAATATGGCACCGGTATCATGCCGCTAGGTCTTGCCGGTCTGGTAATAATCATTACCTACACGAAGTGGATCAATCAACACCCGCTGCTGTGCCTGGTTGCACCGGGTTTTGGCTTTGGTTTTCTGATGGTAGTCGGTACGCAGTTTGTGCTACAGGGCGAATACACACAGTTATCCCTGCTTATTGCCGCGATACCTTTTTTACTGGTCAATAACCTCCTGTTGCTGAATCAATATCCCGACATTCAGGCTGATGCCAGTGTCGGACGCAGGCATTTTCCGATTGCATATGGCATCAATCGAAGCAATATAATTTATGGCTTATTCGCATCTGTAACCATAGCTATCATCGTCGCCTACGTTGTGCTTGGCTACCTGCCCGTATTGAGTTTATGGGCATTGTTACCCATGCCTCTCGCCTTTTTTTCGTTATATGGTGCCATCAAATACCGGGCGAGCATTGGCAACTTTCCACAATATCTTGGCGCGAATGTAGCCGTTACCATCTTGACACCATTATTGCTGGCGGTATCGATAAGTTTTGGCTGAGCCGTTTTATTGTAGTAAGTTATATTACAGATTTGCTGTTCTATCATTTTCAACGAAAATGTACTCGGAGGAGATATGAAAAAATTTATCCACGTCACATTACTTCTGCTGCTGTTTTCAGTAAGCATCCCGAAAGCATCTGCCAACCCGCCCGCCGCTTATGAAGGTAGAAGGCTGTATGTTTCATACTGCCAGTTATGCCACGGCACTGATGGTAAAGGTGCCGGGCCGCTGGCAAAAGCGATGAAGATTCAGATATCGGATCTGACCACTACGGTCCGCTCAAGAAGCGACCGCATCCTTAAAAAAATTATCACCGGCGAAGGCCGGCAAACGATAACCGGGCGTGACCGCCATAACCTGCTCAGTGATGCCATGCCAGAATGGAAAGGCATCTTCAACAGTTCACAGGTCGATGCACTGATTGCCTACCTGCGCTTTCTGGTTAGCTCCAAACACAAACTGATGGGTGATCCTGAAGCCGGTCAGCAACTCTATCAGAAATACTGCTACGTCTGTCATGGCGTCGAAGGTGATGGTGATGGCATCATGACCAATCTTATGGGCATTATGCCGATGGACCATACCAACCCCAACGAAACCAACCGCCTCAGCAATGAAGATATCATCAAAAGCATCCTCGATGGCAAGGGCCGGTTTATGCCTGCCTGGCGCGGCATCCTCAGCCAGACTGATGCGGAAGCACTGGTCAGTTACATTCGGTTGTTATCTAACTAAAAAACATGACTGGTCACCACTTGTTGTGGTGGCCAGCAGTGAGCGCTGAAAATCACCGTTTCACTAGAAAACAAGCAGCGCAAAGACACCGGCAATACCGAAGATTATTGTCCACGCAGCGATCTCTATAATTATTTTTTCTTCATGGATAAGGCTCTTGATATTCATAATTATTATCTCTTAATGTGTAATGAATAATTGAACAGCAAATAACATGCCAGAAACATGATGCGCCTCTAACCTTTAAATAAGATTAAAAACAGAAAACCCGGAAACGCCTGAAAACACTTCATACGTAGGTTTTATAATAAGTCCATTGTTATTTACCTCGGCATATTTTCCTGTACCGGTTTCGAATGCATGCACTCAAAAAATCAGGAAAGCGTCGAACTTCGGTCATAAACTGTAATTAATCTGACATCAAACAATGTCGCTCCCAGTCAAACGACAGGCATAAACTGACAAGATTTTGCCCGCTGTTTTTTCGATACTGAAGCAATAGCGATAAGGGAGAGTAACGATGACTGAATACAAAAAATATAGCGCACCACAAACAGCACCTCGTTTAACCATCGAAGAACCGCAAAAACGACGCAGACGTCGCTGGAAAAGACGCTTGAAAACGCGTGCTGCCGCAATAAAAAAACAACTGCTGATCGAAAACCGGTTCCATAAAGCCATGCAGGAAATACGCACCACCAGCGATCGGTGTCGCCGCTCTTACCTGCACTGGATATTGTTACAGATGTTCAGTCTGTTTGATTATGAAAGCGGCCTGCAAGCTATTAATGATAAAACGGCTTATAACTCATGGTTGTCTGCCAACGGACAAAGCCGTGCCAGGATTCACTAGGGCACGGCTTAACCTTAAACGTCGTCCACTGTAGTCACAAACATGATGATTCAGTAAATTTGATAGCTGTTTAAAATGCCCCTGGTGAAGTATCAATATGTATCCTGCTCGTATACACTAATGAGCACCGTATCATGTGAAAAACTATGTTTAACGTCAGCTTAAAGAACCTTGTGAGAAAATGGAATGATCTGCACACCGGCGCATACCTGACGATGGGCAGTACCCTAATTACACCGCGCGCCCTCTTCGCTCGACGAAGCCATGATAAACGCATAACCGAAACACAGACAGACTTCAGGATGACAGTCAGGCAGTTCGTCTATCATTTATTTACAATATCGTTATTGATAATCGGGCAAACTCACTACGCTCAGGCATCCGATAAAATTCAACAACCCTTCGTGGTTAGCGGTGTAATTATCAACAGTTACAGTGGCAACCTTATCGAGCGCTTCACGCGATACCTGTCGACAAAATCCGGTTATCCGTTGCAGGTGGTTTACGTTAACAAATACTCGGAGTTATCACGCGTGTTACGCGAAAACCCGGAGGCCATCGGCTGGACCTGCGGCGCGCCTTACGTGCAGGATAGCGAAACCAGCGGCCAGCAACTCGTCGCCGTGCCCCTGTTAAATAAAAAACCGACCTACCACAGCCTGATCCTGACACGCACCGGCCGCAGCGAAAAAACACTGGCAGATTTCAAGGGCGGTGTACTGGCTTACTCTGACCCAAGATCAAACTCAGGTTTCCTCTCGCCAAAATATGCATTGCACAAACAGGGCATCGACATCGGTAAACATTTTCGTTTATTGCTTAACACCGGCAACCATGAAAGCAGCATAAATGCGCTGCTTAACAGCCTTGCAGACGTGGCGGCCGTCGATGAATATGTCTGGCTCACCTATCTGAAAAAACATCCCGAAGCGAACAAAGCTGTACACGAAATCGAACGCATGGGTCCATTCCCATTCACTCCGATCGTTGCCGGCAACGAAATAAGTGCGGACAACATCAGCAAATTATCATCGACCTTACTAAATATGAACGACGATGCCGAAGGACGAAAATTACTGTCCGAGTTTTACCTGGACGGTTTCGTGGAAAAAGAACCCGCTTTTTATCAACCTGTAAAAAACATGCTCGAAGAAGTTAACATCGATTCAGGGAATTAAAAGATGCACTTATTAAACTGGTTTTCCAGATCACTGTCACGTCAGGTGAACACGGTACTGGTATTTATTATTTTTATGGTGTTAATCGGTTGTGCCTTCCATTTTTACAACGTCCAGTCGGACCTGCTCCACCGCTCGACAAAACAGATGGCTAAGCAACTGATAAGTTCGCTGAACAGCACCAATGGAAGAAACCTGCACTTTAATGATCAGTATGCCGCGTGGATCAATATCACAAACCAGATACAGAACTACCAGCAACAGATAGGCGACGAAGGTCTGTTCAGCATCGAAGAGATCGCCCTGCTGAAGACCACAGACATCACCTTTGCGCACAATGCGCCTGCAGATAACCCGCTTCAAAAAACATATAGAGGAGCACTGCCGGATAGAAACACCCTGGCCGCTGCAAACGGCATATTATTTAACGCAATAAAGGTCGATGGTGTAGACGCCATTCGAATATACAGCAACGTCGAGTTTCAGGGACACTCCGTAGGCCTGCTGATCCTGCAGCTCAATCTATCGCTCTCGGTGGCTCAGCAACACGCCCTGATCATCGATTTTTCCAAATACATCCTGTTCATATTATTGATGGCCATCGGTATCGGCATGGTCTTCGGACGCTGGGTCAGCAAACCGGTAACCATCATCGAAGAATCATTAGCACAGATGGGTTCGGGTAAATTACAGTTACCCGAATTACAAAAACGCCACGATGAATACAATAAACTTGCGCTAGCTTTAGAGCAGGCCGACAAAAATTTAAACCAGAGTCAGACCCAGGTTCACCTGTTGCTCGATTCGACCGCCGAGGCCATCTATGGTTTAGACATCGAAGGCAACTGTACCTTTGTCAACCAGGCCTGTCTTGACATGCTGGGTTACATCGATGACTCAAAATTACTCGGCAAGAACATGCACGAGCTTATCCACCACAGTCATAATGATGGTTCACACTACCCCATCGAAAAATGTCATATCTATCGCGCCTTTAAAAAACAGCTGGGTACACACATCGATAACGAAGTGCTGTGGCGTGAAGATGGCAGTTGTTTTTCTGCCGAATACTGGTCACATCCCGTTTTTGATGAAGCCGACTGTATCGGTGCAGTGGTAACTTTTCTGGATATCACCGAACGCCTGGAAGCACAGCGAAAATTACAGGAGCGCGAACGCGGCCTTGCTATGACGCTCGACAGCATCGGTGATGCCGTCATCGTCACCAATATCGATGGCAACATCACGCGCATGAATCCGATCGCCGTTGGCCTCACCGGCTGGTCAGTCGCAGAAGCACGTGGCCGACCGCTACCGATGGTATTCCAGATCATCAATGAACAGAGCCGCAAGTCGGTGGCCGACCCGGTAGAAAAAGTATTGCGTACCGGCAAGGTCGTCGACCTGATCGACCACACCGTACTCATCAGCAAGGATGGCACCGAATATCTGATCTCTGACAGCGCCGCACCGATCATCGATGAAGACGGGAAGATCCTCGGCGTCATCCTGGTATTTCGTGATGTCACACAGCAATACCAGACCGAAGATGCCTTGCGCCGCTCACAGAAAATGGATGCTATCGGCCAGTTATCCGGCGGCATCGCACACGACTTTAACAACCAGCTCGGTATCATCGTAGGCTATCTCGACTTCCTCGGTAAACATGTTAGCGACGAAGACAAACCAAAAAAATGGGTGGAGATCTCGACCAGGGCTACCCTGCGTTGCATGGATCTGACTCGTCAGCTGCTGTCGTTCTCTCGCACCAAGAGCAACAAAAAAGTGGTGGTCGATATCAATGCCAAACTCAGAGAACTGGAAACCATGTTTACCCGTTCGGTCACACCGGCGGTCGATGTCGAATATTCTCTGGCAAGCGATGTCTGGCTGACAGAGATCGACCCCGGCGAATTCCAGGATGCTATCTTAAACCTGGTGATCAACTCCCGCGATGCCATGCCTAACGGCGGTAAGCTGCTGATCGAAACCAGCAACATCTACCTGGATGAAGACTATGTCGCACTCAACCCGGACGCGCAGGCTGGCGATTACGTGCAGTTATTACTCAGCGATAACGGCAGCGGTATGGACAGACAGACACAGGATCACGTTTTCGAACCGTTCTACACCACCAAACCAAAAGGGAAAGGCACCGGCCTGGGCATGTCGATGGTGTACGGCTTCATCAAACGCTTCGATGGCTTCATCAAGGTATATTCAGAAATAAACGTCGGTACAACCATGCGACTTTATCTACCCCGCGCCACCGAGACCAAAATAAACAACATCAGCAAACGGGTAAGAGACGAAGACCTGCCTCTGGGTAACGAGACCATCCTGATCGTCGATGACGAAGTTGACCTGTTGTATCTGGCGGACAAGTATTTAACCGAGCTGGGTTACAGAACCTATCAGGCCGAAAACGCCAGCCAGGCCCTGGAGATATTGGCGAAACATAAAGATATCGACTGTCTGTTCACTGATGTGGTGATGCCCGGTGGTATAAATGGTTACGAACTGGCGCAACAGGCGGTTGACGATAATCCTGAATTAAAAGTACTGATTACCTCAGGTTTTACCTCAAAAACGCTCACACAGAAGGGACGCATCCTGTTTTCCACCCAGATGTTAAACAAACCCTACCGCAAGGCAAACCTGGCACAGCACATCAGACTGACGCTTGACCAGGAGAACGAATGACAGCAGCCGCTCGAACGGGGTTCAAAGGCATCCCCATCGGCCGCTACCTGTTGGCGGGTGTATTGATCTGGACCCTGATCATCGCTTACTCGCTAATCTGGAATACCAGCCAGATCAAAGCACAGGCTGAACACCTGGCAGCAGAAGAAGCACGTGCTAACTGGAACAAAGATCTCGCCTTCCGTCGCTGGGCCACACGCCACGGCGGACTCTATGTCAAACCCGACGCCCGCACACCGCCCAACCCCTACATCGCACACCTGCCAGAGCGCGACGTAGTCACCACTGACGGCATGAAACTCACGCTGATGAATCCAGCCTATATGGTACGGCAGATGGCAGAAGAGTTTGAAGTTCTGTACGGCATCAAAGGCGGCATCAGCGGACGGCACCCTTTAAACCCCGACAACAAGCCGGATGCCTGGGAATCGCAGGCACTCAACAGCTTCGACGAGGGCGAGATAGAAAGCATCGCTGTTGCAGAGATAAACGATGAACCATATCTACGGCTGATGCGTCCGATGAGAATGCAGGAGGGATGCATAAGGTGCCATAATCATTCAGGTTTCGAAGCAGGTGACATCGGCGGCGGTGTCAGCATATCCATACCACTGGCGCCTTATCGAACCGCTACAGAAGAAACTGTGCAATTAGTCACCCGCAGCCATGGCATCATCTGGTTATTCGGTTTGACCGGACTTTTTTATGTGGTACAACGCGGCAAACGGTATGAAAACGAACGCATGCGCCACGAACAGGCCATTAAAAATATTGCGACTGGCGTCTCGACTGCAACCGGTGATACCTTCTTCCAGCACCTGGTAGAACACGTGGCTACCATCTTCAACGCCGACTATGCCTTTATCGGCGTACTCAACAAAAATAATCCGCGGAAGGTCGATACTCTGGCGGTCTACGCGCACGGAAGTATCATCGAAAACATCGAATACCCGCTAAAAAACTCACCCTTTTCCAATGTTATGAAACATGATACATGCCTCTACCCGCGTGAAGTGCAGCAGATATTTCCCGACGACAGGATGTTAAAAACCATGGACATAGAAGGCTATGGCGGCAAAGCCCTGCTAGACAGCCACGGCAAACCGATTGGTATCCTGGTCGTAATGAACAGCAAACCGTTGCAACACAGCGAAGAGATCTCAGAATTACTGGAGATCTTCGCGGCGCGTGCATCAGGAGAGACCGAGCGCCTGGTCGCAGAAGATGCCTTGCGCCGTTCGCAGAAAATGGACGCCATCGGCCAGTTATCCGGCGGTATCGCACACGACTTCAACAACCAGCTCGGCATCATCCTCGGCTATCTGGATTTTCTCAAAAAATATGTCGCCGATGATGAAAAACCGATAAGATGGGTAGAGACCGCCACCAATGCAACCCTGCGCTGTACCGACCTGACCCGCCAGCTATTGTCATTTTCCCGCACTCAGATCAATGAAAAAGTCGTGGTCGATATCAACGTCAAAATCAGAGAACTGGAAAACATGCTTGCACGCTCGGTCACGCCGGCGATCGACGTTCGGTATTCTTTGACCGACCACCTATGGCTAACAGAGATCGACCCCGGCGAGTTTCAGGATGCCATCTTAAATATGGTGATCAACGCACGTGACGCCATGCCCAACGGCGGCAAATTATTGATCGAAACCAGCAACAAAAGTCTGGATGCAGATTTCGCCGCATTTAACGCAGACGCGCAGGCCGGAGATTACGTGCAATTGATACTCAGCGATACTGGCATCGGCATGGATAAAACCACACAGGAACACGTTTTTGAGCCCTTCTACACCACCAAACCCAAAGGGAAAGGTACCGGCCTGGGAATGTCGATGGTCTATGGTTTCATCAAACGTTTCGATGGATTCATCCAGATTTATTCGGAAGTGGATGTCGGCACCACCCTGCGACTTTATCTGCCCCGTACCACCTCTAGCGAAGTTATCCACATTAGCGAGCACATAAACGAGCAGGAGCTCCCTCCGGGTACAGAATCGGTACTGATCGTCGATGACGAGACCAATCTGTTACATCTGGCAGATAAATATTTAACCTCACTGGGCTACAAAACCTACCTGGCAAAAAACGCCAGCCAGGCACTGCACATGCTGGCAGAACACAAAGACATCGATTGCCTGTTCAGTGACGTAGTGATGCCAGGCGGCATCAATGGTTATGAACTGGCGCAACAGGCGACCGGGGACAACCCCGCACTGAAAGTCCTGCTCACTTCAGGCTTCACCTCAAAAACCATCGCACAGAACGGGCAGATACGTTTTTCTGTCCAGATGTTAAGCAAACCCTACCGCAAAACAGACCTGGCACAATACATCCGGCTGATACTTGATGAGGTACCAGAGGTATGATTCAATCAACGTTAAACCATAAATTTGTACACGCCATTTTGTGCGAGGTCAGAGAAAATTTGATATGAGGCTATCACTCAAATATCACATTGCTGTCATCATCTTTCTGCTGGAAGTCATCATGATGGGGCTGGTGCTGTGGCAGACTCTGGGGTATTCACTAAAATCCAGCCGTGCCCAGCTCACCGCTACCGAGCAGACAATGCTTAATCTGGTAGGCAATATTAGCCGCGCCGCTCTGCTGAGCGGAAAATATGCTGATCTGCAACCCTATCTGGAAAATTTACAAAAGGACCCGCACGTAACCAAAGCTGTGCTCGCCGACGAACATGGGCTAGTGGTAGCCAGCACCCATGCTGACGATATGGGTCTGAGTTTCAAAGCCGCCCTCACCCATCACCAAAACACAGAATATTTTTGGCACCGACTGGAGATCAGCAACGCCACCGGAAAACTCGGTGAACTGGCAATCGGCTTTTCCAATGAAGCCCTGCTCAAAGCCTACGCGGAGGCACGTGACCTGGGATTAAGTATCGCAGCCTCGGGTATGGTAGTCATCGCCATCATCGGGATATTAGCCGGTTTCCTGCTGACCCGCCGGCTGGAGCGAATCAAGCTAGCCGCGCAACATTTTGCCAAAGGTGAGTTACCGGTAGAAACGGGCATACAGGGCAACGATGAGTTAGGCGAGCTGGCTCGCAGCTTCGACACCATGGCACGATCCGTGGCAGAAAAACAACACCAGCTGCAGGAGAGTGAACGATATAACCGCGCCTTGTTCGAACAATCAGCAATCGGGCTTGCCCTGTGTAAAATGAACGGTGAACTGGTCGATATCAATCCGGCTTTCGCCAGCATTATCGGCCGTAGCGTCGAAGAGACCTTACAGCTATCGTACTGGGACATCACCCCGGATAGCTACGCTGAATATGAACAACAGCAGTTAGACAACCTGAAAGCCACCGGCTGTTATGGCGCATACGAAAAAGAGTATATCCACAAGGACGGTCACCTGGTACCGGTACGCCTGCAAGGCCAGTTACTGAACAGAGGTGGCGAGACCTACATCTGGTCCAGCGTCGAAGATATCACCGCGCAAAAAGCCGCCGCCGAAGCATTGCAGACGTCGAAAAAAATGCTGGAGCTGGTACTGGATTCGATCCCGGTACGCGTTTTCTGGAAAGACCTTAACTGTGTTTATCTTGGCTGCAACAAACATTTTGCCAGAGACGCCGGGCTGGAATCGCCCGAGCACATAATCGGCAAGACTGACTTCGATCTGAGCTGGCGCGAACAGGCCGAGCTCTATCGTGCAGATGACCAGCAGGTCATGCACAGCGGTGAGGCCAAACTGAACTACGAAGAACCCCAGTCCGGCCCGACCGGAACCAGCTGGTTACAGACCAGCAAGATTCCTTTGCGGGACCAGCACAAAAATATATTCGGCATCCTCGGTGTCTACGAAGATGTCACCGAACGCAAACAGACCGAAGAAGCCCTGCGCCGCTCACAGAAAATGGATGCCATCGGCCAGTTATCCGGTGGTATCGCACACGATTTCAACAATCAGCTCGGCGTCATCATCGGCCACCTGGATTTTCTACAGGACTATACGGCAGATGATGAAAAGCCGCATAAATGGATAGACACCGCCACCCGTGCGACCATACGCTGCATGGATCTGACCCGGCAATTACTGACCTTTTCTCGTAAGCACAGCAAAGAGAAAATCGTGGTCGACCTGAACGCCATCGTCAGGGAGCAGGAAACCATGATAAAACGTTCGGTCACCCCCGAAGTCGAGGTGCAATATTTCCTCACGGATGAACTGTGGTTAACCGAGATCGACACCGGTGAATTCCATGATGCCATCCTGAACCTGGTGATCAATGCCCGCGATGCCATGCCCGATGGCGGCAAACTACTGATTGAAACCAGCAACAAATATCTGGACAGCGATGATGCCAGGCTTAATTTCGGGGCAGCCACAGGCGACTATGTGCAATTGATGCTGAGCGACACTGGCACCGGCATGGGTAGAGAAACCCTGGAGCATGCTTTCGAACCATTTTTTACCACGAAGCCTGACGGCAAAGGCACCGGCCTCGGTCTGGCCATGGTCTATGGTTTCGTAAAACGCTACAATGGGTACATCAAAATCTACTCAGAACCTGGCATAGGGTCTACTGTGCGCCTTTACCTGCCTCGCTCCACATCATCCAAACCACCTGTCGCAACCGGTATCAATGACGGAACTGTCTTACCCGCCGGCAATGAACACATCCTGATCGTCGATGATGAAGTTGACCTGCTACAGCTCGCCGAACATTATCTGTCCGACCTGGGTTACCAGACCCGCATCGCAGAAAATGCTGCACAGGCACTGAAAATCCTCGCGAACGATGGCAGCATCGATCTGCTGTTCAGCGACGTGGTAATGCCTGGCGGCATCAATGGTTATGAACTGGCGCAACGGGCAACGCAACAAAAACCTGAGCTGAAAGTGTTAATGACCTCAGGCTTCACTGCGAAGACAGTCGCGCACAATGGCCTTGCCCGATTCACCAGACACCAGCTCAGCAAACCCTATCGCAAAGCAGAACTGGCTCGACATATCCGAGTAGTACTCGACGAGAAAACCACCACATGAGTTTGCCTAAACTAATAGTTATCGATGATGAAATAGATCTGGCAGGTTTTGTCAGCGATGTCGCAAAGCAGGCAGGTTTTGATGTCGAGCAGTTCAACAATGCCAGTATTTTCAAAGATAAATACAACAAATGTGCTGACGTCATCGTGCTTGACCTCATCATGCCGGGGGTCGACGGCATCGAGATAATCCGTTATCTGGCAGAGATTAAGTGCGACGCCCTGCTCATCCTGATGAGTGGTTTTGACTCGGGCGTGCTGCACTCCGCACAGACACTGGCGAGCGAACACGGGCTTAATTTTGCCGGCAGCCTGAATAAACCATTTCGCGCGGTTGAACTGGGCGAGCTATTAAACAGCTTATCTATTACCGCAAAAAACCTGCATTCACGTACCAGGATCACACCACCTTCGGTCGACGAATTACGGGACGCTATCGCCAGGGATGAGCTGATCGTCTACTACCAGCCAAAGGTCGCGCTCAATGAAAGCACTATCATCGCTGTTGAAGCGCTGGTTCGTTGGCAACACCCTGACTACGGATTGATTAGCCCTGACCTGTTTGTCCCCACCGCCGAACAAAATGGCCTGATCGATGAATTAACCTGGACGGTACTGGAACAGGCGATGGCACAATGTATGTCATGGCGCAATCAGGGACTGGTAGTACAGGTCGCGATCAACATGTCAGCAAAAACACTCAAGGAACTTGATCTGCCAGAAAAGATGGGCAGGCTTATTCAGAAATATGATCTGGAACCATCACAGTTAGTCCTGGAGATCACCGAATCTGCGCTGATGCAGGAACTGGTCAAGTCGCTCGATATCCTGACCCGACTGCGCATGAAAGGCATCCGCCTTTCTATCGATGATTTTGGCACCGGTTATTCCTCACTGGTACAACTTCATCGCGCACCTTTCTCGGAGATAAAAATTGATCGCTCATTCGTCTCTGAAATGGAAACAGACAAAGAAGCCGCCGCCATCGTTGAGACCATCATCATGCTGGGACACAAACTTAATATGAAAACAGTGGCTGAAGGTGTAGAGACAGTGTCATGTCAGAAAAAGCTGGCTGAGCTGGAGTGTGATCATGCGCAGGGTTATCTATTTTCCAGACCTCTGCCCGGCGATGAAATCTATCCATGGTTTTCCCGACGCATTAAAAATTAATACATCATTCATCAGGAAACAATCATTTAAGAGCTTTAGATTCTATATAAAAATTCAGATAAATTTCTGCTATTAAACCATTAATATATAATGGACTTGAGTGACAGGCACAGAGAACCAGTCTGCCGTTATTACTCTATAGAGATTGGTGATATGAAGTTGCATACAAAATATGTTCTGAAATTGCTAAAGCTTTTCACTGTACTTTTATTTTTTGTGTGTTGGCCAGGTAGCAATGTTTTTGCCCATGACATGCATCAGTCAGGCAATGCTTCACAACCAGTACTAACACTGAATCTACTGCACGAACCCATCCAGCCTCTTCGGCAGACAGAAAATCTGAATGCAGGCAAAGTCGCTCTAGGAGAAAACTTATTTCACGACACACGCCTGGGGCGCGATGAAAACATGGCCTGCGCCAGCTGCCATTTTCTGACTGGCAATGGCGCAAACCACCGACATCACACACTTGGACGAAATGGTGCTGAACTCGACGTCAATACGCTAACCGTATTCAATAGCAGCCTCAACCATCAACAGTTCTGGGATGGGCGCGCACTGACGCTGCAACAACAGATTAATTTTGTGGTTGCCAACAAAAAAGAATTTGCTACCGACTGGCCCTCGATTATCAAAAAACTTAAACAGGATGAGGGTTACACAAAAACCTTCGGCAAACTTTATAACGATGGCATCACGGCAGACAATATCCGTGATGCCATCGCCACCTTCGAACGTAGCCTGATCACCACCAACTCACGCTTCGACCGCTACCTGCTGGGTGACGCTGAAGCGATTACCGATGATGAGAAAGAAGGTTACTACCTGTTCAAGGCTTATGGCTGCACCGTCTGCCATCAGGGCCGCAATGTGGGCGGTAACCTGTTCATGAAACTGGGTGTGTTTAAGGATTATTTTTCTGAAAGACGTGAACTGACAAAAGCTGACCTGGGACGATTTAATGTGACCGGTGATGAAGCTGACCGTTATGTATTCCGTGTACCCGGCTTGCGCCTGGTTGCGTTGACCGCGCCCTATTTTCACGATGGCTCCGTCACAACAATGGAAGAAGCCGTAAAGCTCATGGCAAAATACCAGCTCGGGCGAGAGATCTCACAGCAGGATGTTGATTACATCGTGGCGTTTCTCAAGACCCTGCCCGGTGAATATAAAGGCAAACGACTGGCCGAGGAACACCAACAACAAAAATCGGATACCACGCCGTGAGCCAGTTCCGATTTAAATATGTATTACTGGCGTGGGGCGCTTTATCCGCCCTGTCCTTTCTCTACATCAAAACCCAATCGATAGATCCTGACCAGCACAACCACATCATCGACAGCATCAGCCAGTTCAAACAGGTCGACGCTGTATTAAACCAGCACATATTAGAAATACGGCTAGGTCTGCTACCTTATTACGATCCAACGGTCGATAATTTTTTTAAGCTAAAAAAATTGCAGACCAGAATAACAAAAATGATGCAGCAGCTACACAGCGACACCACAATCGCTGTTAACCAGAATATCACGTTACTGAAACTGGCTCTGGCGCAAAAAAGGAAAATGCTGGAAACGTTTAAATCAACCAATGCCATGCTCAACAATTCACTGCATTACCTGCCGATAGCCACCACCCAGGTCACTGACCACTTATCCTACAACAAACAGGATGTTGTCCTGAGACAATCCATCAATACGCTGTCACGCGATATCATGGTTTACTATCTGACCAGCGAAATAAAACGCGATTCAAAATTGAACCACACTATCAGCATGCTGGAAAGTGATTTTATGGACGTGCCTGCTGCCGCACACAAGAACCTGTCTATCTTGCTCGCTCACGTTAAAATAATACTTAAATACAAAGACCAGATCGATACATTGATGCAGCAGTTACTCACCGTATCAACGACACAACGCATGGATAAGCTATTGCAGGCCTACCTCATCGAATATAACAAGATGGTGCAGCATGCCAGTATATACCGTTCCCTGCTGTATGGATTTTCGATATTATTGCTGGCTTATATCGGTTACATTTTATTCCACTTAAACCGGGCAGCGGCCAGTCTGCGGCGAACGATTACCGATTTAAATTACCAGAAATTTGCCATGGATCAGCACGCCATCGTCAGCATCACTGACAGCGAAGGCAAGATCACCTACGCCAACCAGAAGTTTTGTGATATCAGCCACCATAATATCACTGAACTGATCGGCAAGGATCACCGCATAACAAAATCAGGTTTTCACCCTGCCTCATTTTATGAAGAGATGTGGCTGACTATTACCAGCGGTAAAGTCTGGCGCGGACAAATTCAGAACTGTGCAAAAGATGGCAGTCACTATTGCGTAGACACCACCATCGTACCTTTTATGGACGATGACGGAATCCCCTACCAGTATGTCGCGATTCGAACCGACATCACTGAGATCAAAAAGGCAGAACAGCGACTACGAATACAGGCGACGGCGCTCAGGGTAGCTGCAAACAGTATTGTCATCACCAATCAAAAAGGCATTATTCAGTGGGTTAATGATGCCTTCACACAACTCACCGGCCACAGCCGGGATGATGTGATAGGTAAAACACCGAGCATACAAAAATCGGGAAAACAGGACACGGCGTTTTACCAGAATCTGTGGCAGACCATCCTCACTGGAAAAGTGTGGCATGGCGAACTGATCAATCGACGTAAAGACGGCAGTTTTTATAGCGAAGAACAGACCATATCTCCGGTACATGATGTGCAGGGTAAAATCACGCATTTCATCGCCATCAAACAGGATATCACCGAACGACAGCAGACTGAAGAAGCGTTGCGGCGCTCACAAAAAATGGAGGCAATCGGTCAGTTATCTGGCGGCATTGCGCATGACTTTAACAATCAGCTAGGCATCATTCTCGGCTATCTGGATTTTCTTAAGACCCTTTACCACAGTGATGAAAAGCCACGTAAATGGGTAGAAACCGCCACCAAAGCGGCGCTACGCTGTACCGATCTTACCCGACAGTTACTGGCCTTTTCCCGCCACCAAAGTGCGGAAAAAGAAATCATAGACCTCAACACCTCACTCAGAGAGCTGGCAACCATGGTCGCACGCTCGCTAACCCCCGAGGTCGAGGTACAATATTTTCTGGCCGACGATTTATGGTCGGCTGAAATCAACGCCGGTGAATTTCAGGATGTCATTTTGAACCTGGTAATCAATGCCCGTGACGCGATGCCCGGTGGCGGTCAGTTGCTTATTGAGACCAGTAACAAAACCCTGAGCGAGGACTATGCTGAGCTTAATTTCGACGCTGAAGCCGGTGACTACATACAATTAATGCTGAGCGACACCGGCACCGGCATGGACAAAGAAACTCTGGAGCATATCTTCGAGCCGTTCTTCACTACCAAACCAAAAGATAAAGGCACGGGCCTGGGCATGGCCATGGTGTACGGTTTTGTCAAACGTTACCACGGCCACATCAAAATATATTCAGAACCTGGCCTGGGCACGACCATGCGCCTGTATCTACCACGTTCCGCGACATCCGAACCAGCAAGCATCGCCAGCACCGACGAGCAGAAAAATTTACCCGGTGGCAGTGAAAGTATTCTGATCGTCGATGATGAACTCGATCTATTAAAACTCGCCGATCATTACCTGTCTGATCTGGGTTACCAGACACACACCGCTGAAAATGCCGGACAAGCCATGAAAATACTGGCAGAAAATGATAGAATCAGTCTACTTTTCAGTGATGTTGTGATGCCTGGTGGTACCAATGGCTATGAGCTGGCGCGACAGGCAACAGAACGTAAACCTGCACTGAAAGTGCTATTAACTTCGGGTTTCACTTCAAAGGTGGTTGACCCAGATATTCTTGCCAGATTTTCACCCCATTTACTCAGCAAACCTTACCGAAAAGCTGAGATGGCGCAGCGTATCCGGCTTGTACTTGATGAGAAAGATACACGATGAATCAACCTAAATTAATCGTCATCGATGACGAAATAGACCTGGCCGGTTTTGTCTGTGATGTGGCTGAACAGGCTGGTTTTGACGCTGAGCAGTTCAGCAATGCCAGGATTTTCAAAGACCAGTACAACCAATGTGCTGATATCATCGTGCTCGACCTGATGATGCCGGGGATCGACGGCATCGAAATAATCCGTTTTCTGGCGGAGGTCCAGTGCGATGCCTTGCTTATCCTGATGAGCGGTTTTGATTCAGGTGTTTTACATTCAGCACAAAAACTGGCGGCAGAACACGGGCTTAATCTGGTAGGCAGCCTGAATAAACCGTTTCGCGCTCATCAGCTGGAGCAACTGCTAAGCGGTTTAATCATCACCGCAAAAAGTCTGCACGCAAATACACCCGTCGAACCGCCCGGCGTCGATGAATTACGGCATGCGCTGACGCATGATGAACTGGTGGTTTATTATCAGCCCAAGGTCGGGCTCAATGATAACGTCAAAACTGTGGCCGCGGTTGAAGCACTGGTTCGCTGGCAGCATCCTGAGCGCGGATTGATCGCGCCCGACCTGTTTATCCCGATCGCTGAACAACATAATCTGATCGACGATCTAACATGGGTCGTGCTGGAACAGTCGCTGACGCAATGTAAATCATGGCATGACCGTGGGATCACCGTACAGCTTGCGATAAACATGTCGGCAAACACGCTGAAAGAACTCGACCTGCCGGAGAAAGTGGGCCAGTTGATCATGAAACACGGCCTGCAACCAAAACAGATCGTCATGGAGATCACCGAATTTGCGCTGATGCAGGAACTGGTCAAATCACTGGACATCCTGACCCGGTTGCGCATGAAAGGTATCCACCTTTCGATCGATGATTTTGGCACCGGCTATTCTTCACTGGTACAGCTTCATCGCGCACCTTTCTCCGAGATAAAGATCGACCGCTCATTTATCTCGGAGATGGAAACTGACTCTGAAGCCGCGACCATCGTCGAGACCATCATCATGCTGGGACACAAACTGAATATGAAGACGGTGGCCGAAGGGGTAGAGACGGTATCATGCCAGAAAAAACTGGCAGCACTCGGTTGTGATCAGGCGCAAGGTTACCTGTTTGCCAGACCTATGCCAGCGGATGAAGTCTTTCCCTGGTTTTCCCAACACCTTAAGAACCGGCAGTAAAACCAGCCACTATCGTACTTCACACCTTTCGCCGCGCGACTGACTTCTCTGGGTGGGTATGAAGACTGGTTTTAGATGCCTCAGCCATATCATAAAAATCAAAAACGATTATCGACAACCACGGCTTACCACGTCAGGTCATCAGGAATCTGATACTCAGAATAAAGGTCGTTCTCGTCGACGGCTTCTTCCGCATCAAACAGTACGATACGTTTTTCATTTCGCTGCTGAATTTTTTCAGCGATGGTTTTCGGCACCAGTTCATAACGCCCTTCGATGCGCGCGATACCCAGGCTGCCTTTGATGATCTGCTGCTTCATCCCGGTATCAACATAGATGCGTTTCACTTTTTTATTATGTTCGAAATTGTAAACGATGTCGCAGCTTTCATCACGTTTTAAACAGTTGGTTTCGATGAGCTGATTGATCTCGATGGAGATCGCTTTCTGCCGCGCCTGCTGTTCTTTTCTCTTATTCAGCTCACGGTCACGTCGCGCTTTGTCATCGGCCGCGCGTTGCGTCTTGAGTTTGCTTTCATCGACAACGTTTGTCTTTTTCGACTGCTGCCGCTGCTGTTTATTTTTTCGGTTTTTATCCTGCTGTGCTTTCTGCACCTGTTTTTTTGTGACCAGTCCGGCTTTTAACAACTGATCTTGGAACGGGTTATTCATTTTTATATATCTCGTAAAATATTGATTAATCTTCAGGCAACAGGGCATTGCGCAGATCAGAAACGATGCGGTGTGTATTGTGGCAACGCGCACACACGGTAACGGCGATCTCGCCCATCAGTTTCTGGCTGTCTTTCACCCGACCGGCGTCGATGTTTACCTGCAGTTTTTTCAGACGTTGTTTTGTGGCATCGCCAAGGATTCGTTGCCGTGGATAGTCATCATCTCTATGGCAGCGGTCACAACTCTCGCCGAGATTTTGCAGTTGCCGGGAAAGCATCTCACCAGATTGCAACGCTATTTTTTTATGACCATCTGCCAGTGCGATCAAAATTCGGTTGACGGATTCAGACAGCGCTTCCATATTATCTTCGAAACTCTGCGTTTCACCTTCGATACCTTTGAGTTTGATGTCAGTATAATATGGCGAACGATAAGTCGCAGTGACCAGTGGCTGATAATAGGTATGACAGTCATCACAGGTGCGTTTGATCATCTTCAGCGTTTTGCCAGCGCGGTACATATCACCTTTGTCTGTAAACATCTCCAGTTCGGACAGCAGTCGAGGTTTGATGAGTTTTTCCCACTCGGGCACCATGTCAACGATCTTGCTGTAATCCTTACCCAGTCGCTCTATCCATTTTTTCATCGCCGGCTGATCATTCTGTTCGGCGTATTCGGCGATGGCCTGCATCTCACGACGAAGCCTGAACATGGTGTGTAGCCATACCTGTCGTTTGTTGGCAGGTTTGTACCATTTTTCCAGCGAAGTCGGCGCCAGCTTGAGGCTGACCATCGGCTCCGCCTGTACGGAGGCGGCTCCGCCAAGCAGCAGAAAAAAAAGAATCATGAAAATATTATTTAAAAACATCAGCGCATTATAAGTCATTCTGCACCCGCTTAAACAGGGCGCAGTTCGTCTTTCTTTTGATATAAATCATCTGCTGTGTTATCACATACCGTTATGATTCGGCGACTGAGCAAATAAGGTATCACAATGAGTATCAAAAAATTTATGGCGCAGGATCACCGCGACTGTGACCTGCTCTTTGCCAACGCAGAGAGTGCCGCCGCTAGCGGCGACTGGCAAACCGCTGGCCAGGACTTTAAAGAATTCGCCCAGGCCATGGAACGCCACCTCGGCATCGAAGAACAGACACTGTTTCCCGCTTTTGAAAAAGAGACCGGCATATTGACAGGCCCGACAGAGATGATGCGCATGGAACACGATCAGATGCGAGCACTTTTTAGCGAGATGAAAAGTGCTGTGGCACAGCAGGACAGTGATGAATACCTCGGCATCGCAGAAACACTGTTGATCCTGATGCAACAGCACAACATGAAAGAAGAACAGATCTTATACAGCATAATGGATCAGCGACTGCCGGAAGATGTCGAGCAGTGGCGGACAAAATTTGAAAACTGGCAAACAGAGCAGGAATAAGTGCTGAATGGTCGATAGCAACTCAGCAGAAATCTTACTGGATGTCAGCGATCTGGAACCTCCCGAACCTCTCACCCTAACACTTGAAATGGCGGAAGAATTAGCGCCCGGGCAATATTTACGTATGTTACACCGCCGTGACCCGTGCATGCTCTACGGCAATCTCGACGACAATGGTTTCAAATACTTTCAGCGTGAAGGTACGACAACCGCAGTGGAGTTATTCATCTGGCGCGAAAATGATGCCGAAGCTGCCAGCGCAATAAAGTTCGCTTTGCAGGCAAGTTGATACGATCATTTATTTTCCGCAAATAAACGCAAATGTAAAAACTTTTAAAATCTTCGCAGGTTGAGGTAGGGTACGAAACTCAGGCTACCTACTAAAATAACCATTAAGCCATTTTTATGAAGAAACATTCAAGTCCACAGATAAACGCAGATGAACACATTTTTTTGTTTTTAAACATCTATGTTCATCTGCGTTTATCTGTCGACAGTTGTTTTTTCACTAAAAACTAATGCGCGCCGACCTTTCATTACAACAAGCCCCGCCCTTTTCTGTGCCGGCGCGTTTTCTGGTCAGCGCACCATTATTTGCCCTGCTGGCTGCACTGGTACTGCTCTGGTACGGGCCGGAAATAATCAGTAACCGTTGGACACCGGAAATACTGGCGGTCACGCATTTCCTGACACTGGGATTTCTTGCCATGAGCATGCTGGGTGCAATGATGCAGTTAATGCCGGTGCTCATGGGCATGGTCATCCCACGCCCTGTACTTTTCGGCAGTATCGTGCATACGCCTTTATTTCTCGGTACCCTGTGTCTGGGGCTGGCGTGGTTGTTACAGATCAGGCAGCTTTTCATGGTAGCGATTGTTTTACTGGGATTCGCTTTTTTCATTTTCATCATCGTCGCCGGCGAACGTTTATTGCGCTCGGCAAACCGGCACGTCACACGCAGCATGATGTTGCTGGCACTGCTGTCTTTATCTGTCACTGCCGGTCTTGGCATCTATCTATCCCTGGGGCATGGCCTGCAGAATTTTACACTGGCGCGGCAGTTAACCAATCTGCATCTAAGCTGGGGCCTGCTGGGCTGGGTATTTTTGCTGATCATGGCCGTTGCCTACCAGGTGATTCCCATGTTTCAGATCACCGATGAATACCCTGCCCGACATCAACGCTGGATGGGCTGGACAGTTTTTTCCGCGATCGTCGGACTGACACTGAGTTACCTCTGGCAGTTAAGCATTTTTCAGCTCAGTTTTACCCTCTTGCTCGTCACATGTTTACTGATATTCGCACTGACGACGCTGTGGTTGTTACACAGACGTCGCCGTCAACTACCGGATACCACGATGAAATTCTGGCAGCTCGCCATGAGCAGCCTGATACTGCTGACATTGTTATGGACGGCATCGATATTATTAAACATAGAATTGCCGGTATTTTTATTCGCCGTATTAATGATTCACGGTTTTGCCATGACCACCGTGAATGGCATGATGTACAAAATCATTCCATTCATCATCTGGTTGCACCTCAGCGTTAAAAATAAAAACTTGCGCGACATGGGGGAAAGAAATTCGCAGGTAAAAGTACCGCATATGCGAAAAATTATTCCCGAAGCAGCCGGACTGTGGCAATTTCATTTTCATCTGACAAGCCTGGTGTTACTCCTGCTGGCAACGCTGTGGCCGCTCTGGTTTTATTATCCCGCCGCCCTCATGTTTGCTGCTGCACAGATATTTTTATTATTTAATTTGTTAAAAGCCGTTTATTTTTATAATATAAAAAGCACCGAGCTTCAGGCTGCTCTTTCAAACCACGAAGAGTGAACGAAGCCACAGATTAAACAGATAAATCATTGCTTCACTTACCTGCACCAGCCATTTAAATACAGGGGAATTTTATGTCGACAGATTTTGCACCGATGCCGGATGACAAAGGTTATTTTGGAGAATATGGCGGCCAGGTGATACCGCCCGAACTCAAGCAGATCATGGACGACATCAATGACGCCTACGATGAAGTCAGCCAGACCGACGCCTTTCAACAGGAACTGGCCTCGCTCAATGCAGACTATACCGGCCGTCCCAGCCCCATCTATTTCGCCAGCCGGCTGACAGAAAAATGCGGTGGCGCACGCATCTTTTTCAAACGTGAAGACCTCAATCACACCGGCGCACACAAAATAAACCACTGCCTGGGCGAAGCCCTGCTGGCGAAACATATGGGCAAAACAAAAGTGCTGGCAGAGACCGGCGCCGGTCAACACGGCGTGGCACTGGCGACCGCCTGTGCGTTGGTGGGCATCGAATGTGAGATCCATATGGGTGAGATCGATATCGAAAAAGAACACCCGAACGTCACCAAAATGAAAATCCTCGGCTGCAAACTGGTGCCGGTTTCACGCGGCACGCGCACCCTGAAAGACGCCGTCGACAGCGCCTTCGAGGAATATCTGAAAGACCCGGTAAACTCTTTTTATGCCATCGGTTCGGTGGTCGGGCCGCACCCGTTTCCGAAGATGGTGCGGGATTTTCAGAGCATCGTCGGCCGCGAAGCGCGCGAACAGTTTTTAGCGAAGCAGGGAAAACTACCCGACATCATCGCCGCCTGCGTCGGTGGTGGCTCCAATGCCATCGGCCTGTTTACCGCATTCCTGGATGACGATGAGGTAAAACTTGTCGGCATAGAGCCCGCTGGCAAAGGCCTGGACACGGGTGAACATGCCGCTACCCTGACGTTGGGAAGCAAAGGCGCGATCCACGGCTTTGAATGTTACAACCTGCAGGACAACGAAGGCAATCCACTGCCGGTTTATTCCATCGCTTCCGGGCTGGATTATCCCGGCGTCGGACCACAACATTGTTACCTCAAAGATATAGAGCGTGTGCAATACGAGACCGCCGATGATAAAGAGTGCCTGGATGCATTCATGCAGATGTCACGGCTGGAAGGCATTATTCCTGCACTGGAAAGCGCACACGCGATCGCTTATGCCATGCGCACAGCCGCGACCATGCCAGAGAATCAGACCATCCTGGTTAATCTGTCAGGGCGCGGTGACAAGGATGCCGATTTTGTTGCCGAAAGACTGGGGCTGTAAAGCAGAGCTGTAAAATTGGAGTTTTTAAACGTGAGAATATCAACGATATAGTTTTTTCACACAACAATGACGGTGTCGACGTCCGCTTCTAAAACAAACACACTAAACCTGATCTAGCCCGTTAGCTTTTTGCCAGTAAAACCCACCGGCGGTCGTCGCCACTAGCGCCAGCACAAAAACGACGATGCCGGTGGTTGTTATATCTGAATTTTCCAGGGTGGGATAGATCATACCGCCAGCGGTGATCAGACCGACAGTGATACAGTGCAGCCATACTTTGGTACTGGCTTGCATATCGGCTATGTTTGCTGTGATGTACCCGCCGATAAACATGGTCGCGATAAAAACCGGGATACCGATAATATATCTGAAAGAACCGGCGATATCATTCAGCAGCGGATAATTTTTTGCCAGTGCGTTATAAGCGACTGCGACGAAGATATACGCCAGCTGCAATAGAAGTATCGTGACGATAATAAACACACAGCCGACAACGATCGCTTTTATACTTCTCATCGATAGACCTCTAAATACGTCATAACACTGACTGTATGGAACTGCTGCAATAGACCTTTTCCTGCACCGAAGATTTTCTTTTCTTCATGCAGGTGCGCCAGTCAGGCATCGCTGAAATCTGCAGCGTTTCTTTATCCACTGTAGCCAGGTAGTAATTCCGGATCTTACTGGCTGTCGATGCGTGGCCGAATTCAGAAAATTTCAGATCACTTTTTATACAGCGGCTCTCGATCACCGGAATGTCTGACGCAGTAAAAACACTTTCGAGCATCAGTGCTTTTTGCTGACATTGTGCGAGCGTTTCAGTATTGACAAAAGCGGCATTGATATCACCTGCGCCGTTTTGTGTGAGCGTTATCAGCAGGAAGAGTGTTTGCATGTTCCGGTAATTTTGGCCGGAATTTGAACCCGGCGAAAAGCTATCTCATCAGATTTAATTCACAGTGAACGACAAAAACTTATTTCACACCCTTGCCGATCAGATAACTGCTGTATTCCTTGTCGGTGCCATTGATGTGTTTGATCAGCCAGTCCCTGAGAAATTCTGCCGCGTTGCTCATCGCAGTGTCATGGTCCTGTTCATACTCAGACAAGACTTCTTCAACTTTTTTGAACATCTTCTCGTGCTGCAATTTATGCGGTTCAAAATCAGGGTAATCATTATCTCTCATCAAGCCTTCTTCATAGCTGAAATGTGTTTTTGTGTAATCGACCAGTTCATCCAGCGCCTCACGTTCAAACTGCTCACCTGTCGAATAGTCCACCGCTGTCTGTAACTGATTAATCAGATTTAACAATTTTCTATGTTGCTGATCGATCGAATCGATTCCGACGCTGTACTCATCTTTCCATTCAACAAACTGACTCGATGCCAGCTTGCTATGAACGAAGGGAATAACCACCAGCATTGCTATCAGAATCCATGTGATCGGGCTTGAAGGATTAACCAGTAATCCCAGTATGGCACCGATGATCAGTGTCAGAATAAGCAGCGATACACCAAACATACACATTCTTTTATTCTGGCACGCATTTTTTTT
>SWCD01005168.1_pt1 | contig 32887 bp, 32 predicted proteins | sample 4693011 | NCBI WGS metagenome assembly SWCD01 (sample SAMN10267278, study PRJNA491770) | bioreactor metagenome | isolation source: DHS bioreactor inoculated with marine | place: Japan: Omine Ridge, Nankai Trough | reverse complement strand
CGCTCATGGATTCGTCGCTCATGGATTCGTCGCTCATGGATTCGTCGTCCATGGATTCGTCGTCCATGGATTCGTCGTCCATGGATTCGTCGCTCATGGATTCGTCGTCCATGGATTCTTCGGTAGCTGCGGTTTCGGGCGCCGCGTCGGCGGCATCGCTGTCATCCGATCCGCCGCATGCCGCCAGTAGCAGGGCCAGGGCCAGAACAATCGTGAGCTTTCGCATCGCATCTCCTGTTTGTTGAGTGCGTTGCATGATCAACCCCCGATCTTGCCGATCCCTTGCGAACATATTGCGGATCCGTGAATCCAGATCAATCGCAGTACGATCAGTCGGATGAATGCGAAGATTGTTCTGCACGACCATCTTGACGGTGGGGTGCGCCCGGCCACGATCATCGATCTGGCTGCTGAAGTGGGCCTGGAGCTTCCGACGACAGTTGTCGACGACCTCGCTGACTGGTTCACCATCGTTCCCGGCATGCCATTCGAGCAGGCATGGCAACGCTTCTACGTTGTCATTGAACTGCTGCAATCTGCGGATGCGCTGCAGCGGGTAGCCAGAGAGGCAGTCGAGGATCTTGCCGCCGACGACGTTGTTTATGCCGAACTGAGGTTTGCGCCGCTCAACCACCGCAACGGCGGGCTGAGCGATGATGAGGTGCTGGAGGCTGTTATGTCCGGGCTCCGCGAGGGGGAGGCTGCAACCGGCTGTGTCGCCAGGGCCATCGTCTGCGGGATTCGCGAGAATGACCCAGCCGAATCCGCCGCAGCCGCCCGGCTTGCTGTGGCGTGGAAAGACAGAGGTGTCGTCGGCTTCGACCTTGCGGGCAACGAGTTTGACTATGCAGCCAACCTCCACGCCGACGCGTATGCGATTGCACGAGCCGGCGGTCTCGGGATCACGGTTCACGCCGGCGAGATGGCGGGGCCGGAGAGCATTGCCGACGGTCTCGACACGGCCCTCCCGACGCGGATAGGGCACGGGCTACATCTGATCGATGATTGCGAGGTTGCCGAGGGTCGAATCATGGCCCTGGGCAAGACCGCTGATCGAGTACTGAATGGTGGAGTCATGCTCGAGGTGTGCGTGACCTCAAACAGCTGTCTCGGAACCCCCGTAGTAGATCACCCGGTCCGTATGTACCGCGATGCAGGTTTCAAAGTGTCGGTGAATCCTGATGATCGGGCGATTACCACGACGACCGTCGCCAGGGAGTACAGCCTGTGGAGCGATGTCCACGGGTTCACTCCACGCGAGTTCTCGGAAATCAATCTCGATGCGATCGATGCTGCATTCTGCGATGACGACACCAGGGCGCGGCTGCGCGACCGCGTCGCGGCGAGCTGGTTGACCTAGACCGGCAGACTGAACTCGACGGCGCCACCTGGTCCGGGCTCAGCCTTGATCGCGCCACCGAGGGCAGTGACGAATCTGTGGGCGATCGCCAACCCCAAGCCGGTGCCGCTGCCGTCGCGAGTGCGGGCGGCATCCGCTCTCGTGAACCTCTCGAATGCGCGATCAACGAATTCGGCGGGAAACCCCTCACCATCATCTGTAACACGAACGACGAGATGATCGGGGACGGCGAGCGAGACGACCACCCTGGTTGCAGAATGCCGGATGGCGTTGTCAATGAGGTTGCGCATCACACGACCGAGGGCCTCAGGAGCGGTGTTTGTCGTTATCGATCCAGGAGCGTCCAGTTCAACGTCGATTCCGAGTCGGCGGGCGGTCGGTTGGAGCACCTCGATCGCCTCATCGGCGATCTCAGTCACATCGACCGGCTGGAGGCGGAGCTCAACCGCACCAGCCTCGAGTCTTGCCAACAAGAAGACGTCGTCCACGAGTTGATGCAGAGCGCCGATATCGCGTTTCATCGAGCTGAGGTATCGATCGGGATCGGTGGCAACGCCGTCCTGGAGTGCCTCGACAGCGGCCTGAAGCGACCCCAGCGGGCTGCGGAGGTCATGGCCGACAGCCGTGAGAAACTCCCTGCGGGCCTGGTCATCGGCGAGCCGCTGTTGTTCCGCTGCCTGGAGGTTGATGGCCATCGCGTCGAATGCGATAGCGAGCGAACCGACCTCGTCCTTGCGATGAACGTCGGTTGACGCCGAGAAATCACCCGATGCAACCTGCTGGGCCGCAGTGGATATCTGCCGGAGATCCGATGTGATCGGCCGGGACACCGCGTAGGCGAAGCCGAAAGAGGCAACTAGCCCGAATCCCAGCACAACGAGCAACAGCTGCAGATCGTGCGAGGAGAAGAACATCTCGCGGGCGGCGACGACGGCGGTCCCGGCCACGATGGTGAACGAGGTCATCCCGACTGCCACAATCGAGAATCGGATCGAGCGAGCCCGCACGGACCACCGCGGGAGCAAGAGCACGGCAAATGCCGCGACGGCAGCGAGAGCGATGAACACCACGGCAAGCCGGGTTCGCTCTGATGCACTTGGTTGCATGGTGACCTCGAAGAGCCACAGCGCAAAGAGCACCGCGGCGGGAAGCCAGAGGAATGCCTTGTACCTCACGGCTCGAACCGGTAGCCAACACCCCACACAGTGGTGATCCAGCGCGGGTTCTCTTGATCGGTCTCGAGCTTCCGGCGCAGCCGGCGCACATGGACGGTGACGGTTGAAGGGTCCTGCCAGTCTGCCGAGGAGTCCCAGACCTGCTCGAGCAACTGGCTTCTGGAGAACACCTGACGTGGTGACCGGGCGAGGAAGGCGAGGAGATCAAACTCCTTGGGGGTCATCTCGATCTCGTCGCCGTCGAGGGTGACGATGCGCGCTTGCTCGTCGAGGCGGAGCCCATCGAATTCGAGAACCTCAGGCGCCTTCGACGTGGGTGCGGTCCGGCGGAGCACAGAGCGAACCCGGGCAACCAACTCACGCGGCGAGAACGGCTTGACAACGTAGTCGTCGGCGCCAAGCTCGAGACCCAGGACTCGATCGGGTTCCTCCGTTCTGGCGGTGAGCAGGATCACCGGGATATCACCTGTCTTCCTCAACTCGGTGAGGACGGAGAATCCGTCGACCTCGGGGAGCATGACATCGAGCACAACGAGGTCGGGTGGTGATTCCTCAATGTGTTTGAGGGCGGCGGTACCGGTACTTGCCTCATCGACGCGGTAACCCTCGCGCTCCAAATAGGCGACGACGACCTCGCGCACCATGGGCTCGTCGTCAACAACCAGGATCTGTTCGGAATCGGTCATGCGAAGGATCATATGACCTCCAACCGTGGGTCCGCGCAAATCCCTCCCAGTTCCTCGATTGTTCACAATCGTTTTGCCACCACTTCGAGGAGGTCTGCGGGTACTCTCCGGCCCCATGTCTGATCGCTGGGCAAAGCAAGATGTAGTGGCGTCCGATGCCGCCGCCCGCGCCTATCCCAAGGTGCCGGTGACTCGCGATCTCGAGCTGACGCATCGGCCCTCTCGTGTAACCGGCAAGGTCACTTCCTTCACCGAGGGTCAGCGAGTCGTTCTCTGCGACCAGGACGGCAATGTTCACGAGTTCAAGCCGCATGCAGGTGTGCTTCTACTGCGCGGCAAGCCGGTAGAGCTCGTGGCGGGGGAGTGGAAGAGCGATTCCGCTCTCGAGTTCACAGCATCGGGATCGGTGGACGCGGGTCCGGTGCGGGCCCAGGCGGCCAAGGCAAGCCGGATCTGGGTGGAGGGTATCCACGATGCCGAGCTGATCGAGAGAATCTGGGGCGACGACCTGCGAATCGAGGCCATCGTTGTAGAGCCATTGCACGGCGCCGACGATCTTGCTGCGTCCGTGCGCGGTTTTGGGCCGAGCAGAAGTCGCCGGCTCGGCATCCTGCTCGATCACCTCGTCGCCGGGTCGAAGGAGTCCCGTATTGCGGCCGAGATCAGCGATGTCAACGTGCTCATCTGCGGTCACCCCTACGTCGACATCTGGCAGGCAGTGAAGCCTGAGATTCTTGGCATCCGCGCCTGGCCGGAGGTGCCAAAGGGTCAACCCTGGAAAGAGGGAATCATTGCTGCTCTCGGCCAGCAGGATGACCCCGGCCGATTCTGGCAGGCGGTGCTCAGCCGGGTCTCGTCCTACAAGGACGTCGAGACGCCGCTGGTCAACTCGGTGGAACAGCTGATCGACTTCGTCACTGCTGGGTAGGGTTGGATGGCAGGCCGCTACATTCATCATTCATGAGAGCAGTGATCCAACGCGTGGCCCGCGCATCGGTGACGGTTGACGACGAGGTCGTCGGCGCAATCGGTCCCGGTCTTCTCGTGCTCTTGGGTGTAGGTCACGATGACGGGAACGCCGAGGCAAAAGCCCTTGTTGACAAGATGCTCGGTCTCCGCATCTTCCCCGATGCCGAGTCGAAGATGAACCTCTCGGTGGCCGACATCGGCGGTTCAATCCTCGTCGTGAGTCAGTTCACTTTGCTGGCGGACATCCGCAAGGGCCGCCGTCCCTCGTTCACGGCTGCAGCAGCTCCAGAACAGGCTGCTGCGTTGGTCGATGACGTCGTAGGGCTCATTGCCGCCCATGGCGTGCCGGTGGCGACGGGCAGCTTCGGAGCGATGATGGATGTAGAACTCCTCAACGCAGGCCCGGTGACGATCGTCACGGAAGTCGTCGACGGTCGGGTTCAGTGATCGTCTTTGACATGAGCTCGGCCTGCATCGCAGAACCGCAGAAAGTCGCAGCTCCTGCACGCGGCAGACGGCGACTGCGGATAATCCGGCCCTGAAGCTGAATCGAGGAGCCCGTCGAGATGGCTACGCGCCTCTTCCAGCCAATCTGCATCCACCGCGACAGTGACCTCGTCCAACCTGCCTCCACCGAGGTAGGCAAACGTCACCGCGATGCTCTCCGGTGGTGACGAGGACAACGCACCGTCGGCAGCGGCAACCGCATATGCCTCCAGCTGAACGATGGCGGTCGGGTTCTCCCTGTTGCGCCCGGACTTGAAGTCGACGATCTCCCAGTTGCCCGGCGAAGGCTCATAAACAGCATCGATACGACCCCGAATCCGCCCGGAGGCCAGACCGATGTCGATGGGGGCCTCCACGAACCGGGGCTTGAGTGTCGCAAAGCGGGAATCGAGGTACACCTGGTACGGATCGGGCCCTGATCCGGCAGGCTCATCGCCCTCGGTGACGTCGTACAGATCCTCGGCGAGCTCTTCCAGCGGCATCTCCCCACGACCGTGCAGTTCGATCAGGCGGTGGACCTTGACCCCCCGTCGCATCGCCGGCGCCTGACGGCGCGGCAGCGGATCGACCTCGGACCAGAAGAAACGCTGCGGGCACTGCGCCAGCGTCACCAGACCGGTGACTGAGGTGTCGACTCCCGGTTCGGGCAGGTCGATCGCAGGCGGGGCGGGCATGTCGTCGAGAATCAGGCGTATCTGGTCCACAGCCGCATCGTAAGACTCGACCCCGTCAGGAACTAACTCTGCGGGCCACTGTGGATCATCGAGGGTTGCCCGCAGCGCCTCTCGCCAGCCTGCAGCGAAGAGTGGGTCGGGAGCACCCTCGCTGGAGACGATCGACATCGTTACCGGCTGCTCCCCGGGATCCGCGACCCTGTGGTTGATCGCCAACCCGTCAGCGGTTACCGCTGCTTCCAGCAGAGGGCTTGGCGGGCGGGGCTTCTTCGCTCCTCCGTGCCAGTGTGCGCCGGTGAGGTAGAGACGGCTCTTCGCGCGGGTCATTCCCACATAGGCCGTGCGCCACTCCTGTCGATCCCGGACCGTGCGCAGCGCGGCGCGCCTGTCTTCGCCTTCGAGTTCCATTGGGACCGGAGCCTCCAGTCGTAACTGGTATGGCACGAATCGGGCGAGACGGTCGGGGTCATCCAGGGCTCCAACACTCACGGGAAAGACTCCGTCGGTCAGCGCCGGCAAGAAGATGGTCTCCCATTCGAGGCCTTTGGCCCTGTGGATGGTCAAGAGGACAACGGCGTCTTCGGTCCCGACGTTCGCGGTGTCGAGCTCGGCCGCAGACTTGTCGTCGGTGATGAGGTCGAGATAGGCGAGGAAGGCGGGGAGCGTCGGCCGTCCCCGCAAGGGGCTCCACTCCTCGGCGAGGTCGAGGAAGCGGTAGAGATTGACTCGAGCCGTCAGCGCCGCCCCCGCTTCCCGGGCTTCTACCTCGTTCCAGATCCCGGTCTCGTCGAGAATGTGTCGACACAGGTCTACCAAAGATGAACCCTGGGCGAGTTCGAGGAAGCGCCGGTAGTGATGGCGGAAGGCGAGCATGCGCCGCTTGGCCTCCGGGCGGAGGCCGTCTACCTCCTCGATCTGATCTATTGCCTCGACTAGAGGCCAACCGAGATCGGGATCGTCACCAAGCATGGCTCGCTTGGGTTTGATCCAATTGCTCAAGGTGGCGATGTCGCGAAGGCCGAGCCGGTAGGTTGGGCCGAGCAGTATTCGAGCGAGTGCAATCGAGTCGCCCGGTCGTTCGATGGTGCGGAGCCAGGCATGAAGATCGGCAACGTCGGGGAGTTCGAGGAGGCCACCGAGCGAGCCAACTTCCACCGGGACATCGAGTGCCTGAAGCGCATCTCTAATCAGCGCCATGTCGCCGTTCTTTCTGAAAATGACGGCCATGTCGCGCCAGGCAGCTCCCTCTTCGGCGTTGAGCCGGACAATCTCCTCGGCGATCCACTCGGCTTCGTCCACGGCGGTGCGGAAGTACTCGGCAGCCACCGAGCCGGACGCAGCGCCTGCGACCGGCCGCAGCGGGGAGAAAGGCTCATCGCCGTAGAGGACACGGCGTACCCCATGGGCCGCATCGAGGATCGAGGAGCCGGAACGCCGGTTTTCGGTGAGCGGGAGAGTTGCCGCCGGGCTTCCGTCCTCTGCGGGGAAGTGGACGGGGAAGTTGTCGAAGTTGGTGGTCGAGGCACCACGCCACTCGTAGATGGTTTGGTCGGCATCGCCGACGGCTGTTACGGGAAAGCCACTTCCGAAGATGGCTCGTAGTAGTTCGCGTTGTGCTGGGTCTGTGTCCTGGTATTCATCGAGCAGTGCCACCGAGTAGCGGTTGCGGACCCGATTGGCGATCTGGGGATGCTGAGACAGGAGCCGGTGGGTCAGCAGGATCAAATCGCCGTAGTCGAGAACTCCCAGCTCGCGCTTGGTCGTGTCGTATCGTGCAACGATGGCTGCGATCTCACTGCGGGCAGCGGCGATCTTGTCGTCGTCAGCGCCGGTGGTGAGATCCGCGGCTGTCCGTAGATTCCGGGCCAGCTGGGCACTGAGATCGACGGCCTCGTCAACCCGGGCGGGAATCCAGGTGAGATCGAGTGTGTTGTAGCTGCCCGCAGCGATGGCCTCGTGGAACAACTGCCGCACATATCCGGGGCCCACGATGTCGGTGTCACGCTCGACACCGACGATCGCACCGAATTCCTGGAGGATTCCGTAGGCAAAGCCGTGGTACGTCGTCACTTCAACCTCGCGGCCGGAATCCGCCAATTCGGGAAGTGCCTCACGAAGCCGTCCGGCGAGTTCTTCTGCCGCCTTGTTGGTGAACGTAATTCCTACTGCCCGCTCCGGGCTGAGCCCGTTGCGCACGAGGTGAGCAAGCCGGTGGACGATCGTGGTCGTTTTGCCGGTACCGGCGCCGGCGATGACGCGCAGGGGCAACAGCGGATATTCGATGATGGCTTGCTGCTCGGGGGTGGGGATGAACATCATTCGAACTCAGGCCCTCCCTCGGTCCAGGCCGGGCAGAGCTCGCGCAACCGGCACCTGGTGCATTGGGAGCCCGGTGACGGTGACCAGTCCTCGGCCTGGATGCCCCGCGCCGCCGCTTCCAACCGGGCCTCGACGGCGTCGAGCCCTTCCATGTCGAACTTCCGGATGGTGACGCTCTTGGCCTCCTTCATGGGATACCAAAGCTCAGCTCCGACGACATCACCAAGCTCAGCCAACTCTGGGTCCCGGCCGGCAGCAAGGGCATAGAAGCCGAGCTGGAGCGATTCAGCTGCCTCTGCGACCGACGGGACGCTCTTGCTGGTCTTGTAGTCCACGACGGTCATGCCATGGCTCGAAACATCGATGCGATCGGCCCGGCCGGTCCACTTGATACCGGCGATTTCGGTTTCGAGTGTGTGCTCGAGCACGGCGGCCCTTCGCTTTGGTGCCGGCCACTTGCCATAGAGCCTGTTGAGCCCCCCGTACGCACGGAGCAGCCACGAATCGGCAAATGGTCTGCCGTTGAATTCCTCGGCGTCGAATTGGGCGTGGAGTTCGGTCATTGCTTCGTCGAGCGTGCTTCTATCGCGTCCTGCGGCGAGAGCGCGACCTTCTACCTCCTCGAGGACATCGTGGATCAGCGTCCCAAAACTGGCATGCAACGATGTGTCCGAGCCGACCCGGAGCCGACGCTCCAGCGCATACCGACGCGGGCAATCCTCATACAGCTGGGCCTGTGACGGGGAGAGAACCGCACCGGGTGCCACAATCCCGTCGTTTGGCCCGCGATCCAGGACCCCACCGAACGAAGTGGGCGGGCGGAGGCCCCATCGTTCTCCCTCGCTGAGGACGCTCGTGGCCGCAAGACGAGCCGGCGCTGGTGCGCCGACATCGACCATGCAGCGCCGCAGCGCAGCCTCGGCTTCGCTTGCGGTCACCGGTAGCCGGGAGCGGGGGTCGGATTCGCCTCCAGGGCAGATCGCGACCTTCCCGGCCGGGCGACCGGGCTTGCCACCGATACGCTCGGCGATCTTGGTGAAGAATCGGCTGGGTCGCCCGGGGCCGTCGTCGAGCCCTCGCTCAGTTGCGGTCCACACCACCCGGCGGCGGGCCCGGGTCATCGCGGTGTAAGCCAGCCGGCTCTCCTCCTGCAACCGGAACGCCCGGTACTCGGCAGTCTCGGTTGGGACGTGGGGGAGTAGGTGGCGGACTCCAAGCAGCGAATCGCGGGACCGGAGATCGGGGAAGACCCCGTCTACGGCATCGGCGATGAATGCAACGTCGAGTTCCAGGCCTTTGGCCTGGTGCAAGGTAGTGAGAGTGAGTCGGTCGCCGGCCGGTCGCCGGTAGCTGAGTAGCGGCTGGGCCTCGAAATCCTCATTCTCGGCCAGCCGGCGATATTCGAGCAGCGTCCCATCGGGATTGCGCTCCTCCCAGCGAGCGAGCACCTGGGCCAGGGATCGCCAGGCTGATCGCTCTTCTGCTGCCTCGGGATCGTTGACCATGTCATCGATCCCGGGAAGTCTGCTCCAGACGTGCCACATTCCCTGAACTGCGGGTGTCGTGTCCGCCCATCGGGGATCCTCGATGAGGTGGGCGAGTTGAGACCAATCCGGCAACCGCTCCCGGATCGCCGGTGCCCATGCTTCCAGTGCTCGAGCCCGCCTTTCGAGCGCGCGAAAGGCTCCAATCGTCAAACCGACGCGTGCTCCCAGCAACACCCGGCGCAACGCCTGGTCGGCGGCAACCGGCCCGTCACAGCCGGTTGCGGCCACGGCCAGGTCGAGGAGGAAGCGGACGGCGGGCTGATCGGTGAGCCGGCTGCCCGGCAGATCATGCGGGATGTGGCGGCGTTCGAGCGCCCGGGACAGATCAGCGAGCAATCGGCGCTTGCTGCGGACGAAAACACCGATCTTGTTGTACGGGATTCCCTCAGAGAGGTGGAGTCGTTGCGACTCTGCCGCTATCCACTCGGCCTCTTCAACCTGTTGGTCGAACAGGTATGCCTCGACAACGCCCTGACCGGGTGCAGGGACAACGGCACCTGTGGCTCCGGGAAGATCTCCTGTGGTCACGGCAACAGCTGCGTCGAGGATGGCTGCCGGCGTCCGGAACGAGGTCGTGAGCAGTATCCGGGTCGGTTCCAGGTCGTCGTGCCCGAAATCGGTCTCGAAAGATGCAACGTTCTCGACCGTTGCGCCACGGAAGCTGTAGATCGACTGATAGGGGTCGGCTGCAGCGAGGATGTGACTGTGGCGGCGCTGCAGAGCCTGGAGCAGCCGGACCTGGGCCGTTGTTGTGTCCTGGTACTCATCGACGAGCACGAACCTCTCATCGAGAAGCGGCTCAGGCGTATCGGTGTCCTCCAACAGCCGAACCGCCGTCGAGATGAGTGTGCCGTAGTCGATCCTGCCGAGTTCGCGCAGCGTGCGGTCATAGGTGGTGAGGAATGCCGGGAGCCCTTTCCAATCGGCGCGGTCGAGGTCCGCTAGAGAAGCCGGTGTCTGCATCTGCTCGGCGGCACGGAGGATGAAGTCGGTCACCTCGCGGGCAAATGTCTGGGTGCTCAGCAGCTGAGCAAACGCAGGCGACCATCCCGCAGCTTCTTCCGCGGCTAGAAGCCGATGGACGAGAGCGACCTGTTCCGGGCCCGTCAAGATCTGCGGGTTCTCATCCCAGCCCGCGGCGATGGAGTGCCGCTCCACCAGACGGGCGGCATACGAGTGAAATGTGGCGATGTCGATTGCCCCGATGGTTTCCGGGATTCCGGCCCGAATGCGACTCCGAACCTCGGCGACGCCGCGTCTGGAGAAGCCAAGGATGGTCACGGCGTCGGGGCGGACACCCTGGTCGGCAAGGAGGTGGACTGCTCGACGAACAAGAAACTCAGTCTTCCCGGTGCCGGGTCCACCGACTACCAGCTGCGCGCCTCGAATGGTCGAGACCGCTTGCGGCCAGTCGCCCGGGTCGATGGCGACTACAGAGCTCACGACGCGGCGGCGGGCTCGCCGGCGAAGGCGGGGCAGCGGTCCTGATACTGACACCAGCTACAGAGCTTGCCAGGTCGTGCCGGGAACTCGTTGTTGATGATGGCCCGATTGATAGCCGACCAGAGCGCTTCGAGTTTGCGATAGGTCGCATCGAGTTGTGCGTCGGTGACGGGGATCTCGTACACGGTGGGGCCGTTTAGGTACATCAGCTTAAGCCGAACCGGTGTCCGGCCCGTTCGCTTCCGAATCAGCAGCGCATAGATCTTGAGGGCGAAGAACGCGGGGATTGCATACTGCTCGGGCGGCGCCTTGCCGGTCTTGTAGTCGGTGATGACGATCCCGTCGCGTTCCTCCTCCATCCGGTCGAGGATTCCGCGGATCGTCATCTCGCCGAGATCCTCGGTCATGTCCAGCTCACGGTCGAGTGGCTCCAGGGCGGTCGGGTCCTCGACCAGGAAGTAGTTCGCCAGGACCCCGAGGCTCTCGATGCCCCACTCGCGTTCCTCGTCGGTGTTGGCAAAGAGGTCGGGGAATTCATCGTCGCGAAGCTCGACCCAGGCCTTGCGGAATAGTTCGTAGAGCGTCTCGGGAGTGCGCTCATCGGCCGATAGGTCGAAGAGCCATTGCAGGGCGAGATGCGCTGTTGTGCCTCGCGCCTGATAAACGGTCGGCGGAACTTCGATCTTGTCGATCGCTTTGAACTTGAAGAGCTGCGGGCAAACCTTGAAGTCGCTGGCCCGGCTTGGAGAAAGGGTCTCGAGAGTTGGGGCCGAGAGGGTTTGCGGTTCTGGGTGAGTTGTCATCGTTTCTCCGACTATACGCCGGGCCTGTGACATAAACCACACGGATGTAGTTATCCACAGCCAAACGCCCTCTTTCGGCCCCAGAATGTGGGTCGCGAAACAAAATGCTATGCCGCGAAAACCAAATACGATTCTGGTTTGACTGCCCAGAGCGTGTAATCGTACGTTATTGGTCCTCGAGGACTCCGACCATGGAGGAGCTGGATCTCGGAAGGGAAGGTTGGGAAACCAACCGGACCGGCACCGGGTTCCACAGCGGGATGGATACATCCCCGACGGGGCTTCGGCTCCGTCAGCCGGAGAGGCTTCGGTCTCGATGGCAGACGTCGGAAGGGTTTCGGCCCAGATGACGAGCAGGGCCTCGGTCCTGCAAGCGCCAAGGCTTCGGCCAAGGCAACTGGAAGGGCTTCGGCCCAACCAGCTGCCAAACCGCTTGCGGTTTGGCACACCGAGTCGCTTGCGACTCGGACCGATAGGATTGCTGTCCTATCACCCGCCGGTGTGATCGGCGGTCGCGAGGGTTTCCTCGGGTGAAGGCGTCGGCCGGAAACGGCTGGGGTCGGATTCTGAGAAGGCTGCCGGGCTAAGGCTTGTGCGGCAAGCCAGCGGGACCAAAGGTCTCACGGGTTTCCCCAGAGCGGGGGCTTCGGCACCCGCAACGGAGAAGGTGCGACCGGACGTGCGGGGCTTCGGCCTCGAAACGATCGGAAGAGCCGGCAGGTGTCCTCACGGCCATCTGCGAATAGCGGACGGAAGAGCCCGACCCTTCGGGGAAGGTGCCCGACCGGATGCAAGGATCCCCGAGAGGGTGGAAGCTTCGGCAGAAACTCCCTCGGGGTTTCCTTTTGCCCGGACTCCCGGTCAATCGCACCCGAGCTGAGGCTCGAGCAACGTGACAACATCGTTGTCGTCCGGTCCAGAGAGAAGTCCGCGAAAGGCTCCGGTCTCAAACGACCACACATCGAGGGCTGCATCGCCGGCGATCACTAGCTCGTCGCCGAGCGTCGTGCGCAGGTCGGCAACTGTGGTGTTGAGACCCACTCCGTTTTCGGTGCGCAGATCGAGCCCGCGCTGATCAATCCCGCCGGTGTTCTCCGAATAGTCGTATCCGTAGGTGTAGGTGAAGAACCACCCACCCAGATCGGACGTGCCATCGTCGATGAAGATGGCAACGAGGCTGCCCCAGCCGATTGCCCGCATCGTCTCTCCAGGACAGGAGCCGTAGATGTTGGGCTCCGATGGAATCCACAGAGAATCGTGGTCCGGCGCGCCGAAGCGGGCGGAGATATCCGCAACGACGGTGTCGGGATCGACGCCGAACTGGATATCCCCAAGGCCATCGGCGGATAGCTCCAGATCTGCCAGCGGGGCGGGGTTGGTGGTCGTCGCTGCGGGTGCATCCGTCGTGCATGCAGACAGCGTCATCACGGTGAAGGCAAGGAGTAGAGAGAGAGTGGATCGCATTGCGGTTCAGAACCCTAGTGTGCCGCCGAGCTGTCGCCGAGGGGCAGACCCGACGCTCTATGCTGTTTTTCCGATTGAGGAGGGGCATGGACCCGCAAGGCGGACGTATGGCTGAGTCCGGCAGATCCAGTGTGGAGCGGGAGCTGGATCTGGTCGGTGGCCGTCGCGAATTCAAGATTGCCGGAATCACGGTTGCAGGCCGACGGCGCCGGCCGTCCGGCGAAGCAGCACCGCTGCCCCGCGATCTGCGGGGAGCCGGCCAGATCTGGATGTTTTTCGGACTTCTGATCCTGCTGATCTGGACATGGCTCTTCATCGTGCCGAGTTCAACGCAGTGGTGGACTGATCAGGACTACAAGATCATCAACTGGCTGATTGATAGTCGCACGGATGCCCTCACCAGCATCGCCAAGGGTTTCGACGCGCTGACCTCGGAAGGGTTTCTTCGCATTCTTCGTATTGGCACGCTCATCTCGCTGGCCTTCGTCAAGCGATGGCGCCACTTTTTTGCGGTCCTGCTGTGCGTAGTCATCGTCGAAGGCACCGGGGAGATTCTCCAGGACATGATTGGACGGCATCGCCCGCTCGTCCCGATCCTTGCCGACTGGGAAGGTGCTGCCCATCCGTCACGGCCGATCGGCGGGCTCGCCGTCACGCTTGCTGCCATGGCCTACTCCCTCATCTCGCATGGTAAGTGGCGCAGGATCGCTCTCTTTGCCTCTGGAGTTCTCTTACTCAGCGTTGCCGATGCTCGTGTTTACCTGGGTGTCGATCATCCGAGCGATGCGCTCGTCTCGCTGTTATTCGCCCCTGCGGTCGCCGTGCTGACGTTCCGGCTCTTTGCCCCTGAGGCCGCCTTCCCCATCACCTGGAAGCGGGGGGTCACGGCCCATCTCGACGTGACCGGCAAGCGCGGTGAAGCCATCAAGCAGGCCCTCCGGGATCAGCTCGGGATCGAAGTCGTAGCGATCGAGCCGTTTGGTCAAGAAGGTTCGGGTGGCTCCACACCGCTGCGTCTCGAGCTTGCCCCCGACGACTCGCACCCAGAGGACTATCTATTCGCCAAGCTCTATAGCCAGACCCATCTCCGTTCGGACCGTTGGTACAAGGTGGGCCGAACGATTCTGTACGGCGCCCTGGAGGATGAGCTTCGGTTCACCTCGGTGCGCCGGCTCGTCGAGTATGAGGACTACATCCAACGGCTGATGCGTGACTGCGGGATCCCGTCGGCGGAGCCATTTGGTGTTGTTGAGATCACTCCTGAACGTGAGTACCTGATGGTCAGCCAGTTCCTGTTTGGGTCCAAGGAGCTCACCGATGCCGAGGTGGACGTCGACATCATTGACGACGCTCTCGGTGTCATCCGCCAGATGTGGGATGCAGGGCTGGCGCATCGCGACGTCAAGCCGGCCAATGTGATGATTCGTGACGGCAAGATCGTGCTGATCGATGTCGCCTTCGGGACCGTGCGGCCCTCTCCATGGCGCCAGGCCGTTGACCTCGCCAACATGATGGTGATCCTGGCATTACGCACGAACTCGGACCTCGTGTACGAGCGAGCCCTGCTTCTGTTTGACTCGTATGACATAGCCGAAGCTTTTGCGGCGACTCGAAGCGTCACCCTCCCATCTCAGTCACGCAGCTCGCTTGCCCTGCTGAAACGCGAGACCGGCGTAGACATCGTGGAGGAGTTCCGGAAGCTTGCGCCGAAGGTGGAGCCGATCAGCATCCAACGCTGGAGCACCCGCCGCCTCGTACTGACCGTTGGGGCGGCATTCATGGCCATGCTGACGCTGAGCATCGTGATTTCTGAGGTCACCGGCGGAGGTACGTTGTGAGCAAGAGGATTCTGCTGATCGTGATGCTGCTCGGCATCGTCGCGGCCGGCTGTGGGCGGCTGGGCACGGGTCTGCCGGCGTGTGAGAGCCCGGCGACCGACCCCACTGCAGCAACCATATTGACCCTGCAGGCGGTACCGACGGCCGACTATTCGCCCTGTATCAACTCTCTCAAGCTTGGCTGGGACGAGGTCGAGTTCGATGTAGAGCGAGGTCTAGCCCGGCTCGAGATTGGCCGTGGGGTCAGCTCGTTCCTCGAGCTGCGACTCACGCCATCATGTGACATCGGTGATGCCGTAGAGGTCGCCACCAGGTACGAAGACATTGCCAAATACGAAGACGTCGTTCAGGTGACCGAAGAGATCAGGGTCACGATCGTGCCCGACGGCGAGCGGCCACGAGTTCATGCGCTGTCACTTGCCGAGCGTCTCGAGGGGGCGCGAATCGATGACAGGCCTGTCGTATTCAGCGTCGATGAGGACATCGACCATTCCGTCCTCTCCCGAGTCAACAAGGCTCTCTTCACAGACCAATACGTCTGGATCATCGGGGACCTCGATATCGACGAAGGGACGCTCGAGATGCGGGCGACGCCCGACGGGGAAGGGGCACACGGGCTAGAGGTGGACGACGCGCTGGATCGCATCGAGGACGAGATCGACGACGTGCAATATCGGGGTCAGTGGTTCTATGTGTTCGAGGGCGGATGCATCACTTACGATTTCGATGCTGAAGGCGCCGTCGCCACATCCATCGTCCAGGACGCTGAAGAGGCGTTCGGGTTCTACAACAACGACAACCTTCGTGAGGCCGGTCGCAACGCTGGTTTCGACCTCATTGGTGAATAGCTCATGAGTGCCCCGACCCACGACGACCGTGCCGAGCACCGCGGGATCGATCACCTGATTCTCGACGATCATCGTTGGGCAGAACGGATCGCGATAGCGGCCTGGATCATTGCCGGCACCCTGTTCCTGGGGATGGCCATCGAGCCGACAAGGGGTTGGCTCCAATCGTTTGACCTGTGGTTTCACGAGCTGACCTATCCGATCAAATGGGGGCCGCTGACGGCGATCTCGTACACGCTGGCCTTTCTCGGAAGTGCACTATTCGTGTGGCCGCTGCGCGTGGTCGTCTCGATCTTCCTCGCGATCCGGAAGCGCTGGGTGGCGCTGGGCGCCTGGCTTATGGGCATCGCCCTCTCCGAGCCACTGATCGGCCTGCTGAAGGAGGCCTATGGCCGAGCCCGCCCCACCGAGTCGCTGGTCGTTGAAGTCACCGGCTCGTTCCCATCCGGTCACGCGGTCGCGGGCTCGGTGGTGGCTCTTTCGCTCGTCATCGTCCTCGTCCCGCCCGGCGCCGCCCGCCGCAATCTGAAGATCGCCGCAGCAGACTTTGCGGTCCTCATGGCCGGCAGCCGCATCTACCTGGGCGCACATTGGCTGACCGATGTGCTCGCCGGCGTGGCTCTGGGATCCGCCTGCGCCATCGGGGGTGCGGCGATCGTCCAGCGCTGGTTCCGGAGACGCCGCGACCTGTGATCAGGCGCCCGTCTCGTAGGCATCACCGGCAAGGAGATCTCGTCCCTCCTCGTCCATCCGCCAGGTCTTGTTGCGGCGCCAAATGACATAGGCACTTGCGCCCAGCGGGATCGGGAGTGCGTAGGTGATGACCCGGAAGACGAGGATTGCCGCAACGACCTGGGCCTTGGTGATCTCATCGAGATTGATCGTCAACGCCGCCGCGTAGCCCAATTCGACGACACCGACACCACCGGGCGTGACCGGCAGCGCCGAGATCAGGCGAACAAAGGCAAATGCGGCCAACACCTGGATCCACGAGAGCTCGTCCTGGCTGACTCCGACGTGCCGCAGCGTGATCAACAGCACGGCATACAGGGATAGATGGCTGAGGAGGGTGGCCAGCGTGAGCTGGAGCCAGCGATGCTGGAGTAATCCAATCGTCTCACCACGGAACGTGGCGGCCCGGTCATCCCAACCGCTGACCGCCGGCTTGCGCAGAAGAGACATAATGCGCGATGCCACGCGCCCCAGCCGGGCCCCGACGGCGCGGGCAAGGCCATCGCTGCGCAAGGTCATCCACAGAGCAGCTATCGCGCCGACCAGGGCAGCGACACCGATTGCCGATGCGCTCAGCCATGCGTTCGATACATCACGCTCGATCGCCAGGAGTCCAAGAGCAATGATCGGCATGCCGAGCTTGACGAAATTGTTCCATATTCCCGTGACCACAGCAGAGCGCGTAATGGACGCGATGCGAAAGCCCCACGAGGTGAGCATCGCAAGGGTCACGGCAACGCCGATCGCGCCACCACCGGGGAGTGTGTTGGAGACGGCAGTCGAGGACTGGTTGACCACTGCCGCTTCACGCAGGCGAAGCCCGGGCAGGGCGGCGACGAGCACAAACCAATACGTTGCGAGGTTCCAGAAGGCGACCAGGGCCAGCGATGTCGATTCCAGCCAGGTGAGGGAGCGGATCGTGGCCCAAACCTCGGAGTAGTCGGCGAACTGAGGCATGACGCCAACAAAGATGCCGACGACGATCGCGATCGAGACGATCGATTGGATGAGCCGCTTGGTGAGGGATCGAGATTCGTTCGCCGTGTCGTCCGACGGAGGGGCCTCTTGATCTTGCATGTCTTCCCACCTCTTGCTGCCTGGATGAGATTACACGCTGCGCTGTGCCCGACTTCTTCTCGGCCCTGCGCTGGTCGCGAAACAAAAAGAAAAAACGCGAAATCAAGTAACCATTTTCGCTTGACCAAAGTGACTGGTTCGCTCTAAATTCAGGTTTGTCGCTGAGGCGGGAAACCGCAGCAACGGCACCGGGGCCCCGCAAGGGGTCACGGGGATCCGGAAGGGTCGCCAAGCCGCAAGGTGAGGAGACCACCCCGCAAGGGAAGTCCGGGGACGAGCCCCAGTGGTTCGACCCCACGGGCCGAGAAGGGTCGGCCGGTTGGGATTACGGTTCTGGCTGGCATCTCGGTTGAGTCGAAAGGCTCCGACCGAGAAGGAGAGCCCCGAGAGGGTCGAAGCTTCGGCTGAAACTTTCTCGGGGTTTTTCCGCGTCTGCGGTAGAACACGCGGCCCTGGATCCAATTATGATTGGATCATGGCATTCCCAGACAACATCCTCACCGAAGACGAGAAGGTCATCAGCCGATTTCGGCCGCACTGGAGGATGCTCGCCATTCCGGCGCTGTGGCTTCTGGGTGGCATCGTTGCGATCTTCGTTGTCTTCCGCATCATCAAGGCCGAGGGATTTGTCGCCCTGGCGCTGGTAGCAGCAGTCATTCTTGCGCTGATTCCCCTCGTCATCAGCCCGTTGATCAAGTGGTGGTTCACGTCCTATGTGCTGACGAGCGAACGTTTGATCACCAGGACCGGCATGATTGCCCGCAGCGGCATCGAGCTGCCGCTGCAAAACATCAACAACGTCCTGTTCAACCAGAGTGTCATCGAGCGGATTCTGAAATCAGGCGATCTCCTCATCGAGTCGGCCGGAGAATCCGGCCAGAGCGAATTTGCCAACATCCCGAACCCGGAGCACTTCCAATCGCTGCTCTACCGGACGCGCGAGGAACAGGCGAGACACACGGCCGCAGAAGAGTCGGCGATTTCTGCCGAGTTCACTCGCGACCCGACCGAGCAACTCGAAAGGGCAGCACGCCTGCGCGATGAGGGGGTCCTGTCCGAAGAGGAGTTCGTCGAGATGAAGCGGAAGATCCTCGGGGGCGAAGAGGGCTGACGCAATCAGCCTGGAGTTCGATGCGACCGAACACCGCCTTGGGGGGCTTTGCCTCGACCCTGGTCGCGCCGGCTTCCAGCATGTACATTGTCCGCAAGGAGGACGTATGTCTGCTGAGAAGCTTCGTGAATACCTCCTGACCCATGGTGTGCCCTACGAGGTGCACGAGCACCCGCTCGCCTTCACGACGTCACGTGTCGCTGAGGTCGAGCACATCTCCGGCAAAGACATCGCCAAGCCGGTCATCCTCATGGCCGACGATCACTTCGTGATGGCGGTTGTCCCCGGTCACAAGCACGTCGATCTCAACAAGGCCCGCGAGGTCTTTGGATGTGACGAGGTGCGACTGGCCGAAGAGTCGGAGTTTGCCGAAGCGTTTGGTGACTGCGAACGCGGCGCCGAACCACCGCTCGGGCATCTCTACGGTATGCAAACCATCGTCGATCTGCGTCTGGACTCGCCACGGGTGACATTCCGTGGCGGAAGCCATACACAGACCATCACGATGGGCCTGGAGGATTACCGGATGGCTGCGAATGCGGCCGTCGGTGACGTCGCCGCCGGGCGCTAGCGCGTCACGGCGGGACCGGGTCGAGCAGGGGGGACTGTTTTTGCGCGTCAGTCGAAGCGTACGAACCGGGCCACACACTCGATGTGGAACGTTTGCGGGAACATGTCGACGGGCGTGACCCACTCCAGCTCGTAGCCGATCTCGTCGAGGATGGCAGTGTCCCTGGCAAGACTCGCCGGATCACACGACACGTACACGAGGGTCCGTGGCTCCGCCGCCGTCACCGCGTCGACGCCGTCGACACCGAGGCCCTTGCGCGGCGGATCAGCGATGACGACGTCCCAGTACTCGTCGATGCTCGCGATGGCGTCCTCCGTCGCCGACTGGATGATCCGGTAGTCGTCGATCCCGGCACGATTGAGGTTTGACTGGAGATCCTCGGCGCTGGTCTTGTCGACCTCGATGCCAACAACGCGGCCCGCGTCACGGCCCACCGTGGCGGCAAAGAGCCCACCACCTGCGTAAGCATCAAGAAGCGTGTCGTCAGGCCCGACATCGCAGGCTTCGCCGACGAGACGTACCAACTGTTCCGCCCCCGCCGTGTTGTTCTGAAAGAATGAGGTGCCGGTGATCCGGAACGGCACACCGGCCACAGTCTCCTCGAGCCGAGCTTCACCATGGACAGCTCGGAGTCCGTCCTCCGCAATGACGGCCACGTTGCATCCCCATGAAGACGCCTGCTGCGGGACACTGCCCGCGATGATCGCGAGAACATCCCCTGTGGTCGTGGCGGTGCGCAACGTCAGCGCTTCGACCCCGGATAGATCGCCGAGATCAACGAATAGCTCCGCAAGGTTGGGGTGAAGGATCTGACATTCCGTTAGTGGCACTAGGCGATTCGACTTACGTTCGTGGAGAGCGGGCCGTCCGGCTTCAACCCGGTAGTCCATTCGATTGCGGTACCCGAACGGCGGACCGGCGGCGACCGTCTCGCGCACCGGTGGATCAGGGTGCCGGCCCAGATGGGCCAGCTGCCCGAGAACGATGGCTCGCTTCCATTCGAGCTGTGCCGCATAGCTCCCGTGCTGCCATTGGCAGCCACCGCATTTCTCGAAGTGGCGGCACATAGGATCAACACGTGCCGGCGACGGCTCGATGATCGACTCGAGCTTGATCTTTCCCCACGATCCCTTGTCTACCTCGATGTGACCGCTCACCAGCTCATCGGGGAGCGCTCCATCGACAAAGAACGCTTTGCCGTCGAGCCTGGCGATGGCTGAGCCGCCGTGGGCCATATCGATTGTCCTGATTTGCAGCGGGTTGATGACGGTCTTCTCCGTACGGGTTCGCGGCAGACTACTCTTCCCCGCCATGCGCGCCTTCCACGAGACCTGGTTCTGGGTTGCAGTCACGACCACTGGATTGGTCGGGCTGTGGGGTTTGGTGCTTGCCATCGCCAAGCGAGCAGCTCCCCGGCCTTTTGTCTACGCCAGAGCGGTTGCTTTCGGGGCGATGGCCATCCAGGTTGGAGCCGGGTTGATCCTCTATGGGAGGGGCTGGCGGGCCCCAAACGATTTTCACCTTTTCTACGGGCTCGTGATCGCATTTACGTTCGCATTCGCCTACATCTATCGAATTCAGCTCGAACGTCGGCCCGAGCTCGCCTACGGGTTGCTGCTGCTTTTCATCATGGGGTTGGGGCTACGCGCCTGGGCGAACGTCTATTGAAACCGCATCGGCGGGGTCCCGGTGAGTACGATGCTGCCCCCGCCGTCGTAACCAGGAGCATGGGCTCCGAGTCGAACGGCTGATCTGTGAGGAGGGCTGCATGCTGCTTGAAGGAAAGAGACTTGTCGTAACCGGTGTTCTCACCGACGACTCCATCGCATTCCACGCAGCGCGAGTAGCTCAAGAGCAAGGTGCAGAGATCGTCCTGACTGGTTTCGGTCGCGCGATGCGGCTGACCCAGCGGTCGGCCAAGCGGCTCCCCGTCATTCCGGATGTCCTCGAGCTCGACATCAACAGCGAGGAAGATATGGCGGCGCTTGTCGCCGATCTCGACCACCGCTGGGGAGCCGTTGACGGCGCCCTGCATGCGATTGCCTATGCACCGAACGACGCCCTGGGCGGCAACTTTCTCAATACGCCCGCCGAGAGCGCGTCAACGGCATTCCTGACATCGGCCTTCTCCTACAAGACTCTCGCCGTCGGTCTCAGGCCGCTGATGACAAAGGCGGGCGGAGGCTCACTCGTAGCTCTCGACTTCGATAACACCCAGGCATGGCCGCTCTACGATTGGATGGGTGTGGCCAAAGCGGGCCTGCAGGCTGTCACCCGCTATTTGGCACGTGATCTCGGGGCCGACGACATCAGGGTCAACGCAGTGGCGGCCGGTCCACTCGGAACTGTGGCTGCAAAGTCGATTCCGCAGTTCGAGGTCTTCGAGCGCGAGTGGGCCGTCAGATCGCCGCTCGGCTGGGACGTTCACGACCCCACCCCGGTAGCGCAGATGATCGTGGTGCTTCTATCCGACTGGTCGAAGATGACGACCGGGGAGATCGTTCATGTCGATGGTGGGTTTCACGCGATCGCAGCTGGTTCCGAACCCTCGTAGCGAACCCTGGCGTTCTTCGGCAGCGCGACGGTGAAGGTGGCTCCGCCACCCGCGGTGGGCTGGAACCAGACTCTGCCGCCGATGACCTCTGATAGACCACGCACAATCGACAACCCGAGGCCGGTGCCACCGGCGGATCGCGTGTAGTGCGGGGCGAGCTGCGTGAATCTATCAAAGATGTGATCGTGCAGCTCGTAGGGGATTCCTTCACCGTGGTCGATGATCGATAGCCAGATCTCGTTGCCGTTGAGCATGGCAACGATATCGATCGGGCTCCCCGGGGCGTACTTCAGAGCGTTGCCGACGAGGTTGACCAGGATCCGCTGCAGGTGATCGGGGTCGGTATCTACCGAATCGACGCCGGGGCCCATCTGGACGTAGGTGACTTCGGCCGCGTCGGGGATGTGGGCGACCGTGTCCTCGATGAAGTCCTGCAGATGGATGAGCTCCGGCCGGACGGGGAGAGCCTTGTTGTCGAGGCGCGAGACGACGAGGAGGTCCTCGATGAGCGAGCGCAGCCGATTGGCCTGGCGGCTCGCAGTGTCGATGAGCTGCTGGGCGCTCGCATCGGGGTGGGCGAGCTGCGGACGCTGCAGCGTGCTCAACGAGCCGATGATTGCGGTCAACGGTGTGCGCAGCTCATGGCTGACGACGCTGACGAAGTCCGTCTTGAGCTGGGCCAATTCCATGGCTTTCTGGCTGGTCTCTTGAGCTTCCTCATAGCGAGCCAGCTGGTTGAGAACGAGAGCAGAAGGGCCGGCGAGTGACTCGAGCAACGCCAGGTCATTGATCGTGAAGTGACTATCTCGTTTCTCCGCAGTGATCAGGACGCCGATAGGCCGTGACTCGATCCGCAGCGGTACCGCGGCGATCTCGTGGCTTCCCAGCTCGAGGAGGAAGGCGTCGGCTTCCTCGGCGCGTTCCTCGAGGTTGTGGAACACCGCCGGTTCGCCACTGGTGAAGACCTGCTGGGCGATACTCGGCTCAGACAGAGGCAGTGAGTACCCCTCGGCGCGCAGAGTCTGGCCGGCGACCCAGATCGGTGACATGACCTCCAGCGCTTCTTGATCACGGCGATAGAGAAGAACGACGCCGACCCGGGCTTCGAGTGCATTGGCCAAACGGCCGACCAGTTCCGGCAGAACTTCTGACAGGTTGCTGCCGACTCCGATCGTACGGGAGACGTCGTACAAACGCTGGAGCTCCTGTTCCTTTTCTGACAGAGAGATCTCGCGCTCTTCGAATGTGAACACCCGGTACGCCGCCTCCTCGACGTGGCGGTGCAAGTTGCCGGCTCCGGTGGCGATCAGCGCCGCCGCGATCGTGAACGCCGTGGTCCGCCACGTCGCCACGGAGGAGGGGATGGCGGCCTGACTGGTTATGTAGCCGAAGGCGATGGTTGCGGCGAAGGCGATGCCGGCGACATATACCCCGCGGAGCGAGATGAGTGCCGGGAGCATCACGGCGGCGAGCATGGCAACCGCGATGACCGTTGCATCTGCATCGCTGCCGAGAATGACAACAGCCATGATCACCAGAGTCGCCCAGAACAGGATGACGAGGTCGGCCACTACTGAGTGCAGCACCCGGCGCCACGGGGCAAGGGTCAGGACGGCGAGCGCAATACCGAAGACCGGGAACGTTTCGCCTGTGAGTGATTTGTCGGCCTGACTCCTGGCGATGCCGACGACTACGTAGGCGATCCAGGACAGCAGGAGTGAGAGGTAGACCGCTCTCACCCGGTGTCTGATCGGAGGTAGTTCCGTCGTCAATGCCTTTTCCTCTTAGTCGTGGTTACCGCACCCGTCACGGTAACCTCTCCGTATGGCTCGCGTTCTTTTGTTGTTCGGCGGTAGGTCCGCCGAACATGAGGTTTCATGTTCATCTGCAGTTGCCGTATTGCAAGCACTTCGTGATGCAAGGCACCAGGTTATCCCGGTCGGTATCGACAAGGCGGGATCTTGGTTCCTGGCCGACGACAGTCGCAATCCGATGGTCGCAGCCGGGCGCCCCGTTTCGTTTCGGGTTCCCGAAGGCCGACTTCTTGCCGGAACGGACGAGATTCTCTTCGATGTGGCGTTCCCGGTGCTCCATGGTCCCTACGGAGAAGATGGCTCGATCCAGGGTGCCTTCGAGATGGCCGACACGCCTTATGTTGGATGTGGTGTCACGGCGTCGGCGCTCGCGATGGAAAAGGATTTCGCCAAGCAGATCTTTGTCCAGCAACGCATTCCCACGCCGCGGTGGATTGCGGTCACGAGACAGGATTTTGCCAGCCCGTCGGCGGTTGTCGCCTCGGTCACCCGCAGTCTCGACCTTCCGGTCTTTGTGAAGCCCGCAGAGTTGGGATCCTCGGTCGGGGTGGCGAAGGCATCCACCGAGAGCGAGTTGAAGGACGCGATTCGCAACGCACTCAGCTACGGCGGCAAGGCAATTGTCGAGGAGTTCATCAAGGGTCGTGAGATCGAGGTCGCGGTGCTCGGGGGGAGGGCTTCGGTTCCCGGTGAGGTGGTCATTCAGACAGAGTGGTACGACTACGAGTCCAAGTACAACGATGAGACGAGCCAGTTCGTTGCGCCGGCGCGGTTGACTCCGCCGCAGTCGAGTGCCGTCAGGGAATTGGCGGAGCGGGCCTATGCAGCCCTCGGCTGCAAGGGCTTGTCCCGTGTCGACTTCTTCTTCGAGGAGCGGGGACGCGGGTTTGTGCTCAATGAGGTGAACACAATGCCGGGGTTCACCCCGATATCGGGGTTCCCGACGATGTGGCAGGCGAGCGGGATGACTTACGGGCAACTCTGCGACGAACTGGTACAGCTCGCGCTCAACGGCGAATAGGGCAACGGCGGGATCTGCCGTGCGGTCTGGGTTGTTCTACAGCTTGACTACGGGACAGGTCAGGGTGCGGGTTATCCCTTCCACCGCCTGGATCCGAGCAACTACGAGTTTGCCGAGCGAGTCGACATCCTCGGCCTGGGCATGAACAACTGCGTCGTAGGGACCGGTGACGGCTTCGCTCTGAGTTACCCCTGGAATCTCGGAGATTCGATGAGCGACCTCAGCTGCCTTGCCGACCTCGGTTTGAATCAGAACGTAAGCCTCAACCACGGGGGCCTCCTCGCGATGTACCTTGACCTGATGATACCCATCAGCGAGGGGCATATACCGTCTGGTGTCCGGCTATTGGCCGTCGGCTCCGAAGCGGAGGTTGTTGGCTACGAGCGAGCCCTCGACATCGGTAGCGTCGAAGACGACTCTCTGGCCTTGTCGGAGCATGCGGAAAAGGGAGCCCTCGAGAGATCCGGGGCGAAGCTGGACTTCGTCACCGTCATCGCGGCGGATGACGCCGATGCCGGTCTTGGGGTCAAAAACCTTGACGACGCCTTGCATCGCTACGCCTTCTCGACCTTGCCGGCCTTGATGCACGACGTGCAGACGCGCACCCGCTTGCTGTTGCTGCCGTGCTTGACGCGAACGCGCTGAATATTGGGCAGCCAGCGACGGCTGGAGCGCTTGTGTGAGAAACTGACTTGCTTGCCGACCCACGGCTCTTTGCCGCAGACCTCGCATCGATATGCCATTACGGGGAAACCTCCTGAGGCGGCGGGGGAGTGTACCAGCGTTTTATCTCGCGCCAGAATGCAATTGCCAGTTCGAGTGCAGGCGAAAGCCATCCCGACGCCGAGATGCGCCAGAACCATACCAAATGCTGATACGTTCTGGTTCATGGCAGGCAGATCTCTCGCATACCTGGCCACTCTCGACGTAGATGTCGTCAAGAACATCGGGCCACAAATCAAGAAGAAGCTGAATGGGGCCGGCATCGAGTCGGTTGCCGATCTTCTGCTCCATGTCCCCAGGGCCTATCTCGATCGTTCCCAGATTTTCGATTTGTCTGCAGTCCCGCTCGATGAAGAGGTGACGGTGGGGGGCACGGTGCTCTCGGTTCAGCAACGAAGACTTCGCAATCGGAAGGTGATGACGACGGCGCTGGTCAGCGATGGAACCAATGTCATCAGCTGTACCTGGTTCAACCCCTACATCAAGATCAGGGAAGGCGCCGAGATTGTGCTCTCAGGCAAGGTCGAGCGATTCCGGGGTGCCCTGCAGATGAAGAACCCGGACTTCGAGAACTGGGGCGCTGATGATGCGCTCGCCACCGGGAGAGTGGTTCCGATGCACCGCTCCGCCGGTGGCTACTCCCCGTCCAACATGCGAAAAGCCGTTTTCAACGCGCTGAGCCGGTCCCGTCCGATCACGGAGATCCTGCCCGGGTCCATGTTGTCCCGTGTTGGTTTGATGAACCGGGACGAGGCATTCGGCGCGATCCACTTCCCCGACTCGAAGGACGAAGTGTGGCCCGCCCGGCATCGCCTGGTCTTTGACGAGCTGTTCCGGCTCGAGATCTCGCTGGCGATGCAGAAGCAGCGGCAGATCAATGATGCAACCGGGATCAGCCACGATCCGGCAGGAGAGATGGTGGGAGCCTTCGTCGAGGCCCTTCCGTACCGTCTCACCGGGGCGCAGGCGCGGTCCATCGACGAGATTCAGGCAGACATGGCCTCGCCCCATCCGATGCACCGACTGCTCCAGGGAGAGGTTGGGTCGGGCAAGACGGTCGTTGCGGTCGCCGGGCTGCTCACCGGGGTACAAAGCGGGTACCAGGGCGCCGTGATGGCGCCGACCGAGGTTCTGGCCGAACAGCACTACCTGGGTATTCGTGATCTGCTGATTGACGCCGGTCTCGGTCCCGCCGCGATTGATCCCGCCGGCAAGTCCGGAACGGTGAGCCTGTTTGCCGAAGATGAAGTAGATCGGTCGGGAGTGCGGATGGCGTTGCTGACGTCGAACAACGCCGAGGTCAACGCTCTCGCTGCGGGTGCCGCAACGCGAGCCGAGGTGATTGAGTGGATCGCCAACGGTGAGATCGATCTCGTGGTGGGCACCCACGCACTCATCCAGGAGGGAGTCACCTTCGACAAGCTCGGCATGGCCGTGGTCGATGAGCAGCACCGGTTTGGCGTCTACCAGCGAGTTCAACTCCGCGAAAAGGCCGAGGACTACGACCCCGACCTACTGATCATGACGGCCACACCGATTCCGCGAACGCTGGCGATGACCCTGTACGGAGACCTGGACGTCTCCGTGCTCGATGAGATGCCCCCGGGTCGTATCCCGGTCCGTACCGTGCACAAGACCCGGGACGACCGGGCGCTCGGTCGGGTCTACGATCTGGTTCGCTCCGAGGTTGCGGCGGGACGGCAGGCCTTTGTCGTATGCCCGCTCGTAGACGAGAGCGAGAAGCTCGAGGTGGCGTCGGCGACGGAGGAGTACCAGCGGCTTCAGGGCGTTTTCCCGGAGCTATCACTCGGTCTGATCCACGGGCAGATGCGCCCGGCCGAGAAGGACGGTGTCATGCAGCGGTTTCGTAACGGTGAGGTCGATGTCCTGGTCGCCACGACCGTTATCGAGGTCGGCATCGACATCCCCAACGCCACGCTGATGATCATCGAAGACGCAGACCGTTTCGGTCTCAGCCAGCTGCACCAGTTGCGCGGCCGGGTGGGTCGTGGTACCCACGCCTCGACGTGCGTCCTCATCGCCGAGCCGACGACTCCGCAAGGAGAGGATCGCATCGCCGCCATGGTTGAGACGACCGATGGTTTCCGCCTGGCAGAGGAGGACCTGCGGATCCGCGGCCAGGGCACGGTATTCGGTGAACGTCAGGCGGGGGCCAAGGACTTGAAGCTGGCCGACATCCTCAGAGACGCCAAGCTGCTCATCAAAGCCAGAGAAGAGGCATTCGCCCTCGTTGCCGGCGATCCCAACCTCGACGATCACCCGCTGATCCGTGACGAGGTGATCGCCATGCTGGGTGAGGACGTCGAATGGCTGTTCCGCTCATGAGGATCATCGCCGGAGCCGCCCGCAGCCGACGCCTCCTCGGCCCCCCCGGCCAGACCACGCGGCCGATGACGGACCGTGTTCGCGAATCGCTGTTTTCTTCAATCGCCGCGTGGCTACCCGACGCCATCGTCCTGGACCTGTACGCCGGGACCGGATCGATGGGTCTGGAGGCGCTGAGCCGTGGTGCAGCCGAAGCTACGTTCGTCGAGAGAGACCGTGGCGCACTCGATGTGTTGCGCAAGAACATAGAGACCGTTGGTCTTGGCGGCAGGGTGATCTCGGGCGACGTTGACACCTACCTCGACAGAGCCCCGGGGCCCATTGACGTCGCATTCGTTGACCCTCCATACGCCGTGGCGCTACCGTCGCTCGTGGAGACCATGCAGAAGTTGTCTCCACTGTTGGCGCAGGACGGAATAGCGATCGTCCACAGACGAGCGGGTGAGGATCCCCCGGTCACGATCGCTGCTCTCGAACTTGTCGACGAGCGAGGATACGGAAGCGCCGTGCTGTGGCGTTATGCAAAGGAGCAGACTTGGTAGCTGCACTGGTTCCGGGAAGTTTTGATCCGCCGACGAACGGCCATCTGGACGTCATTGAGCGGTGTGCCGGGCTGTTCGATCGGGTGCTAGTCGCCGTCGTCGAGAATCCCGCCAAGGCTCCGATGTTCACTACCGACGAGCGCGTCTCGATGCTCGCCGAATGCACCGCCGAATGGGCCAACGTCGACATCGGATCGTTCTCGGGTCTCCTCGTGGACTATGCCGAGCAAGAGAGCATCGACGTCATCGTGAAGGGCCTGCGAGCGATGACCGATTTCGACTACGAGTTTCAGATGTCGCAGATGAATCGGCATCTCAGCGGGATTGTGACGCTTTTCGTGGCAACTAAGGCAGAATACGGGTACTTGTCGTCATCTCTGGTGAAGCAGGTTGCGGGGCTCGGCGGTGCGATAGACAAGCTCGTGCCACCTCTCGTCTCCGCAGCCATACAAGAACGGGTATCGAATGAGTGATCAACCGCAAAGCGATCCGCCGCCCATTCCCGGGCATGTGCTGGATCTGGTCGAGCAATCACAGATAGACACGCGAGCTGCCCTCGATCAGTTGATCATCGAGGTTGAAGCGGCGAAGAACGTACCGCTGTCCAACAGCGTGATGCTGCCGCGTGAGGAGTTCATCGAACGAATGCGTTCGATCCGATCCACCGTCGACCGCCTCCTGGGCGAGGCCGTCGCTGGTCTTCCTGAGGAGATCCGGGCCGCGCGGTGGATGGTGCGAGAGCGCGAGGCGTACATCGCCCGCACCAACGAGAGCGCCCGCGAGATGGTCGCTAAAGCCAAGGAGAAGAGCGAGGAGCTCGTTTCCGAGAGCTACATAGTCAGCGAGGCCGTCGCCGAAGCGAACACGCTGGTCCGGAACTCAGAACGAGAGGCCGAGCGGATCCGTCTCGAAGCCGAGGATGTCGCCGAGCGGGCGCTGTCTGAGGCTGAGGCGGTCCTCGGGGAGCTGCTCAGATTCGTCCACGAGTCGAGAGCGGCGCTCCACGAGCCGCTACCGCCTGCAGACGACGTACCTATCTCGCAGTAATGGGCAACCCATTCGAGTTCCATATCGTCGACCTGCGCTCCGGTCGCGCCGAGCCTCGTGATATCACCGGTGAGGTATCGGTTGACTGGAGTGTCGAGCTATCCCGGGTCGAGCCCGAGCCGGCACTCCTATTCGACTTCGAGCTTTCTCCTATCGGCGGAGGCATCTCCGTGATGGGAACGATCGAGGCAACGGTCACTCACACGTGTCATCGTTGTCTCACCGAGTGGACCGAAGATGTCGTGCACGATGTCGCTCAACTCGTGACCGTCGCAGGGGATGAGGACGACGATTACCGGCTCGAAGGCGAGGCTTACGACTTCGAGACCATGGTCCGTGACGAGCTGATGTTGTCGCTCCCGATTGCCCCGTTGTGCAGCCCGGATTGCGAGGGACTTGTTGCGGAGGCCGGAACCGACTTGAATACAGACCTCTCCGAAGAAGAGGCTGCTGCAAGCTCGCCCTTTTCGGTTCTCAAAGATCTGTTGGATAACGGGGATTAGTCCCCCAGAACGAGGCTCTCATGGCGGTCCCAAAGAAGAAGATGTCGCGCTCTCGCACCAGGCGCCGTAAGGCAGGATGGAAGGTTTCCGCACCGTCCACCGTCGCCTGTCAGCGTTGTGGTGAACAGCACCTCCCGCACCGGCTCTGCGCCAACTGCGGCACCTACGACGGGCGCGAAGTCGTCGACGCAAGCTAATTCAGTGGCCACCATTGCCATCGATGCCATGGGCGGCGACAACGCTCCCACGGAGATCGTTCATGGTGGTATCGATGCCTCGAGCCGCGGACACAACATCGTCCTAGTCGGCGATAAGGCGCGTCTCGAGCCAATTCTCGCCGATGCTGGTGTCGATCTCCCGATCGTGCACGCGACGGAGACCATCGACATGTCTGATGATCCGGCGATTGCCATTCGAGAAAAGCGCGATGCATCCATTTCCGTGGCGTCCCGTCTGGTCAAAGACGGTGAGGTAGACGGCGTCGTCTCAGCTGGATCGACCGGCGCTGCGATGGCGGCCGCCACTTTTATGATCGGGCGACTTCCGGGCGTGTCGCGCCCGGCGATCGCTTCCTACTTCCCTTCAGGGTCCGTGGTGCTCGACATGGGAGCGAACCTGACCTGCCGGGCGACCGACCTGGCTCAGTTCGCGGTAATGGGCGCCGCCCTGGCCAGGGCTCACTATGGCGTCGAAGAACCTACTGTCGGTCTGCTCAACATCGGCTCGGAGGCGGGCAAGGGGAGGGTCCTCGAACGCGAGGCCTATGCGCTCCTCGAAGCCTTGCCGCATGTGGATTTCGTCGGAAACGTTGAAGGAACCGACCTCGCCGCGGCCCGGTCGAACGTCATCGTGTGCGACGGCTACACGGGCAACATCCTGCTGAAGACCGCTGAAGGTGTGGCTCGAATGGTCTTTGGCATGCTGCTGGAGTCTGTTTCCGACCCGGAGTACGCCGACGCAGTTCAGGCGCTGGCTCCTGCGGTAATGGGGCTGCGAGAGCAGCTCAATCCGGAGCGGCACGGTGGGGCGCACTTGCTGGGCGTGAAAGGTGTCGTGGTGATCACCCACGGATCGTCAACAAGGCTTTCGATTACGCACGCCGTCGATACGGCAGTCGAGGCAGTGGTGGGTCGGGTGCCCGAAATGATCGCCGCCGGTCTTGCCGAGAGCAAGGGTGTGTTGTGACGGACGGTACGTCTCTCGAGCGTTCCCTCGGGTACAGATTCGCTGCGAAAGATCTTGCTGAGCTTGCCTTGACCCACCGTTCGTATGCGTCCGAGCACGACCTCAATATCTCCTACGAGCGGCTCGAATTCCTCGGCGATGCGGTGCTCCAACTCGCCGTGACCCGGTATCTCTATGACACCTTCGGTGATCTCGCCGAGGGCGAGATGGCCAAGGTCCGTGCCGCAGTTGTCAACCAGAAGGTGCTCGCGGCTATCGCCCGCCGTCTCGATATCGGTGATCACATCCTCCTCGGGCAAGGGGAAGAACGGTCCGGAGGGAGGGACAAGGATTCCATCCTTGCCGACATCGTCGAGTCCCTTCTTGGGGCCATCTATCTCGACGGCGGATACGAGCCGGCCGCCGATCTCGTTCTGGAGTTGCTGGTGCCGCTCATTACCGAGCGGGCGGCCGCACCGGGCAGCAAGGATTTCAAAACGCGACTTCAGGAAGTGCTGGCCCGGCGCGGGCTACAGCCGAATTACGAGATCTCCGAAACCGGGCCCGACCACGCCAAGATGTTCACCGCGGAACTCTGGGTCGATGGCAAGATGCTCGCCACCGGCACCGGGACGTCGAAGAAGCGGGCAGAGCAGGCAGCAGCCCGGGAAGCCTCCAGCGTTCTAGCCGGGAGCTGATCGATGCCGGAGCTGCCCGAGGTCGAGACCACTCGACGCAGCCTTGCACCCGTGCTGGAGGGTGCCACGATCGCAACGGTTGAAGTCGCTCGCCCCCGTATGTTGCGGAGACAGGCAAACCCGGACGACTTCTCGCGCCGACTGGTTGGGGAGCGGATCACCTCGGTCGGTAGGCATGGCAAGTTCCTCATGGCCCGGCTGGGCAACGACATGATCTGGGTGACACACCTCGGGATGTCGGGCCGGATCAGCCTGGTCGACCACGACGCTGAGGTTGTTCCCCATTCGAATGTGATCGTGTCCCTTGGCTCGGGCACCGACTTCAGATTCATCGATCCCAGGACGTTTGGTTTTGTTGCCGCGTTCACGCCTGAGGAACTGGCCGAATCGTCGATCGGCCGTCTCGGGCCTGATGCGCTCACCGACCTACCGAGTAGCCGGCGGCTCAACGGGCTTCTCGAGGGACGGCAGGCGCCACTCAAGGCGCTGCTGCTCGATCAGCTCATCGTGGCCGGCATCGGCAACATCTACGCCGACGAGTCGCTGCATCGGGCCGCGTTGAGCCCGCTTCGCCCCGGTGGGTCGTTGTCTGCCGATGAGGCGAAGGCCCTGCGGAAGGCGATCAGGGATACTCTCCAGCATGCTCTGCGCTGGGGAGGGACGTCGCTTGATGATCTGGCCTACCTGTTGCCGGACGGCCGGACGGGCGATTATGTGAAACGGCTGCGGGCGTATGGCCGGGAGGGCGAGGCCTGTCGCCGCTGTGGGAAGGAGATCCTTCGCACGGTCATCAGAGGACGCAGTTCATTCTGGTGCCAGGGGTGCCAGCTGTAGCCTGTCGCGTATGAAGACTCTCTACCGACATGCCGCAATTGCGGACGGAACCGGCCCCGAGCTACTGCTCAACCAAACGATTCTCGTGGAGCGAAACCAGATCACCTGGATGGGTGACGACGATGCGTTCGTCGAATCGGGGGACTATTCCAGGGTGATCGACGCCGGGGGAGCGACGGTGGTACCGGGGATGGTCGATGCCCACAGCCACACGGTTCTGCCCGGCGGGTCGCATTGGATCGCCAGGATCGAGGATTCGACCGAAGAACTCCTTGCGGTTGCCGAGGAGAACGGCGAGATCGCATTCAACGCCGGTACCCGGTGGTTCCGTGACGTTGGCTCGCCACCGCGCGACGGCAAGGCACTGGCCCTGCGGGTGCGGGATGCGTGGGAAGCACGACCTGATCGCCCATATATCAGGGCCGGCGGTACCTGGATATCGAAAGCGGGGGTGCTTCCATCCACCATCGACATCGAAGCCGCGGACGCCGATGAGTTGGTGGCGGCGGTGGAAGGG
>SWCD01003893.1_pt1 | contig 32988 bp, 35 predicted proteins | sample 4693011 | NCBI WGS metagenome assembly SWCD01 (sample SAMN10267278, study PRJNA491770) | bioreactor metagenome | isolation source: DHS bioreactor inoculated with marine | place: Japan: Omine Ridge, Nankai Trough | reverse complement strand
CCTTGTCCGACTGGTGGCGAGCCGACACGCGCTATTGCTGCGAGGGGTGCCGGAAACGCGCGGCCCGGCGGCGGCGCATGGCGGGCAGAACATGACCGGCGCGGAACTCAGAGCCTTGCGCAGGCGACGCGGCTTGTCGCGCCGCACTCTGGCCCGTCTCGCCGGAGTGCACCCGGACACCGTGCGCAATTGGGAACGCAAGGCGACCGTGGATCTTCGCGGCTGGGCACCGGACAGGCTCTTGAATGCGATGGGTCTGCCCGAACTTTCGCGGCGCAATGTCTTCCCAGGACCACGTTTCGACGGGGGGATTTTCCGGACCAATACGCGCGCGTGGGATGGGGTGTTACCAAAAACCCCGGAACCCAGCTTCAAGGGGCCGTGGAAAAGATGCGGCGCACGCACCCGGAAGGGAACCGCGTGTCGCGCGAGGGCACTTCCGGGTAGGACCCGCTGCAAGTTCCACGGGGGGCTTTCGACCGGGGCCAAAACGCGCGAGGGGATCGAGCGCATCCGCGAAGCGCAACGGCGGCGCTGGCAGGAATGGAAGGCAAGAAAAGCAAAAGATCGCGACGTGTGAAGACAGGTCATGATCGGGCGCAACGAACGGTTCGCGCGAGTCTGTTGTTTGGCCTCGGCGTCCTGGCGGCACCCCCGTCAAGCGCCGTTGAGGTCGCCACTGCCGCACATCGCATCTCGGCGCCTTATGCCCCCTTGCGGACGAAGACGGTCACCAAGGTCAGCCAGATGATCCGCAATTCGAGGGCAGCACTGGCGTTCCGGATATATGCTAGGTCGGCCTTGACCTTTGCTCTGGTCGCGTCGATCCCTTCTGCGTAGCCGAGAGTCACTTGGGCAAGCCCACTGATCCCTGGCAGCACAGCATGGCGGGCACGATACTCTGGGATTTCTGTTAGAAAACAGCAGGCGTGTTCAAAGCTATCGGGGCGCGGGCCAATCATACTCATCTCGCCACGGAGTACATTGAGAACCTGGGGCAACTCGTCGATCCGCGTCCTGCGGATCAGGCTACCAAGTCGAGTGATCCTTTCGATCTCAATTGGATCGTCGGCTGCACGAGTGTTCTCGTCGGACGGCAAAACGGAGCGGAACATGATCGCATTGAATGGTTCCAGATTACGTCCCATACGCGTCTGACGGAAGAGCAGTGGACCAGGGTTGATCCAAGGGTTGAGAACCAGAAGAAGCACGGCTACCCCGCCTAGCAGAGGAACCAAAGCCACTCCCATCACCAGGTCGACAAACCGCTTTGCAGGCCAGAAAAGGGGTCTTCCGCCAAGGACCGTGATGTCCGACGCTTGACCTGCGGATCTGTTTGGGGTGGATGCGAATCGGTTTGCAGACGCCATTTTTAGCCCTAGATAGCCTTTTTTCTTGTCGCGCCGCAGGTTCAGTGAACCTTCTGAAACGCTTGCCGGATTCGTTGACTTGTCGGGCCGTTCTGTTGGCCGCTTTCGTGACCGAACTTTTCGTTAAGACTCGCGGCGGCATTGTGGCGAAAAAAGCAAATCTGTGCGGCATTCTCGAGAGTCACAAAGTGGAACCTTCAATTTCTCCAATGGACAAACTGAATGGCTTTTGCATCGGGCCGCGGCGAGCTATCTGACGGATGTTTCCGCGGAGCATTTCAATCGGGCCGAAAGACGGGCAGCAAAAAGAGCACGCGGTCACGTCGCCCGCGAAAACATCGCCCTCTATCTGGCATTCTACAACATGTGGAGACCGCATTCATCGCTTGACGGGCAGACTCCCGACCAAGAACCATTTGACCCGCCACGATCAATCCCGGTCGCGGCATTTCCGAGCGGCAAACCCACCAAGGAAACGGCTCGCGACTGCTCAAACGAACCGAACCACCTTTGGCTTCCCCTAATACTCGGGATTGCACTCCTGGGAGAGCAGGAAGCCTGCTGGTAGCTTCGACGAAGAACGTACAGCACTGGCGGGCGGGGACAGTCTTAGGGCGCCACTGCCCCAATACTCAACTCAAAATTTACCATTTCTTAACCATCTCTGGGTACATCTGGGCGCGCAGCGGAAGCAATTGGTCTTTACTGCCGTTGGGACCGATCATGCTCTAGGCCCGGGGATCATGCATGATCCCCGGGCTGCCTTTTCGCAGGGGAAAAGCCAACACACGCGGCATATTGTTTCCGGTAGATTTCTCCGGATCCCTCCTCAGCATGTGTTCGCACTAACGGAACTGTTGGATGTTCTTTCCTGCTGTCGCTTCGCGGCGCTTAACGCTCAAGACCAATCCAACAGCAATCCGGTCGATTCCAACATGGGCATATGAACTGGCCGACTATCTGCATTCCGAGCAGACTGGCAGGCTAGAAGGGCACAGCGTTAGTTTTCACGTTAACAGAACGATCACGGATGGCACTTGCGGTTAAGGACTGAACTTGGAGAATCGCGTGGGGCGAACCGACTTCCGATGTGCCCCGAATACGAAACACGCCCGCCGCTCGCTCATCTTATGGACCTCCACGAGGATCGCGACGGCCTCGCGCCCGGCGGCGGGCGTTACCACTTTCGCGACCGGAGATCCTTCAGCGCGGCCTGGTCGACCATAACATCGGCGAGCAGCCGCTTCAGCTTCGCGTTCTCGTCCTCGAGCGCCTTCAGCCGCTTCGCATCCGAGACCCCATGCCCCCGAACTTGGCCTTCCAGGCGTGGAAGGTCGAGGTGCTGATCCCGTGACGACGGCACAGCTCAACGGTCTTCGCCCCCGCTTCGGCCTCCCGCAGGATGTCGATGATCTGGGCTTCGTTGAACGTCGATGCATTCATGATCCGGTTCTGCTGTTAGGCCGGACCCTACCAACAACTGGAGGTACTATCGGGGGGTCACAGCACAAAAATGAAACGCGCATTTGCCCGGTTCGGGAGGGCCGTCCGAACCGAGACAAAGAGGCCCGAATGCGCGGACGTCGGAGGTGCACGAGATCCCGCGCGCACGGTGTTGGATTGCCTAGTTCGGTCAGAGGGATCGGCGGATTCTCGCCGGTAGAAACCCGATTGGTTTCTTGGATTTACGTGCTCTTAACCAATGCGCTGTCACAATGCACAACATACGACGGAGAGACAGAATGTTTCTAGGACCGCAGCCACCAATTGAACTGGACGAAGACACCGTCTTCACTCTCGATCACTTGCTAATCATGCAGGCAATCATGTCCGCCCGGGATCATCGGCTTGAGGGAATCGCGTGGGCGCTGGGCGAGTTGTTGCAGGCGAGCCTCGCAGTACTAGACAACGGGGATTCTTCCGAACAACCCGGTTGCCAACCTTCCGCGAGTGGGAAGTGAATGCGGCGTCTTGATTTCGCGCGTCATCCTATTGCCTTCCGGACGTCACTTCCGCCGATAGACTGAAGGCGCCACTCCGAATAGACCCGACCAAACCGAAGTCTATTGTGTCTTCCAAAATGAATGAGCCAGTTTAGGCCTCACCCAACTTGCCGCAGTTCGAATTCCGTCCAGAATCCTGTTGCCTTTGATAACCATCCCAAGGAAAAAGATCCCCAAGTGCTACTTTGGGCTGTCAATCGGTATCCGATCTTGACCCCGTATCGGCGTCCAAAAATGGGTCTGACTCACTTTTGGTGCACACGTCCTGTGTCCAGTTCACGTTCTGCCAAGACGCGCGCTTTGAGCAAGTCGATGTTGGCGCGGCCATACATCTGGCGTTTCAGTGTCTTTAGCCACCGTTGCGGTCTCGGGCGACAACCTCGATATCGGGATGGGCACGGAGCCAGGCTTCGACCGTGGCTGGCTCGCGATCTGGAAGCAGGTCGATCACCTGCCGCCTCTCAAGATCGCAAATCAATGTTCCGTAGCGTTGGCCACGCCGCCAGGCCCAATCGTCGATGCCGACAACACGAAGGTCATCGCCTCCCGGCTTTGCCGGATTTCGGACACTGCGCAGGAACGTATCCTTGCTCACCGGAAACAGGAGACGCCCAGCCAGAGATTGGGCCGGTCGTCCGCCGAGCGCCAGTCCGAGATGTCGGACCAATCCCTGCAGTCGCGCCGTTCGCCGCGCATAGGCTTGCGTAATGGCCGGAGAAAACCGTTCCGCGAAGATCCTAGCGCGGCAGTTTGCGGTGCGGCACCGAAAACGGCGGGCCGACAGAACCAGTTCGACAACGCGCCCATGCGCCGGCAAATCCGCCAACCGACGCTGATACCGGCTGTGGATACGCGTTGATGCCATGCCGCAGCAGGGACACGCCGCTGAAATCTCCGGTGAGTGCGTGTGAATCCGGATCGTATTGCCAGTCAGTTCCACCTGATCGACCTTCAGCCCGTCTGGTAGAAAGCCCTGTCGAGAAAACCATGACGCCATCGGCAACCTCCTCTGAGACTTGCCTAAATGTAGCGCCAGACACCGAGTAACCGCACCATATCTGCGTCAGACCCATTTTTGGACGCCGATCACCCCTCTACGGGGTTAAAATTGCACGCCTGTTCACACTTCGGGCCACCAAATTGAGTCGAGGGATATGAGAGTCGTGACCTGATGTGACCGCGTCACTCTTCGGCTGATTTGACCATTGCAAGAAACCAAAAGACGGGAGAGAAGAAGTAGTAGCGGAACGTCAGTGCGATATGCTAGCTGCGTGTCGAGACAAGACCCGCGGGACGGTTGGTGTACGCGAAAGAAGAAGAGCGGCATGAGTGGAATAGACTTGTATGTTGGCAAGAAGATCCGTGCACGCAGGACCGAACTTGGGATTTCCCAACAGAGTTTGGCAGACGACGTCGGGGTAACGTTTCAGCAGATCCAGAAGTACGAGAACGGCACGAATCGCGTGGCCGCCCCTATTCTTTGGGCGATTTCAAAATCACTAGAAGTCCAAGTGACCTACTTCTTCGATGGGCTAGACGAGTCGGGCCACCAAGGAGCCGCGGACGAACACATTCGAGTTCGCCCTACGTCATCAAGCGGAAGTCAGTCACTTCGTCTTGTCAGGTATTTCCGTGGTCTGAACACGTCGCAAAAGAGTGCGATTTTGAGCTTGGTGATCGCAATGTCCGGTGACAAAGCCGCCCTCGAAACCGACAATGAATTGGACTAAGTGAGCGTTGGACACTTGGTGAGCTATTGCTCGTACCGAGGTTTGCCACGCGACAGTTCTCGGGTGTTGCCGACCGCAGGCGGGTACCCACAGGCACTGGGGGTACCGGGCTTTTCTAGTCGACGGAGCTCTCGCCCCCGTGGGTCTGGGCCCGTCTCAGATTCCGTTTTCCTGATCGCTTCCAACAGTGCCAGTTCGACGACAGTATGTCCTTCTTTGCGCGCGAACTCCAAAATGTCCCACAAAATACCGGCTATCCATGAAGTCTCTCTCATAGTCATAGCTCCTTCGTGTCGGGGGTTTGACGGACGTCTCTCCCAAAACGTGTGTCACCTAGAACCACACAACCAGAAGATGCTACAACTTGATTGTTTCCATTTCAAGGACAGAACTTCCGTCAAACAACAGCAATCGTAGTGTGTGCTTCCGAATCGTTTAGGGATGTTAGAACCCATACCTCGCTGCAGCGTCAGACCGGAAGAAGTTGGTGCGGTTCGCCCTTTGGCCTAAAGCCGCGCCCTCCCGGACGAATGCTCCCGGGATTGACACAACGAGAGATTGTGCTAGAACCAAGACAACCTAAAATTGTACACTCTGGATGATTCACGGTGACCGAAATGCATCAACCCCAATTTGACGGTGAGTCGGCGCCACTGGAAGAATTGTCGCCAGAAGAGCAGTTGGAAGCGGTTTTCAGAAGCAAATACACCCCCCATCCAGAACGGATCGGGCCAGATGGGTTCTGGATAGTTCCTGGCGTACTTATCCTGTTGGCGATTTTCGTCGCCATCGTGAATTTCGTACTCTGATCGTTGGGACAGTTTGAAGTGGTCCTGGATATCTGGACAGCTCAGCGCCTGAGTTAAGGTGTATCCAGGTTCGGTTTCATGCCACAAATCTCTGTTCTCGACCGGCCCAGTATGCCTGTCTCGGCGTTCGTCGCTCTATGGTTCAGACTCAATCAGGCCCACCAGATGATGGTTGCGGCGATAGCGACGGCGGAGGCGAAGTTGTTGGCGAGCTTGTCGTATCGGGTGGCGATGCGGCGCCAGTCCTTGAGACGACAGAAGGCGCGTTCGATCCGCTTTCGCGCGCGGTAGGCCTGCGCGTCGTGGGGGATCGGCGTTTTCCGTGACCTGGTCGATGGAATGACGGCCTCGGTCGTCGTGTCAGCGAGGCGCGCGCCCACTCATGCCGCGCGCATACATCGAGATGACCTTGTCGTCGAAATCGGGAAACCGGCGTTGATACTTCGCAATCAGCTTCGGGTCGAAGCTGCCATCGCGGTCGCGCGGGATGTCCAGCGTCACCCTCGACGTGCCGGTCAGCATCGTCTTCTTTGACACGCCGTTACGGTGGTTGCCCGCCGCCCGGCCGGCGTCTCCAACCAGATGCTCGTCCAGCTCGGCGTTCAGGAGCCGCTCCGACAGCGCCTTCTTCAGCTCATCGACCAACCCGTCCTTTGCGAACAGATCCTGCGGGTCGCGGCCAGCCAGAAGCTGGTCCAGTAGTGCCTTCTCGATTGCCATGTGATGCTCCTCTCCGTTCCATCACTGTGGCCTCGCACACAAGATTCCTGACAGTCCCCCGTCCTGTCGCCCCGCAGCGGCTCAAGCGCCACCTGCGCCTTGAACTGGTCCGTGAACTTCCGGCGTTTCTCGATCTCGTATCCCTCCAAAGGTTTCGGGATACACCTTAGCTCGATGTTCAATTTCCAGGGACCACTTCACCTTGGCCAGCACTGCGCGAAGCTGAACCGTACATTTAGCGGAGATCGTTAACGTCAAATTAACCACGATCTCCGAGTGTACTGCAGGGGGCAGAAACCGCCTGCGAAGAGCGCTCGATAATGGCCAACTACAACCCAAGATTTCGATGGATGTTTTCTGTCGCGAACGAACTGATCGATTTCGCTAAGAGACACAAGCTAGCGGACTCAGAAGTCGCACTCACTCAAGCACTTCACGCGCTTGAAAGCGAGGTGGGAAATGGCAATGAGGACGTTGTTGTGGCTTTCCCAAGGTCCAAATTGCCCACATCCGAGACTCATTGAACTGCGGCATTTACCCACTTTGGCAAGGGCAACTCCCTCGACTCCGGATTCCAACAAGATTCGAACTGACCCAATGGGATGAACCGTCTTCCCACCGTCCCGCTGCTATCGTTGCGGGATTGGCGAAGGGGAGGAGGTTCCGATGAACATCAAGGTGTAACCTGAGTGATCTGGCGGGACACCGAATGATGTGATCATAGCATCACACTCAGCGCTTCGTAAGGCGTCTTGCCATAGTGGGCGCCGTGCGGCTTGGCGAGGTTGCACAAGCGTTCCCATTCCCGCAGTTTCCCTTCGAGATCGACGTCCCCCTCTCCCAAAGAGATTATCGGAGGTGTCTCGCTGAATCGTGCAGGTCTACACGCCCTGAACTGGGCCGTGAACTTCCGGAGTTTCGCGATCTCGCATCGCTCCAAAAGGCTCGCGGTACACCTTAGCACGCTGTCCGATTACCTGGGACCACTTCAATCACCACGCCTCATCAAAGCACCACCCCGCACTGAGCGTTCGAGCCGTTAACGATTCGGCAACCATTATGCGTGATAGTTCAGTATGCTTAAAACATGGAAAATCGAAGTCCCGCCAAATCCCGACAATGGCTCAGGATTCAGTGGTTGGGCATTGGCTCACACAGCCGAAGAGGCGCTCTATTTGGCGGGCGTCCGTCCTGCCAAAGCAACGGCAAAGCCAGATCACTTGTGGATCTCACCAAAAAGGATGATTTGGGAAAACTCGGCGACCACATAGGCTTTACCTAACTCTAAAGGACTTCGATGTTGGCATCCAGGACTTGCAACATGATAACGTCTCACCGTGGTCGCTCGGCAACTGCGCAACGAGTACAACTATCGGCATGATCGGACGGTACGTGTTCCTCGGCTTGGCGATCATTACTCTCGTGCTCGGCGCGACCGATTTTGTTTCCAATCATTCCTCCAAATCCAGTCGCGCCGATCAATCGGCGCCCAGTGACGCGCCCTAGGTGTGGGCTTTCCACAGGTTGTTCATTCGACCGCTATCGAGTTGGTTGGAGTTAGCAAGCCTCAACCTTGTTCGGAGGGATCGAATGAACGTGCACAAGAATGCCAGACTGACCCCCAAGGGTCGAGAGCGGTTGGTACGGCTGATCAGGGATGGAGCCTGCTTCTCCCGGGGCCGGTCAAATGTGCGGTTGTTCCGCGAGGACCGCGGCGAAGTGGTGGCGTCGGTTTGACCGGGAAGGAGAGGCCGGGCTTGCGGATCGGTCTTCGCGGCCGCGTGTTCTGTGCAATCCTACGGCAGAGGCGGTGCGGGACCGTATCATCGGCTTGCGCCGTCAACGCCTTACCGGCGCGCATATCGCCGCGAAGACGGGCGTGTCAGCGGCGACCGTGAGCCGGGTGCTGCGCCGGGCGGGCCTCAGCCGGCGGCGCGATCTCGAGCCGGCCGAACCCGTGCGCCGCTATGAGCGGGACCACCCGGGAGAGCTGATCCACCTCGATATCAAGCGGCTGGGCCGGTTCGAACAGATCGGTCACAGGATGACCGGCGATCCGCAAAAGGGAAAGTCGCGCGGGGCCGGCTGGGAATATGTCCATGTCTGCATCGACGATGCCTCGCGGCTCTCCTTCACCCGGATCCACCCCGACGAGACGGCCGCGAGCGCCGTGGCCCATTTGCGCGCTGCCGTGGCCTGGTATGCCTCGATGGGCGTGACGGTCGCGCGGGTGATGACCGACAACGGCAGCTGCTACACATCCCGCGCCTTCCGTGCCGCCTGCGCCGAACTCGGTATCCGGCACATCCGCACAAAGCCCTACACCCCGAAGACCAATGGAAAGGCCGAGCGCTTCATCCAGACCGCCCTCAGGGAATCGGCCTACGCCCGCGCCTGCCAGACCTCAGACCAGCGCGCCGCCGACCTGCCGGTCTGGACCCACCTCTACAATCGGCACCGGCCCCACTCAGCGCCAAAGTCAAAACCGCCAATCAGCCGAATAGGCTTGGATCGGAACAACCTGTTGAGGCTTCACACCTAGGCGATCCCACGATCCAGCAGCATCCCACGCGTCTGACTGACCAACGCTGTCCGGTATTTGACCATGCGCCGACGCGGACGGTGCAGGGACTGGGTGTCCTGCTGGGCAATGCATTTCCAGGGCACGACGCGCATACGGGGCTGGCGGACCGCGATGGCGATGGCCTCGGCATCGTTGCGGTCGTTCTTCTGCCGCCGGCCGAAGGGCTTGACGTGCTGCGGCGCAACGATCCTGACGGCGTGACCGAGAGCCTCGAACTGGCGCTGCCAAAAAAGGGCACCGGTGCCGGCCTCGGTCCCGATGACGCAGGCCGGCACCTCTCCCACCGCCCTGAGCAAAGTGTCTCGCCGCACCCGTCGGCGCCGCTCGAACACGTTCTTCGCCAGATCGATACCGATCGTCGTGATAGTCATCCCTCCGTCCTTCGTCATTCCTGCCCTCACCGTCGGCTTGGGCGGGAGAGCCGTCCGTCCCATCAAATGGAAGGCGAAGTTCGGTGGGCTGGAGGTGTCGGATGGGGACCCATGGACAGACCTCGGGCAAGCCGGCTTGTTGTCTGGAATATGCCTCACGCGTCATCTCGCTGAAGCTGCATCGCCCTTGCACTGTGACTACTCGCTCAGCCAGGTATCCGGTCCGGAGAATGAAAGAAACGAACCTAGCCGCGGGAGAGACCGACGTTGCGTGCTATGAGACGGACGATGATCGACCAATCTGATCTTCGTGCTCGATGCGCTGCAGTTTAGGAAAACCGAGTCACTTGGCGTATTCCACAGTTCAGAGAACCCAGACGTGTTCGCCCCAAATTCAGCGCGCGGTTTCTGATAACGATTTCTTAATTGTTTTGGCGGTAATTTGTTGATCAATAGGCGGCGGAGTGTTGACGGCTCTTGAGGGTTTGCCAGGTCGAAGATCGAGTCGAGTTGTTGACCCGTAAGAGCAAAAAAAGCTCGCTCTCTTGCCGCTTGGATGACCAATTCTCGGCGAATTCGCCGGGTAACTGTTTATTGAGGAAATGCGAATGGGGAACGGACATTGGGCGGACAAATGAATGAGCAATTGATTCCCGAGGGTTTGAGAGACGTTTTCAAGAAGGTCTACACCTCGGCCGATCAAGTCGAAGATGCGCGAGTGAAGCTGGCACTATTCGCCGTGTTGAACGCCATTCGGAGTGAATCCGCCGCTGCGGGTATGCGTTCTAATGTCGTTGAGTTCGTTCCGTCAAGGCCGAGCCAAGACCCGGTGGGGTCGGCAACTTCCCGCTGATCGCGCCAAACGTTTCTTTTCCGTTTACACATCGTTAAGCATCTCCCTGGTACGCTCTGAACAACGGATCGGAGAGACAGAATGCTTTTTGAAGAACGGTCAACACCTGAGACTGAAACCGGCGAATTCACTGTATTGGAACGTCACGATCTGCTCGACGCGATTGAGTACGCAAGAACTGAACGATATCAAGAAACCGAAAAGGCTCTGTTTGAGCTTCTGAGTGTGCTCGACAGTGTCCTAGGCGTCGGGGGAAGTATCGAATACCGGGTGACTGCCAGCTCGATGTCCGCGTGACCGAGGGGCCTCACCGTTCTTCGTTCGTCGAGGAAAGCCGGTGATGATTTGGCCAAGTTAGAGTTACCCGGGCTTCTTGGAGGGATACGGGCTTAGGATTCCACCCCCAGAACCGGCAGGTACGCGCGAAACGTTCACAGATTGTTAACCCATTTCCTGGCATTGTTTTCGAAACAAAAACGGAGGCCAGAATGGACGACATTGTTTTCATCGGTTCACCACACGAGATACCGCTTTTTGAGGAGGCAGGTTTCCTATGTTTCGAACCGGCACCGGGGCGCATGGTCGAACGAGTGCTCGCTGAGCGAAGGCGATCCCGGTTGATGGCGATGACGCAAGACACATTCGGTGCGCTACCCTCCTGGCTGACCCATGACCTGCTGGTCTGGACCCCGAATCAGGTCTTTGTAATCCATGAGTTGCCACGCAGTAGCGCCGATGTGCGAAAGATCTTGTCCGAAATCCTAGGGAAAGCAGGACGCGCAAGAGGCTCCGTCGCCTGAGCGCGACGGACACCGACCAGCACCGAACTCAGGAAAAAGAAGATGTGGCGCATTCTGAGCAAGGCGAGCCCGCGGACTCGGTCCCTGTTGCACACAACCGTGCGGGAACTACCGTTCACGTTGATGCTCGCCGTCGCGGTCGCAAGGTACATGCGCTTGGTCTAGGGATATCCGTCCTGAGGGCGATTTCCCGAGACCAAAGAACGCGCCCAAGCTGCAGCCTGCTACTGATGGCTGCCGTCCGGCGCAGCTGTGCCCATAGTGATTGATGCCTGGGCACGCTCAATCGGCGGCTGACACGAGAGTGGCTCGAACGATATTGGCCAGTCCATCGCCAACCTGGATGCGATTCGCGAGCGGACTGGCGCGCACATTCTTGTGTTTCGCCGCAGCGGCAAGAACGCCGATGCCGGTCCGCGCGGTTCTTCTGTGTCGAAAGAGTCGCACTACCAAGTGACGTCGCGACAGCCCCAAGGCACGACTTTCAGCAATTTGGCCTCGGTGTGTGGGCGCCTGGGTTGGCAGACCCTGGGCGCCCCGAATTTTTGGGGATTGTGTAAATCCCAGTACCAAAAAAACAAACCGCCGACAGCAGCATTCAATGTATCGCGCTGTATCTGGATACAATTTCTTAACTCTTCGGGCAGAAAACTGTCGACCATAGGGCGGCAATGTGCCGACTGCGTCACGAGTTCGCGGAATCGCGGCTTCTGCACGACGGTATGTCACCAAATGGCCGGAAACCGACCAAAGAACCCGTTCACCAGCCCTCTGAGGGGCAAAATCCTGGCGAATTCGCCGGGTAACGTTTCGTTTAGAGACACCTCGAAAGGAACAGACTATGGGCGGACACGTTGATCTTTCGGGCATCCCGGAACCCATTGAAAAAATCTACCGGCAAGCCTTCGCATCATTCGAACAAGTGGACGATCTGCGGGTAAAACGCGCGCTCATCGGTTTTCTGAGCGCCGTTCATAGCGAGATTGCACCAGCCAATCGCGAAACGAATGGCAATGACGGTGCGTGTCCCATCGGTTGATCAACGGGCCCCATGTTCGGGGACGGCCAGAAACTGCTTGGTGGCCGGTTCGCCGAACCGGTATTTACCAGATAGTAACCATACCACCATTACTCTCCACAATACCTACTGGAGAGACAGGATGTTTCACAAGCCGCACGATGAGACCGATAAGCGATTTGACCCTGTGGTCGAGTTCGAGCGACATGCGCTCCATGTGGCGATTGAAGTGGCCAGAGCCGAAGGATTCACGGGAACCGAAGCTGCCTTGACCGAATTGCTGCGTGCTCTGGAAAAGAGCCAAGGCTATCCAGACTTCTGAAATTGAATGCCCACCCGTCGCGGACACTAATTGCAGGACCTACACCATAACTCGCACCCATCCGGGTATCGGCGCGCGAGTCTTTCCGAAATCAGTATGCCGCCGACGGTCGTGCCGCCGGCCATCACCGTGCCCAGACTACGTCGATACTTATCTACGCCGCCTATCCGTTTATTGGTAATCTTGCGCGTGTTCCAAAGCTCGATGAAACGTCGGGTGGCCCGATTGGCGAGGGCAACCTCTGAATTGCCGCCATAGATGTTGACCATCGGCTCCGGTGTATCGTAGCCAAACGAGCTCCGCTTCTCACCATTTAGCCAGAACGTGTCACCGTCCACAGTGCGGGTGTAACGGGGACCCAACACATTTCTCGATGGCGAACGCAGGCTACGCCAGCAGTCACAGGGCACACAAAACAATTCTCAGCATTCCGACCTCCAATAGGACCGAGCATTAGGTTAGGTCGGAAATAAACAGAGAACAATTGGCCATATGACGCGCCTGCACCCGGTTTGGGCGAGCGCTGGTTCTGAGACGAAGAAGAATCGGTGTTGGCGGGGTGGCGCGCTCAACGACGACGAAATCCTAGCCCGTCTGTTTCGGTTCGATCAAGTGCGGGCTGCGAAACAAGCCGGATGATAGGGTGGCGAGCCAAGGCAACGAGATGCACAGGCTATCCGCGCCGTTGGTCTTCGCGGCGGTTCCTGCAAACCGCGGGTGAACCTGTGGATGCGATCCCCTCCCCGAAAAACGCTCGCTCCGCATCCGTATGGGGGAATTTGTGGGGGAATGCGAGGCGGGCAATCACCGATTTATTTTTAAAAACAGCATCTTAAATTGGTCACTTGGCGACCCCGGCAGGACTCGAACCTGCAACCTGCCCCTTAGGAGGGGGCTGCTCTATCCAGTTGAGCCACGGGGTCGCGCGGCGTCTTAATGCTGTCTTGTGCGCGATTTGTCCATGCTATTCAGGGTAGGCCCCTTCGGCCGGGCGTTTCCGCAGGGTATCGCCGTGGTTGAGGGTCGGGGTCAGTTCGATCCGTTCGCCCTTGCCTTCGGTCATGCCGTCTTCGCCGGCTTCGACCCGGGCGGCGATGATCTCGGCGGCCCTGCGACCGATCTCGCTGCGCCCCGAATCCATCGTCGCCAGCCGGCAGGAAAACCCCTTGAGCAGCGGGATGTCGTTGAAGCCGGCCATGCCGATCTTGTTCGGCACGTCGAGGCCCTTGTCGAGGCAATGCAACAGGCCGCCGGCACCGATCATGTCGTTCGAGTAGTAGAGGAAATCGAGTTTGGGGCTGCGCGACAGGATCGCGTTGGTCATTTCGCGGCCCTTTTCGAGCGAGGAGCCGCCTTCGTAGAATTCCCGGTCGGCAACCTCGAGCCCGGCCTTGGCGAGGGCTTCGGTGAACCCTTCGAACCGTTTGCGGGCGCGATGGTCCATCGACATCTTGGTGCCGAGGAAGCCGATCTTGCGGTAGCCGGCCTTGACGATCGCTTCCGCCATCATCCGACCGGCCCGGCGATGCGAAATGCCGACGACCGAGTCGATCGGGGTGCCGTCGGTATCCATGATCTCGACCACCGGGATGCCCGCGCCCTTCAGCATCGCCTTGGAGGTGTCGGAATGTTCGAGACCCGCGATGATGACCCCGGACGGGCGCCAGGAGAGCATCTCGTAGAGCACCTTTTCCTCGCGTGCGGGCAGGTAATTGGTGACCCCGACCACCGGCTGCAGCGGCGTCGTGTCGAGCACTTCGGAAATGCTCGTCATCACCTCCGGGAACACCATGTTGCCGAGCGAGGGGATGATGACGGCGACCAGGTTGACCCGCTGCGACGCGAGCGCGCCGGCGATCTTGTTGGGCACGTAGCCGAGTTCCTTCGCCGCATGAAGCACGCGCTCGCGGGTCGTGTCGGAGACATCGCCGCGGTTGCGCAAGACCCGGCTCACGGTCATTTCCGACACGCCGGAGGCTTCGGAAACGTCGCGCAGCGTCAGCGGGCGCTTCGGGGCTTTGGGGCTGTCGTCGGTCACGGCATCGGTCCTTTCGGCTGGGTGCTGAGCCAAGATGTTAGCGGCACAGGTTCGCCATGTCCAACCCAAAGGAAACAGGCCGTTACCTCTAACGTTCGTCGCTAACACATGGCTCCGGCGGGCGCTGTCAGACCAGGCGGGAAAGGATGTTTGCGTGCAGGTCCGACCCGGCGGCGATCACCCCGTTCAACACCGGATCGGGTCGGTTGAACTGCAGCTCGGCGCCGTTGCGATCGGTGATCCGCCCGCCGGCCTCTTCCACCAGCAGGCTGCCGGCGGCCACATCCCATTCGCGGGCCACCCGCAACCTGAGCATCGCGTCGTAGCGGCCTTCTGCGACGAGGCTGAGCCGGTAGGCCAGCGACGACCGGAACTGCCGGCGCACTTGCGGCACCTGGGCTTCGCGCCAATGCCAGGGCTCGAAATTGGTGCGCGAGGACAGAACGGTCGCGCCGTCGAGCTCGTCGCGCGGGCGGACCGAGAGCTTGCGGCCGTTGAGCGTGGCACCCAGGCCGCGCCGGGCCGCATAGAGCATGTCGCGCATCGGCAGGTAGACGACGGCGGCGGTCACCCGGCCCTCATCCACCACCGAGAGGGCCTGGGCCCAGCTGTGGTCGCCCTCGATGAAGGCGCGGGTGCCGTCGAGCGGATCGACGACGAAGGCGCGGCTGGCCCGGTGGCGGGCAGGGTCTTCGGGGCCCTCCTCGGACAGCCAGCCATAGCCGGGCCGGGCCGCGGTGAGACGGGAATGGAGCGCCTCATTCGCGGCCATGTCGGCCTCGGTCACCGGGCCGCCGGCATCGGGTTTCTCCCAGGCCCTGGCGCCGCGGTCGAAATGCGCCCGCAGGATCGCGCCGGCTTCGCGCGCGGCCTCGATCAGCAGCGAGAGGTCGTCAGCTGCCGGCAAGGGTCAACCCTTCCACCAGCAGCGACGGCACACTGCGCGACTTGTGGGCCTGCGCATCGTTCGCGGGCATGATCCGGCGCAGCATGTCGATAAGGTTGCCGGCGATGGTGCATTCGTTGACCGGGCGGACGATGTCGCCGTTTTCCACCCAGAACCCCGACGCCCCGCGGGAATAGTCGCCGGTGTTCGGGTTTACCGTGGAGCCGATCAGCCCGGTGACGAGCAGGCCGGTGCCCATCTCGGCAAGGAGCGCGTCGCGGGACAAATCTCCCTGGGTCAGAGCCACATTGGACACGCTTGGCGATGGCGGCGCCGAGGTGCCGCGCGCGGCGTTGCCGGTGCTCTCCATGCCAAGCTTGCGGGCGGTGGCGAGGTCGAGGGTCCAGCCGGTGAGCACGCCGTTGTCGACAATCGTGCGGCGTGCGGTGGGCAGGCCCTCGCCGTCGAACGGGCGCGAACCGGAGATCCGGGGGCGGTGCGGGTCTTCGACCAGCGAGAGCCCGTCCGGCAGGATCTTTTCGCCGAGCTTGTCGCGCAGGAAGGACGAGCCGCGCACGATGGAACTGCCGTTGATCGCCATCAGCAGGTGACCGATGAGCGAGGCGGCGACCCGTTCGTCGAACAGCACAGGGTAGGCGCCGGTGGGCGGCTGGCTGGCGCCCGCGCGTGCTGCGGCCCGTTCTCCGGCGATCCGCCCGATCTCTTCCGGCGTGGGAAGATCGGCCTGGAAGGTGCGTCCCTCGCCATTCGAATCGCGCTCCATCTCGGCGCCGTCGCCGGAGATCGCGGCGAGCGAAAGCCCGCGGTCGGTCCGGGTGTAGCCGCCGGAGAACCCGTTGCTGGCCGCGATCCGGATGCGGCGGCGGCCGTAGCCGGCCGAGGCGAACTGGACCTGGGCCACACCATCGACGGCGAGGGCGGCTGCCTCGGCGCGGCGGGCGTGTTCTTCGAGCTCGGCCGGTGAGGGCTCGGCCGCGGGATCCGCCAGCTCCAGCGCGGCGAGATCCCACGCCTTCGCGAGTTGGCCGGCTGCGGCGAGGCCGACCGAAGGATCGTCGGGCGCTTCCTTCGCCATCGCCACCGCACGTTCTGCCATCGCGGCGATGGTGTCTTGCGAGATGTCGGAGGCCGACACGTTGGCCTGTTTCTGCCCGATGATGACCCTCAGGCCGATGTCGACACCCTCGGCCCGCTCGGCGTGTTCGAGCTTGCCCTTCAGCACGTCGATCGAGACCGAGGTTCCGTCGACCGCGATGGCGTCGGCGGCATCTGCGCCCGCGGCACGGGCCGCGTCGAGCAGCGCCCCGGTCAGGGAGTCCAGCGATTGGGTCATGCAATATCCTTCCGGTGTTCGAGGTGAGGTAACCGGCGGCGCGGCCCTGTTCAAGGAGCGAGACACTGGAATACACCCCGAGCTTGGGCTAGGGATTGGGTAAGGCGGAGGGGAAGACATGGATATGCAAGGAAAAACCGTTGTCGTGACCGGCGCAAGCCGGGGCATCGGCGCGGCGGCGACGCGGCGGTTTTCGGCGGCCGGTGCAAATGTCGTGCTGCTCGCGCGCTCGGGCGAGGCGATCGGTGCGCTCGCGCGCGAGATCGGCGACCGGGCGCTGGCGGTGACCTGCGACGTGGCGAGCTGGAGCCAGATGAAGGCCGCCATCGACCAGGCCGTCTGGCGGTTCGGCGGTGTCGACGTGCTCATCAACAACGCCGGCGTCATCGAGCCGATCTCGATGCTGCGCGACAGCGACCCCGCGGCCTGGGCCAAGGCTTTCGATATCAACCTGAAGGGCGTCTATCACGGAATGCGCGCCGTGGTCCCCGCGATGCGCAAGCGCGGTGGCGGCACGGTGATCACCGTGGGCTCGGGTGCGGCCTATAACGCGCTCGAGGGCTGGAGCCACTACTGCGCCTCGAAAGCGGCGGCCCTGATGATGACCAAGGCGTTGCACAAGGAAGAAGCGGCGGCGGGGATCCGCGCCCTGTCGCTCTCGCCGGGAACGGTTGCCACCGACATGCAACGCAAGATCAAGGCCTCGAGGGTCAACCCGGTCTCGGCCATGGCCTGGGAGGAGCACATCCCGGCGGAAATGCCCGCTCAGGCGCTGGTGTGGATGTGCACGCCGGAGGCGAACAGCTATCTCGGCGGCGAAGTCGCCCTGAGCGACCCGGAGGTGCGCGCCAGCGTCAGGTTGGCGACGTGATCCGGCTCGCGCGGGACGGCGGGCTCTGGACCGCGACCATCGCACGGCCCGACAAGGCCAACTCGCTGACCGGCGCCATGCTCGAAACCCTGGCCGACTTCGCCGAAGAGGCGGCGCGCAACGCCCGCGTGCTCGTGCTGACCGGCGAAGGCAAGGTGTTCTCGGCAGGTGCCGATCTCGACGAAGCCCGCGCCGGGCTCGCCACCAGCCCGCTGTGGGAGCGGCTCTCGGGCGCGATCGCCGCGGCGCCGATCCTGACCATCGCCGCGCTCAACGGCACGCTTGCCGGCGGCGCCTTCGGCATGGCGCTGGCTTGCGATCTGCGTCTCGCGGTGCCGGGGGCCAGGTTTTTCTATCCGGTGATGAAGCTCGGCTTCCTGCCGCAACCTTCCGACCCGGTTCGCCTCGCAGCCCTTGTGGGACCGGCGCGGGCGAAGATGATCCTGATGGCGGGGCAGAAGATCGAGGCCGCAGAGGCGCTGAGTTGGGGACTGGTCGACCGGATCGTCGCGCCCGAGGTGCTGGGCGAGACCGTGGCCACGCTGGCCATGGATGCCCTGGGGGCAGAGGCGGCGCACGTGGCCGGGATCAAGAAGATGGTTCTCTAGGCGCCAGCACAGGCCTGGACGACAGCCGCCACGAACCCGACCCTTTTCAGGCAGGCTCCGGGTTTCACATGGTGGAACTCGCCGATTTAAACTGTTGATAAATAGGCGCAAAGAGCGACTTCCAGGATTCCGGAATTCCGGAATCCTGGATTCGGTTGAAACCGGTGTTCCGCGCTGTCCCGGAGCGCCCGAACGCGGGCCGGACCGGGGCGCGACGGCGGCCAGCCACCTTCACCGCCCGCGTCGGTTCCCCGTCGAGCGGGCGTTGAATTCTGGCGGGCGCTTCGCCACCCACCGAGCGAAGGTTGCGAGATGCGGGTGCGCGCGCAGCGCCTCGGCCGTGTTGTAGACCCGGGCGAGCTCGGTCTCGCTGAGCGTTGCGTGGATTTCCTTGTGGCAGATCTGGTGCAACAGGACCGTCTCGCGCCCTTTCCGCCCCTCAGTTTCGGGATCAGGTGATGCCGGCTTTGCGGCACGCCCGGCGGGATCGGGCGGCCGCAGAGGGCGCAGATCGGCACCGGGTCATCCATGTTGTCCTCTTGCCTGCTGGTCGCTTCGATGCCACAGGGTAGGCCGCAAAACGTCGCCTGCAAACGGGGAAGAGGATCATGGAGGAGTTGGTCGCCAAGGGTTGGCAGATTGTCGAACCGGGTTGGGAGATAGCCCGCCTGTGGCTGACCTCGCCCGCAGCCTGGTCGCAGTTCGCGCTGCTGGTGGTAGCCTATCTCGCCGCCCTCGTGGCCTCGAAGCGGCTGGGCCCGCTGTTGACGAAGCTCATATCTCCGCCGCAGGAACAGAGCCACATCCTGGCCCGTTCGCGCCGCTTCGTGCTGATCTTCCTGCCGCTTCTGCTGCCGCTCCTCGCCTACGGCTTCACCGCCATCGGCGAACAGGTGACCCGCTCGCTGTTCGGCTCGGGCGCGGTCATTGCCTTCGGCAAACGTGTCTTCCTGTTCCTCGCTGCCCGGATACTCGTCAAGCACATCATCTCCGACCCGTTCCTGCGGCTGCTCGGCCGCTACGTGCTGGTGCCGGTGGCCGCGCTCTATGCGTTCGGGCTGCTGGACCCGGCACTCATATGGCTTGAGGGCCTGACCGTTTCGATGGGCAACATCTCGTTCTCGCTGCTGGCGATCCTGCGCGGGGTGATTGCGGGCTCGATCCTGTTCTGGCTCGGCCGCTGGTCCAACGACCAGACAGCCGGCTACATCAACGGCCAGCAGGATCTCCGGCCGGCAACCCGGACGCTGGCCGTCAAGGCCGCCGAGATCGCGATTTTCGGCGCCGCCTTCCTCTTGCTGATGAACATCATGGGGATCTCGCTCACCTCGCTCGCGGTGATCGGCGGCGCCATCGGTGTCGGCCTCGGGTTCGGGCTCCAGCAGATCGCGGCCAACTTCATTTCCGGTGTCATCCTGCTGCTCGAAGGCCAGGCGACGGTGGGCGACTATGTCGAGCTCGATGGCGGCGAGGCGGGTACGATCGTGAAGATGACGGCGCGTGCGATCATCCTCGAGACCTTCGACGGCAAGTGGATCGTTGTGCCCAACGAGCATTTCATCACCACGCGGGTGGTGAACTATTCCGATTCGGGCAGCGCCAACCGCTATGCCGTGCCGTTCTCGGTCTCTTACGATACCGACATCAACCGGGTGCCGGAGATCGTCGAGACCGCGGTCGCAAGGCTCGATTTCGTGCTCACCGCGCCCGACGGGCCCGATTGCGAGTTGGCCGGTTTCGGCGAGTCCGGGGTCGATTTCGCGCTCGAATACTGGGTGAACGGGATCGACGACGGCCGCAACAAATATGCCTCGAAAGTGCTGTTCGCGATCTGGAACGCACTCAAGGACGCCGGGATCGAGATACCCTATCCGCATCGGGTGATCGAACTGAAGGGCGGGCCGGTATCGTGACACAGGCGCTCGTCATCGGGGCCGGTCCCGCCGGGTTGATGGCGGCCGATGTGCTGGCGCGGGCGGGCCTGCGGGTGACGGTGGCAGAGGCCAAGCCATCGGTGGGGCGCAAGCTGCTGATGGCGGGGAAATCGGGGCTCAATCTCACCAGGGACGAAGACCAGCCCCGTTTCCTCGCGGCCTACTCCGGGAGCGTGGCCGGGCTGGTTGCGAGCGCGGTGATCGGGTTCGGCCCCGAGGCGGTGAAGGAATGGGCAATCGGTCTCGGCCAGGAGGTCTACACCGGCTCTTCGGGACGGGTCTTTCCGAAGGTGATGAAGGCCTCGCCGCTGCTGCGCCGATGGCTCGGGGAGCTGGCCGAGCTCGGTGTTGCGTTTCGAACCCGCTGGCGGTGGACCGAGTTTGCCGGCGACGGGTTTCGCTTCGATACGCCGACGGGGCCGGAGATCCTGCATCCGACGGTGACGGTGCTGGCGCTGGGCGGGGCGAGCTGGGCGCGGCTCGGGTCGGACGGGGCCTGGGCGCCCTGGCTTGCGGACAAGGGTGTGGCGCTCGCGCCGTTCGCGCCCGCCAACGCCGGGGTGACGGTGCATTGGTCGGACCACATGACCCGGTTTTTCGGGACACCGGTGAAGGCCGCGCGCCTCCGGGCCGGCCGCCAGAGCCCGGGTGGGGAATTCGTGATCTCCTCGCGGGGCCTCGAAGGTGGCGGCGTCTATGCCGTCTCGAAACCGGTTCGCGAGGGCGCGCCGCTCTCGCTCGATCTCTGCCCCGGTTGGTCGCGCGACGAGGTGGCGGCCCGGCTCGCGCGTCCGCGTGGCAAGGCGACCGTTTCCGCACACCTGCGCAAGGTGCTGCGGCTCGACCCGGCCCGGCTCGCGCTGCTCCAGGAATTCGGCCGGCCCCTGCCCGAAGGTGCGGATCTGGCAGGGTTAGTCAAACATCTGCCGGTGCGCCACGCGGGCCTGCGTCCGCTCGACGAGGCGATTTCCTCGGCCGGCGGGGTCTCGGTCGATGGCCTCCGGGGATACCAGCTGCGGGCGATCCCCGGGGTGTTCGTCGCCGGCGAAATGCTCGACTGGGAGGCGCCGACGGGCGGGTACCTGCTGACCGGCTGCCTCGCAACCGGGCGGGCGGCGGGCACCGCGGCGGCGGCCTGGGCGAGGTGAGCGCGCGCTGCCGGTGGTCAGCGGTCCGGCGCCAGCGTGCCTCGGAGCAAAGCCGCATCGATTGCCCGCCCGGCGCGTTTTTCACCGAGAAAATGGTCCGCCCGGATCGCCGGATCACCCCGGTGCGAGATCAGGCCAGCGCCCGAACCCTTTGGAACGCAGGGCGCGCCCGCATGCGCTTCAAGTAGGCGTTGAAGGCGGCATTCTCGAGCGGGAACTTGGCGCTGTAGGCCCAATTGCCGCAATGGGTCGCGAGGATGTCGGGCATCGTCATCGCCTCCCCCATCAGGAAGGGGCCGTCGCCCATGCGCCGCATCAGCGCCTCGACGCTGCGGGCAAACTCCCATTTCAGGGTGGGTTTGATTTCCGCGACCCGTTTGTCCTCGGGCAGGACGAAGCTGTGGCGCGCGGCCGTCCAGAGGCAGGCGTCGAATTCGTCGTTGATGAAATGGGTGAACCCGTCCTGTCGGGCGCGGTCGGTGGTGCCGGGGGCAAAGGTGAATTGCCCGTGCCGGTCGGCAAGGAATTGCAGGATGGCGCTCGAATCGGTGAGCGCGACCCCGTCCGCGATCAGTACCGGAACCTTGCCGTCGGGATTGACCGCACGAACCTCGTCGCTGCGCGGCCCGGCATTGACATGCTCGTAGGGCACGCCGAGCTCTTCCAGCATCCAGAGCACCCGAAAGGTGCGGGAGGGGATGGTTCCGATGATGCGGTACATGTCGGTCTCCGTTGCGGCGGGTTCGGGTCTCTGGGACAGATGCGGGCAAGCCCCGGCTCAGCCGCGTAGCATGTAGGCGAGCCGGATCAGCGTGCGCTCCATCAGCGCCGTGTTGGGCGTGGGGGCCGACGAGCGCAGCAGCAGGTCGGTGTCGATCAGCATCTCCAGCGCCCGCTCGAGCCGGGCCGGGCCCCAGGCCTGCGCCTGGCGGATCATCCTGTCGCGCGACTTGAAGTGGACGCGCGCGCGGGCGATGCCCTGGGCGGGCCCGCCGGGGTCGCAGGCGGCGAGGTGCAGGGTGCGGAAATGGCGTGTCGCCGCAATACAGAGGGTGACGGGGAGCGTGCCCTGCGCTTCGAGCCGGTGCAGCAGCGGGCCGAGTTCGGTCGGGCGGCCTTCGGCGGTGGCATGCAGCACGTCGTCGGTTTCGGCTTCGGTGGAGGCGGGGGTGCAGGCATCGACATCCGCGGGCGAGACCGGCGTGGGGTCGCCCAGCTTGTAGAGCGAGAGCTTTTCGATGGTCTGGCGGAAATCGCCGGGGTCGAGCGCACGCGACAGCGCGGCGATCTCGGTCATCGCCTCGGGCGAGACCAGTGCGAGATCGGCCTTGGCCAGCTCCGCCTCGATCTCGGCGCGCGAGGGCGGATCGTCGTAGATGCCGGCGGCATAGGCGTTGCGATGGGATTCGAAATACTTGCGCAAGGGCGAGCGGGGCGTGAGGTTGCCGGCGGTCACCACCACCGTTGCGTCGCCCTCGGACCAGCCGTCGAGCGCGGGGGTGATCGTTTTCGCCAGCGAATCGGTGGCGTCTTCGATGAAGGCGACCCGGGGACCGGGGAAAAACCCCTGCGCCTTGATCGCGTCGGACAGCAGCGCCGGATCCTTGCGCAGATCGGCGGCGGGTATCCGGGTGAGTCGCATTTCCGCCTCGCCCTCGGGGCCGACGAGACCCGCGATCAGCTCCTGGCGCTTCAGCGCCACCCGCATCGCATCGGCCCCGAAGATCAGCACCCCCGCGCGGCCGGTCTCGGGTTTGGCGAAGAACCGAGGCGAATCGCGGGGGGAAAGTTTCATCAGGCGACCACGTTGACGATGCGGCCGGGGACGACGATGACCTTTTTCGGCGCTTTGCCGTCGAGCGCGCGTTTCACGCCGTCGGTCGCGAGCGCCAGCGCCTCGACCTCGGTTTTCGGCAGATCCTTCGCCACCGTGATCTCGTCGCGCCGCTTGCCGTTGACCTGGATCGGCAGCGTGACGGTATCGGAGGCGAGCATCGCGGGGTCGGCCACCGGCCAGGGGGCATTGGCAATCAGCCCTTCGCCGTCCAGGCGCTGCCAGATCTCTTCGGCCAGATGCGGGGTCATCGGGCTCATCAACTGCGCCATGATGCGCATGGCCTGTTTCTTCGCCGCGGCCCCGGCGGGCGATTTCGCCAGCGTGTTGGCGAAGGCGTAGAGCTTGGCGATGGAGGTGTTGAACAGGAAGCCGTCGATGCCCCTGGTCACCGCGTCGATGGTCTTGTGCATCTCGCGCAGCAGGCTCTCGTCGTCTTTGCCCGCGCCCGTGGCGTCGGCGATCTCGTCCGCCAGGCGCCAGACCCGGGCAAGGTGCTTCGACGCCGCCTCGGCGCCCGATGCCGTCCATTCCACGTCGCGCTCCGGGGGCGAATCGGACATCACGAACCAGCGCGCGGTATCGGCGCCGTAACGTGCGACGATATCTGCCGGGTCGACGACGTTTTTCTTCGACTTCGACATCTTGGCGGAGGGAATCACCTCGACCGCCTCGCCGGTGGCCCCGAGCCGCGCGCCCGACTCGGTCACCTCGACATCCTCGGGGAAGTGGTAGACGGGCCGGTCGTTCTGATCGCGGGTCACGTAGATCGCGTGTGTGACCATGCCCTGGGTGAACAGCGCGTTGAACGGCTCCTCGCAGCCCTGCGGCAAGTGCCCGGTGAGGTGCATCGCCCGCGCGAAGAAGCGCGAGTAGAGCAGGTGCAGGATCGCGTGCTCGATACCGCCGATGTACTGATCGACGTTCATCCAGTAGCTGGCGGCGGCGAGATCGGTGGGCGTTTGCGCGTGCGGCGCGGTGAAACGGACGAAATACCACGACGAATCGACGAAGGTGTCCATCGTGTCGGTCTCGCGGGTGGCCTCTCCGCCGCATTTCGGGCAGGTGCATTGCCGCCAGGTCGGGTGCCGGTCGAGCGGGTTGCCGGGGGTGTCGAAGGTGACGTCGTCGGGCAGGCGGACGGGCAAGTTTTCCTTGGCCTCGGGCACCACGCCGCAACGCGCGCAATGGATCACGGGGATCGGGCAGCCCCAGTAGCGCTGGCGCGACAGACCCCAGTCGCGCAGCCGGTATTGGGTGACGCCCGTGCCCCAACCCGCCTTTTCGGCAAAGGCGACGGTGGCGGCAATGCCCTCTTCGCCCGTTGCTTCATCAATGCCGGTGAAGTGGTTGACCCATTTCACCTTTTCCGTCTTCGGCGGTACGAAGGCCTCGCTCGAGACGGGTGTCGAATCGTCGAGCGCAAAGAAGGTGTCGACCACCGGCAGGCCATACTTGCGGCTGAAATCGAGGTCGCGCTGGTCATGCGCCGGGCAGCCGAAAATGGCGCCGGTGCCGTAATCCATCAGGATGAAATTGGCGATCCAGACCGGCAGCTCCCAGTCCGGGTCGAGCGGATGCTTCACTCGCAGGCCGGTGTACATCCCGAGCTTCTCGGCGGTCTCGATGGCCTCGGCGGTGGTGCCGCCCTTGCGGCATTCGGCCACGAAAGCGGCGATCTCGGGGTTCTCGGCCTCCAAAGCCTTGGCCACGGGGTGATCGGGCGAGATCCCGACGAACCCGGCGCCAAGCAGCGTGTCGGGCCGGGTGGTGAACACCTCGATGGGCGCGCCGCCGTCCACACGCTCGAAGGCGAATCGCAGCCCGGTGGACTTGCCGATCCAGTTGGCCTGCATCAGCCGCACCTTTTCCGGCCAGTCTTTCAGCGTGTCGATCGCTTCCAGCAGCTCTTCGGAGAAATCGCTGATCTTGAAGAACCACTGGGTGAGTTCGCGCCGCTGAACCTCGGCACCCGAGCGCCAGCCCTTGCCGTCGATCACCTGTTCGTTGGCGAGCACGGTCATGTCGACCGGATCCCAGTTGACCACCGCGTTCTTGCGGTAGACCAGCCCGGCTTCCAGCATGTCGAGGAACATCGCCTGCTGCTGGCCGTAATACTCCGGGTCGCAGGTGGCGAACATCCGGCTCCAGTCGAGGCCGAAGCCCAGCGGCTTCATCTGCGCGACCATGGTGTCGATGTTGTCGTAGGTCCAGGTCTTGGGGTGCCCGCCGGAAGCCATCGCGGCGTTTTCCGCCGGCATACCGAAAGCGTCGAACCCCATCGGGTGCAGCACGTTATGGCCCGTGGCGAGCTTGTAGCGCGCCACCACGTCGCCCATCGTGTAGTTGCGCACATGGCCGATGTGGATCCGCCCCGACGGGTAGGGAAACATCTCGAGCACGTAATACTTGGGCTTCGAGGTGTCTTGCTTGGCCTCGAAGGTGCCGGCCTCGGCCCAGGCTTTCTGCCATTTCGGCTCGATGGTGCTCGCGTCGTAGCGGGACATGTCGGTCTCCGGATAAGAAAACGCCGGGCTTGTCGGCCCGGCGCTGGTTTAGTCTTGCGTCTGCGTAGGGTCCAGTCCCGCGATCAGAGGTTTCTGTCCTGGATGCGAAGCTGGCGGGCGCGGGCGAGAATCGCGTCTTCCACCTGGTGCGCGGTCTCGGCCGATACCGGCCCGCCGCGCGACACCAGCGACACCTCGATCGAGCGGGCGTCGAGCGCAGGGTCGCGCACATAGACGGTGGCCTTGTAGGCTTGGCCGCCGCCCGGCGGGGTGCCGTAGCCGAAGACGATCACCCCGGTGAAGGGGTCGGCCGCTTCGATCGGCATGAAGTTCAGCACGTCGAGAGCGGCGTTCCAGAGGTACTTGTTGACCTCGACGGTGGTGTTGGGATTGTCGCGGTCGCCGAACAGATCCCAGATCGTCTCACGCTCCGGCTGCGCTTTCTCGCGCACGGGGCGTTCGTTGTTGGCGGGCACGGCTTCGGCACCGCCGCCGAAAAGATTGCCCATGCCGCCGCTGCAGCCGGCAAGGCCCAGCAGCGCCGCGATCATGAGAACCCTGGTTGTGGTCTGCCCGATGCGCATACCTACGCCCCCCGTCGAAATTCTTCCCCTAAGTAACCAAGGGCACTACCACGGGCAAGCGTTTTCAAGGCAGCCCCGGTGGCGCCTGCGACCGCGATCCAAAGGGAATCGGTCGGCAAATTCGCCCGTGTTTCACGCGCGTTGTGCAGGGCGTTCGCCGCCGAAAGGGGGCGATTCAGCGGGGCTGCGGCCGTTACTGTGGCATTGGTGCACCATCCATGCCCACAATCCGCAGGCCATTTGAGGATCGCTTGCAATGAAACCGGGAAAGAGGGAGGAAACAGCATACTCAATTCGGATTCCCCTGAATTGAGGTGCACCTTTAGAAAACGAGGGAAACGAAATGAAAAAGATCCTTCTTGCTTCGACGATCCTGGCGGGCACCGCCGGCTTCGCCGCCGCAGACAACGCAAACTTCACCTTCTCGGGTTCGGCCTACACCGGTCTGGCCTTCACGATGGGCCTGAACGAAGTTCTGGTCGGCACCGACTTCAACGAAGATGGCGACTCGCTCGACACCGATGCGACCGCCTTCACCCCGGAAGTCAGCGCCCAGTTCACCGTCGGCATGATGACGACCACCGACGGCGGCCTCGAAGTCGGCGCCAATGTCACGATCAAAGCCGCAAGCACTTCGGTGGAGAGCGACCATACCGAAGGTAACTTCGGTCGCCGTGAAACCGTCAGCGACGCCATGGAATTTGACGGCGGCATCGGCGAAGGTGATATCTCCGAAGCATCCGTGTACCTGTCGGGTGAATGGGGCAAATTGACTGTGGGCCGTGATGGTACGGATACCTACTACAGCGCAGTCGGTATCACTGATCCGACCACTCGCGCCGTGATTGACCGGACGTCCGACGTCGATTTCACCTACGCCTACTCGTTCGGCGACTTTGACATCAAAGCCTGGTACGAGTACCGCAACGGTCAGAACAATGACGAATACGGTGTCCAGGGCACCTACAACTTCGCCGACTACTCGATCTATGCCGGTATCGAATACCAGGAAGACATCGGCGTGAGCGGCGATTGGGAAGCATGGGCCGGCGCAACCGCCTCCATGAACGGCTTCTCGGGTGCCGTTGAAGCCAAGTACCGCAACGACACCAGCGAGTGGCGTTGGAAGGCCTCGGCCGCTTACTCGATGGATGCATGGTCGGTTGGCGCCTTCGTTGAAGACGACGACAACGGCCCGGCGTTCCCGACCGATGGCGACCTGGACTACGGCGTCAACGCCTCCTACGACCTCGGCGGCGGCGTGTCGGTTGACGCGGCCTACATCTTCGACAACGACACCGACGTTTCGCTCGCGAAAGTCGGCGTGTCGATGTCCTTCTGATCCCTTTCGGGATTTGGAATTGGGAAGAGCGGGCTTCGGCCCGCTCTTTTCTTTTGCGGCACGCTGTGGTCTTTCCCTCTTTCGAGACAAGGGAGAACCATCATGCCGCTTGCCGATATTCTCGACCGCATCCGCACTGAAGAAGCCCGCGTCGGCCGCGCGCCGGGATCGACCCGCCTTGTCGCGGTCTCGAAGGTGCAGCCGGTCGAGCGCGTCGTCGCGGTGCTCGAACAGGGCCACCGGCTGTTCGGCGAGAACAAAGTGCAGGAGGCCGCCGGCAAGTGGCCAGATCTGCGCGAGCGATTCCCGGGCGTCGAGCTGCACCTGATCGGGCCGCTGCAGACCAACAAGGCGCGTCAGGCGATGGCGCTGTTCGACGCGATCGAGACCATCGACCGGCCGAAACTCGCGCGCACTGTTGCCCGGCTGAAAGACGAGCTGGGCCACTGCCCGAAGCTCTATGTGCAGGTGAACACCGGGGAAGAAGCCCAGAAGGCCGGCGTGATGCCGGACGAGGCCGATGCGTTCATCGCCGATTGCCGGGAGATGGGGCTGCAGATCGCCGGTCTCATGTGCATCCCGCCGGTCGACGAAGAGCCGGCCCTGCATTTCGCCCTGCTTGCCAAGATCGCCGCGCGCAACGGAGTGCCGGAGCTGTCGATGGGCATGTCGGCGGATTTCGAAACCGCCATCGCCCAGGGCGCGACCTCCGTCCGGGTGGGCTCGGCCATCTTCGGCGAACGGGCCTACGATTGACGCATTCCGCTCATCCGGGATCTGCCTCCCGTCTTCGCGGGTGGAAGGGCAGCGCCGTTGAAGCGCGGTCAGGTCACGACGATCCGGCTGCGCGCTGTCCAGCGGGAGAGAATCCACCGCAAATGATCCTTGCGGAACGCGAGGCAGCCGGCGGTCGGTTGGCGGGGGCCGCGCCAGACGTGCACGAAGATCGCCGACCCCGCACCGGGAACCGCCTCGGGCCAGTTCCAATCCGTCACCACGAAGATGTCATAGAGCCGGTCGGCGCGCGCGAGGCGTTCGTACGAGCGGCGGTAGGGGGCGCGGACCGGGTGGTTGTAGTCGGGCGCGGCCGGGTCGTCGCACCAGAGATCGCGCGGGCCGGTCGCGCACAACCGGAAAGGCGGGTTCGGCGGCGCGCAACGGTCGGCCCGGTAGCCTCCCCCCATCATCCGCCAGACGCCCGAGGGGGTGGCGCCGTCGCCTTCACGCTTGTCGGCGGTGATCCCGCCGCGGCCGATGGCGACAGGGAACCGGCGCCCCATGAAGCGCGCGCCGCATTTCGTGACCCGCATGTCGTGCCGGCCCGGGATCACAGGATATGCCCGGATTTGGCGGCTTTCGTGGCGAGATAGGCTCTGTTGTGCTCGGTTTCGCCGACCTTGAGCGGCACCCTCTCGACCACATCGAGACCGGTGCCGCGCATCATCTCGACCTTGCGCGGATTGTTCGTCAGCAGCCGCACCGCGCCGAACCCGAGCGCCTTCAGGATTTCTGCGCCGGTGCGGAAATCGCGCTCGTCGTCTTCGAAGCCGAGCCGGTGGTTGGCCTCGACCGTGTCGAATCCCTGGTCCTGCAACGAGTAGGCGCGCATCTTGTTGGCGAGGCCAATGCCGCGGCCTTCCTGGTTGAGATAGAGCAGCACCCCCGCGCCTTCGGCGGCCATCGCCGCGAGGGCTGCGTGAAGCTGGGGGCCGCAATCGCATTTGAGAGAGCCGAGTACGTCGCCGGTGAAACAGGCCGAGTGCAGCCGGACCAGCACCGGCCGGGCCCGGTCGGGGCGTCCGATCTCGATCGCGTAGTGCTCCTCGCCGCCATCGACCGGACGGTAGACGTGCAGCCGTCCGGCCCGGCTGACAGCGAGCGGCACCCGGGCGGCCGAAACCTCTGCCAGGGTAGAACTGTCCCACAATCCGTCGACACCGGTCAGGTCGAGCCAGGTGAGCCCGTGCGCGGCGGCGGTGCCCGGCCCGTCGGTCACCTCGACCAGAAGGGTCGCGGGCAGGAGATGCGCCGCCTTGGCCAGTCGAACAGCGGCGCGTGCGATCCGTTCATCGCCGCCGCGGATCGTCGTGAAGGGCCCCTTGAGCGGCATCATCAGATCATCGGCCGGGTCGGCCACGCTCTCCAGCCAGGCGGTGTCGGCCTCGGCCGGCAGGACGATCCGGGCGACATGATCGGAATAGGCCCGCGCCTTCAGGGTCTCGGCCCGGCGCGGCGTGATGGCCAGGACGGGGGTCCCCAGTTTCCTTAGATCCGCGAGCCTTTCGGGCAGCAGGGTCTCGGCCGATGCCACCAACGCCGCCTTCCCGCCCTCGCCGAGCACGATCGGCACCCCCATGCGCAGATCGGCCCGGGCGCGGGCGGCGAGTTCTTTCGGGTCGGGGCGCAGTGTCATGGATCACCTTCAAAAGATGCTTCCATTTAGGGGGTTTGCGACAGAATGTGAAACATTCCCCGGAAAACCGACACGAGCGCGTGAGGGCGTTGCAGCATTTCTTGCCGTAACCGCGAGCGCTGCACACATCCTCTTCACGCAAAACGGAGGACGCGCCATGGGCACCCAGAAGAACATTCTGCTGGTCGACGACGACGAGGACCTGCGCGAGGCGCTGGCCGAGCAGTTGGTCATGACCGAAGACTTTGACGTTTTTGAAGCCGCCAACGGCGCCGAAGCCATGCAGAAGGCGCGTGAAGGTCTCTACGACCTGGTGATTCTCGACGTCGGGTTGCCCGATACCGACGGGCGCGAATTGTGCAAACTGATGCGCAAGCAGGGGGTGAAATGCCCGATCCTGATGCTGACGGGCCATGACAGCGACGCCGACACCATCCTCGGCCTCGATGCGGGGGCCAACGACTATGTGACCAAGCCGTTCAAGTTTCCGGTGCTGTTGGCACGGATCCGGGCGCAGCTGAGGCAGCACGAACAGAGCGAAGACGCGGTGTTCCAGCTCGGGCCGTACACGTTCAAACCGGCGATGAAGATGCTGACGACGGAAGACGAAAAAAAGATCCGTTTGACCGAAAAAGAAACGAATATCCTGAAATTCCTCTACCGCGCCCAGGAGGGCGTCGTCGCGCGCGACGTGCTGCTGCACGAGGTCTGGGGCTACAACGCAGGCGTCACCACGCACACGCTGGAGACGCACATCTACAGGTTGCGTCAGAAGATCGAGCCGGACCCGTCGAACGCCCGGTTGCTGGTCACCGAGAGCGGCGGCTACCGACTTGTGGCATGAGTGCCACAGGGGACGAATGCGGCCTTAATCCCGCCGCGGTTTCCGGGTAGTGTGAAGTTGACCCGGGCAATGTTTCTTCGCCCGAACCAATCGATTCCCCTGGCCGCGTCGGGGTTATGATGCGGGATCCTCCCTGTTGGACTGGCCCGGGCTTCGCCCGGGCCTTTTTTTCGTGTCGACCACGAACCGCGGCCCGGTACCCTCCGCGCCGGCAATATCGTCCGGGTTGAAGAGCGCACATTTCTCGAGCGAGAGGCACCCGCAGCCGATACAGCCATCGAGTGTGTCGCGCAGACGTTCGAGCTGGGCGATGCGTTGATCGAGTTCGCTGCGAATCTCGGTCGAAATCCTGGCCCAGTCGCGGGCGTCCGGGGTGCGCTTTTCGGGCAGGGCGTGCAACAGCTCGCGGATCCGGGCAAGCGGAAAGCCCAGTCGCTGGGCAATCATCACGAAGGAGAGCCGCCGGATGTCGGAGCGCAGGTATCGACGCTGTCCGGCGGCGGTGCGCTCGGGATGCACCAGGCCTTCGTCCTCGTAGTAGCGGATCGCGGAATGGGCGAGGCCGGTGCGATCGGCGATCTGACCGATGCTGATTTCCTTGCTGCGGCCGGTCATGGAAAACCCCTTGAGCTCAAGTGACCTTGAGGGATTACACCCGTGGCCAGGGTATCGAATCAAGGAGAAAAGCGATGGGCCGACTGGAACATGTGAACATCACGGTGCGCGATCCCGCGGCGACCGCTGCCTGGCTCGGGCAGGTCTTCGGCTGGAAGGTGCGTTGGAAGGGCGGGAAGGGCGCGAGCATCCATGACGGTACCAGCTGGCATGTCGGCGAAGCAGACACCTACGTGGCGCTGTATTCGCCGCCGAATCAGACCGAACCGGCCGCCGAGAGCTACTACGTGCACGGTGGGCTCAACCATCTGGGCGTGGTGGTCGACGATCTCGACGCGACGGAAGCTCGGGTGAAGGCGGCCGGGTTCAGCCCGTTCAGCCACGCCGACTACGAGCCCGGGCGGCGGTTCTATTTTCGCGATGGCGACGGGATCGAGTGGGAAGTGGTGAGCTACGCCTGAGCGGCGGGGCCGGGGGTTTGGCGCCCGTCGTGTTGACGGCGCGCCTCCGGCGTGACCCGCGGCGGCGTAATCGAGCAAAGGGGAAGGAGACGGTTTTCCGGGCGCGTGAATGCCGGTAGGGTCCGCCTCAACCGGTTTCGGAGGACCCCATGAGCTTCACCCTTGCCACCTGGAACATCAACTCGGTGCGCCTGCGCGCCGGGCTCGTCGAGCGGCTGATGCGCGAGGCGGCGCCGGACGTGCTGTGCCTGCAGGAATGCAAGAGCCCGGTCGACAAGATGCCGCTGGAGGGCTTTGCCGCGCTCGGCTACCGCCATGTCGTGGCGCGGGGACAGAAGGGCTACAACGGTGTGGCGATCCTGTCGAAACTGCCGCTCGAAGACATGGGCGACAAGGATTTCGCGGGTCTCGGCCATGCAAGGCACGTTGCGGCGCGGCTCGAAAACGGCGTGGTGATCCACAATTTCTACGTGCCGGCGGGTGGCGACAAGCCGGACCGCGCGGTGAACGAGAAGTTTGGCCAGAAGCTCGATTACCTCACCGAGATGCGCGACTGGTTCCGTGCCGAAGGGTTCGAAAGATCGGTCCTGGTGGGCGATCTCAACATCGCGCCGCGCGAGGACGACGTCTGGAACCACAAGCAGCTGCTCAAGGTGGTGAGCCATACGCCGGTCGAGGTGGAGAAGCTCGCAGAGGTCCAGGAGGCCGGCGGCTGGGTGGATGTCACCCGCAAGGATATCCCCGACGGCAATCTCTATTCCTGGTGGTCCTATCGCGCGCCGGACTGGGACGCGGCCGACAAGGGACGGCGGCTCGACCATGTCTGGGCGACGCCGGATATTGCCTCGGCCGGGCACAAAAGCCGGGTGCTGCGCGATGTGCGGGGCTGGGAGCAGCCGTCGGACCACGCGCCGGTTTTCGCGACCTTCGATCTCTGAATGGGGCGTCCGACGGGCAGACCCGGGGGGG
>SWCD01011119.1_pt1 | contig 33115 bp, 30 predicted proteins | sample 4693011 | NCBI WGS metagenome assembly SWCD01 (sample SAMN10267278, study PRJNA491770) | bioreactor metagenome | isolation source: DHS bioreactor inoculated with marine | place: Japan: Omine Ridge, Nankai Trough | reverse complement strand
ACAGCCGCTTGCCAAAATCCTCATTGACAAATGGTGGGGGGTCCCCCTTGAGCCGTTCCAACCGCGCCCATCAATCCTTCACCGCCCCCCTTGGCCTTCCGCGCCGCCTCAATCCTCCAAAGACCTGAAACCAGGCCGAAAACCGAGGAGGTTTTCGCGGACCGACGGTTGGTACTTGAGCCGGAAGGCGGAACCACAGGACTCCGCAGCCCTGCAATGCGCAGAGCATTCGCCAGGTCCTCTCGCGGTTGCCGGAGCATCTGACCGAAGATCTTCGCGCCATCCTGCTCCGGAGGACTCCGAAGAACGATGAGAAACTCGGGATCGACGCACGTCTTTGCTTCTCGTGCGTCATCCTCAATTCCTTCCCGAAGGACCTGCGTACGCGGTGGAGTCGAAAGCCCGGGCGAGCGAGGGTTCACCACTACCGGCCATGGTGTGAGCAGTGGGCTCACGAGGGCAGCGACTGGGTTCTGATCTGGACCCCGGAGCAGCTCCGCCGCTACTACCTCTACCACCTCCTCCTCCACGAGATCGGCCACCTCAACAAACCCTGGAACTACTCAGGGAGAAAGGCCGAGAGCTTCGCGGAGAACTTCGCTCTGGATTGGGCGCGGCGGCTGGGGGAACTCGAATAGGGGTCCGACGCGCGTGGCGTCGCAAGTCTCAGCCGGGCGCGATCGAGCGGCACCCCGATGGGACAGGAACCTGCAACTCAGACGTCAGTCACCCCACATCCACCCCTGGCCTGACATGTACCGGAAGTAGTGCGAGTTCCCGTCTCCGGTTCTCGAGGACTCATCCACGCCGAGCGTGAATCCGTCCTCCCACGCTTCGTAGTTCCACTTCTTCAGTCCCCACTCCGGCTGGGGGATCTCCGCGAGGTATCCAGGGGTGAGTTCCGACAAAGCCCCAGGGTAGTCCCCGGTTGCCTCTCGGAAGGCCTCGATGGCCTCGACAATCACATTCCCGCACCGCTCCGTCTGCGCGAGGGCCTCCTCGTCGTGGCAACCGATGGAGAACAGCACGAGGGAAAGCGCGATGCACCACCCGAGTCGGATCATCGTCCCCCCCTCCAGAGGATTGTCTGATTTGAGCGCAAAGTCAGACCTGACTCCGGACCCAGGAACCCACCAGCGACCTCAGCGGGCCTTCCAGTAACCGGGTCTTCTCCTGGCGTGCGCAACGGCCACGACGAGGATTGCGCCAACGCCAGTGCGGTAGATCAACTGGAACGGGAACCGGCGCATCACATACCGGCGGGTCCCCTGCAGATGAGGTGGCCACGCCTGAGGGTCTGCGCCGAGACGCGCGACCCCATGGTCGAGCTCGCTGAGGAACGCCCTCGCCGCCGCTGGACTGCGCTCCTCGTACCACAACTTCGCAGCTCGAGCCTCCGCGGCAGCCTCGGGATGGAACTGCACAGGTAGCTCGCTCATTACTCCCCAACAATGCTGCGGCGCGCCTCGGACCAGGGGATGGGGCGAACCGTGCCGTCGTCGATCTCACGAAGTCGGCGGGCGATCTCGCGGTTCCACTCCTCTTCGGCCGCACTGTCCGCAACTTCATCGAGACTGTCGAGCAACATTCCGGCGAGTGCGGCCCGAGCTTCGGGCGGAAGTCTCAGAGCCTCCGCCAGCAACTTCTTCGTCTCAGGGCTCATGTCGACATTCTACCTGCCGACGCCCCCACACGTACGGCAGCTTCCACATGCCTCAACCTGGAGTGACTCGATCCTGGTTGAAGGGAAGAGTGATTCAGGGACGCTCGGGTGCTGTCTTGACCACGCCTCAGGCGCCGACGGCGCCCCCCCTCCACGGGAATGTCCGGTTCCCGCGGAATGTCAGACCTGGCCCCGGAATCCCCCGAACGCCTCCGACAGCCGCTTCAGGAGAAGATACGCCAGCCCCCAGCCCACCGGGAGCCACAGGGGGATGCCGAGGAAGTCCGGGTCGGCGTAGGTCCAGGCGCCGCGCGCGATCGCGACGGCCTCTGCCAGGGGGCCGAAGACGGCGGCGGCGACCAGGTAGAGGAGGTCCCCGGGCTTCGGATCAAGACGCCAGGCGAGGACCGCGAGGATCGCCATGGCCACGGACAGGATGATCGGGTGCGGGTACAGCATGGCGATCGCCCCGACCGAGAGGGCGTAGAGGGCGAGACAGGGCAGGAGCTTCTTCATGATTGTTCCGTGGCGCGTGCGGCCGGGGGAGCATAGCGTGAGGACTGGGGCGACGCAAAGGGGGACGCCGGCCGCGCGACCAATTCCGACCAAAAAGGCCCGGCACGGTAGGTCATGGGAAAAACGGAGAAAGGCAGGGGGGGCAATTGGACGCGGGACCACGTTCGGGCGCGCACATTGCGGCCGTTCGGTGCTGGGTTCTGCCGGAAAAAAGCCCGGGGCCGAGGCAGCTACCAGATCTTCAGCAACGACCCCAGCGTCCCCTCCACCACCCCCGGAGCCAGGTGATTTCCATACCGCGACAGCACCGGCACCGGGTTCTTCGAGAGAATGCGCCCGAGCGCCAACGCGGCCATGGTGCGGGTGGAATCGGAGGTCTTGCGGTCCGCCAACAGGTCCACGAGCACCCGGCACCCCTCGGGCGTGAGGACATACCCGAGGGCCAGGGCGGCGGCGCCCCGGGCGTACTCGGAGTTCGAGGCGGCGAGGCGTTCGGTCAGGATCTTGATCGCCGGCAGGTCGGCCAAGGCGCCGAGGGCGAACGCGGCGTCGATCACGATGCGGTGGTCGCCGCGGACGACAAGGGCCCGGCGGAGGGGTTCGCGGGCCGAATCGTCGCCGATCAGGGCCATGGCGGTGGCCAGGCGGCCCTTCAGCCAGACGTCGTTTTCGTCCTCGTACATCCCCGCCAGGAGCTTCGCCGAGTCCGGATCGCGCCCAAGGCCGAGAGCAATGGCCAGCGCACCCTTGAACCCGCTGTTCTTCGTGCTCGTCAACTCGTAGCGAAGAACCGGAACCACCTTGTCCCCGAGCTCCGGCGAGGGGGAACTGTGGACCAGGAGGCCGAGGGCGAGGGCCGCGAACTGGACCTCGACGCTGTCTCCCTTGCGCAGCATGTAGAGCAGTGAATCAGCCCCCGCGGGGGATCCGATCTCTCCCAGCGCCAGGGCAGTGAGGCCGCGGAGGACGGAATCGCCCTCGTAGGCCAGGAGCCGGATCAATTCGGTGACGACCGCCTCGTCCTCGGGTCCGCAGATGGCCCCGAGACTCAGCACGGCCTGTCTTTGGACGAGCATCTCCCGATCGCGGATCGCCCGGCGCAGAGCGGGCACGGCCTCCCGGGAGCCGGTCCGGGCCAGGGCGGCGGCGGCGAGAGCGCGCAGTCGCGCGTCGGAGAACCGACTCGCGGGGTTGCCCGAAAGCAGGCGCGAATAGTCGGGCACGGTGAAGTCTCCGCCGGCCATCCCTCCCGCGAGCAGACAGGCCGCGGGGACGTCCCGGCGGCTCTCCTTCGCCACCGCGCGGCGGAGAAGGACGGGCAGCACGGCCGGATCGCCGAGCAGCCCGAGACCACAGGCGGCAAAGACCCGATCACCCACCGATTGGCCGGCATCGTCGAGGACCTTTGTCAGGAGCGGACGCGCCCCCCGGCCGGCCGGGCCGAGCATGCCGATGGCCAGCAGGGCCGATTCCCGCTCCTCCCGGCGTCGGTTCCGATCCACGGCGATGTCGGTGAGAGGCGCCAGGGCGCGCGCATCGCCGGTCTTGCCGAGGGCGATGATGGCGCTGGTGGCGACGTGGGAGTTCGAGTCCGAAGCACAAAGGAGCAACACGGCCAGCGCGGCTTCGATGTGTTCCCGGGCGGGCTCTCCGCTCCTGTTGCGGGGCGAGCCTTCCCCGAAGAAGTGGGGGGAAGCGGCGGTTTGTTGAAGCTTGCGGCTCGCCTCCCGGCGCATGGAGAGGAGCACGAACCGCTCCCGATTCAGGAGCCACCAGGAGAACCAGTGATCCGGGGAGGCGGTGTCGACTCCCGGTCTCGGCTGACCGTTCCGCTTCGGGATGTCGGGCCGGTCCGGCCGGTTCGGGCGAGGGACCTCCGGGCCCGGCAATGGGCCGTCGATCGGCCCGGTGACCGGTCCCGTCGGCCGGGATGGAGGGAGCGGGGTCGCGTCTCCCGGTCGGCGCGGAACGTCGACGGCACCCTTGGGGAAGGCGTCGGGGTTGGGGATCACCTCCGGGAGTTCCCCGTCGTGGGCGTGAAGTTGCACGGAGAGCAAGAGAAGCGTCAGGACGGCGAGCAGTCGTCGCATGGTTTCTCCCGGCAGAAGCCCCCCACCAGTCTACCCCGAACTCAACCCGGCGCGAGGAGCCGGAAGGGGAACCAGGGGAGATTGCGGACCACCATGTAGAGGATGAAGAGGGAGGCCAGCCCGAAGGGGTGGGAGCCGATGAACACACAGCCCGGGAGAGGACTCCGGCCATAGATGGTCCGCAGTTCCGATAGCGCGTACCAGCCGAGGAAGGGCAGCGTGACCACCATCAGGGAGTTCATGGAGAGCGCGCCCACGAGATCGCCGTGCAGGAGACGGTGGATGGCGCGCAGGGTGCCACACCCCGGACAGTGAAGCCCGGTCAGGGAGTAGAGTGGGCAGGAGGGATAGAGGCCCCTCTTTGCAGGGTCGTAAAGAAACACCAGACCCAGGCCGAGAATCGCGAGCAGCGCAAGGAACGCCCCGAGCAACCATCGACGCGGTTTTTCGTCCATGGTGTCCGGGGCGCCCGCCGTCCGACTACATTCCCTGCGAGGCGGTCAATGCAACGATGACGATGTAGCCGAGGATGATGACCAGGCCGACTCCGAGGGACACGAAGACCCAGGTCTTGGCCGTCCGGGCCTGCTCCGCCGCGCGCCGGTAGTCACCCCGCGCCTTGCTGGAGTTGGCTCCCGCCGCGTAGATGATGGCAATGATGCCGCCGATCTGGCAGCAGAAGAGGGTGACCAGGATCGAGGGGATCAGCATGTCCGGGACGTGCGGCGCCCGGCCACCGCCGGCCTGACCACGCCCACCGGCACGACCACCGGCGCGGCCTCTTCCCCCTGGACCTCCTCCTCGCTGGACGTTCGGCTCCTCTGTACTCATGGGTCCTTCTCCCTTCCCTGGGCCCTTCAGTTCTGCATGCCCTGTCGTCGACAGGGGCACAAGATATCACATTCGAGGATCGGTATCGGGAGCGAATTCGCCGGTCCCGGGCAGTGTTCAGGGCTCACTACGGGCCGGCCCCGGAGTCTATTCGGAGTTGGCTCGATGGCGGGAAAGGACCTTCGTGACGGTGCCGCCCTGGTGGAGGGTCACGCGAAGGGGCATCTCCCCCGGCAGCGCGTGCGCCATGCGCAACAGGTCGATGTCCGTCCGCGTGGCAACCTCCGGATCCCGATGCTGCACGCGGCCTGCTCGCGGATGTTCGCGGCCTCAAGGAGGTCGGGGGAGAGCGACAGACTCTGCATGACCCGGCCGATACGCTCCTCCGGGAACTTCAGAGAAGACCGCGGCGAGCAGCCGGCGAACAGCATGCGGTCGCAGCCTTCGTCGACAAGCCACCTGACGGCCCGGCCCAGGTCCTTCTCGCCGCAGAGCACCGGCACGGTCTCGATGAAGTGAATCAAGGTGATGTGTGGTCGGAGGGTCGGCCTTCGTGCCGACCTGCACTCAGGGTGGGATTCGGCCTCCCGCAGAGGCGCAGAGGGCTAGGTGGCCGACTCGATCTCCGCGGTGACCGTCACCTCGATGTCTTCCCGAAGCGAGTGGATCACCGAGCAGTACTTGTCCCGCGAGAGGGCGATGGCGCGGTCCACCTTCTCTGGATCGATGTCGTTCCCGACGAGGTGGAGGATCATGTGGATCGCCAGGAACCGCTGCGGCGGTTCGGGGGTCCGCTCCCCCTCGATCTCCATGGAGAAGCTCGCGGGAGGCGTGCGCATCTTCGTCAAGACGGAGACGATGTCGATGGCCATGCACCCGGCGACACTCATGAGCAACGCCTCCATCGGCATGCACCCCCACTCCACCGCCGCGTCGAAGTCGAGGTCGTAGCCGCGAGGAGTGCTGGCGGAGAAGAGGAGATCCCGCTGCCAGGTCAGGGTGGCCCGGTTGATCGGGTTCACAACGCTCTTGTACTCACCGAGTCCGTCGCTCACGGGGTCTCCTCCAAAGTTCCACACGGAAGGTCGATGAACATACCTCTCCGGAGGACGAAGCCGGAGGAGAATCGGCGTTGACTCCCAGTTGTTGAATACCGCCCACCTCCACCAAATCACGCCCCCCTTGAGACTGCGGTCCCGCGCCCCCCCTGCTGTTTCTTCTTTCCCCCGAATCCACCCCGGTCCCGCCCCGGTACACAGCTTTTACAGAGATACCGGAGAAACCTGCACCCGGGTCGCACGTACAGTACAGGGTGATGAGCGACCCAAACGCACCAGACACCGAAACCTTCCCCCGCGACTTCGGCGAGTACACCCTGCTCGGGGAACTCGGGCGCGGGATGATGGGGATCGTCTACGACGCCGTGGACAAGAGACTCGGTCGGCCCGTGGCCCTGAAACTCCTCCGGGCCGAGATCGAACCCGGCTCCGCGGTGATGGAGCGATTCAGGCGGGAGGCCCGGGCCTGCGCCCAGGTCCGCCACGCCAACATCGTCGAGATCTACGAGGCCGGGGAAGTCGACGGCCGCCCCTACTTCGCGATGGAGAAGGTCGAGGGGGATTCCCTATCGGTCCGCGCGGAGCGGGGCGAGTTGCCCGAGGCCCGGGAGTTCCTCGGCCAGGTGGCCGGACTCGCCGACGCCCTCCACGCCCTCCATCTCGCGAACATCGTCCATCGCGACGTGAAGCCGAGCAACATCATCGTGGACTCCTCCGGAAAGATGGTCCTCGCCGACTTCGGCCTGGCTCGCGCCGCCTTCGGCACCGAGTTGACCCAGACCGGGGAAGCCCTCGGCACGCCGCGGTACATGAGCCCGGAGCAGGTGCTGGGGAAGAAGGACGCCATCGACGGGCGCTCCGACATCTACAGTCTGGGGTCCACGCTCTACGAGGTGCTTGCGGGGCGGCCGGTGTTCGAGGCGGACGACACCCGCGGCATGCTGCACAAGATCCTGATGGAGCGGCCCGGATCCCTCCGCAGCTTCGCGCCGGACCTCGACGCCGACGCCGAGGCCATCGTCCTGAAGTCGCTCGAGAAACGCCCCGAGGACCGCTACCTCTCCGCCGCCCGGATGCGCGATGACCTGCTGGCCTTCTCCCGTGGAGAGTCGGTCGAGGGGCGCCCGGTGCCGGCCCTCACCCACTTCCTGCGCCGTCGCCGTTTCCACCTTCTCGGCGCCGCCGTCCTGCTCGTCGCCGTGGCGCTCACCGGTCTCTGGTATCAGGGCCGACCGGCGGTCCTCTCGATCCTCTCGACGCCGCCGGCCCGGGTCATTCTCGACGGCCGGGACCTCGGCCTGACCCCGGTCACGGGCGAGTTCGCCGCCGGCGAGTACAAACTGGAGATGCGCCTGCCGGGGTTCAACGACCATCGCCAGGCGATCGAGCTTCGGGCCGGGGAGCGGCGGACCCTGGAGCGGGTCCTCGCCGCCACGGACGCGGCCGACCCGGTCGCGCTCGGTCAACTGGCCGCGGCGTTCGAGATCCCCGTCGCCATGATGGAGCCGACGACGTCGATGGATGCCGACGTCCTCGCGATGCACGAAGGCGTGAAGCCCCCCGCCCCGGTCGATGTCCTCTTCCCGCGGGGCGAGGTCGCATCATCCGATCTCGGGAACGTGCTCCTGACCCTCGATGCCAAAAAGCCGTCCGACGGGGCTCTCGAGGTCCGCCGCGGCGGTCAGGTCGTCTTCAGCAAGCGCCTCGAATCCAGGGACGGGGCGATCGAGGAGCGACTGCCGGAGGAGTTGATCCGGCAGTTGAAATCCGGAGACAAGCTCACCTGGGGCTACTTCCCGGACAAGGGCGCCCCGGTCACCGCGGAGGTCCAGGTCGTCCCCGACGACGTGAAGCGAAAGGTCCTCGATTTGGAGACGCGACTCAAGGGTCACGACCCCCGGATCCTCGCCATGATGAAGGCCCAGCTCTACCTCAGCCGGGGACTGTACTACGCCGCCTTCCGCGAGGCGCGGGACCTCGCCGAGACCCACGGCGATCACCTCGGCGCCCAGATGCTGGTCTGCCAGGCCCTCGAGAAGATGAACCTCGGAGACACGGCCCTCTGCCAGGAGACCCGCAGGCACGTGCACCGGATCGCCGCGAGACAGCGGGCGGCGATCAAGTAGTACGGAGGCAGACACCATTTTCCAGACTGTGGAAAAACGTCCCGGAGCAAAATCAACAGACTTTGGAAAAAGGTGTCTGCCTCCGTATCTTCTCCCGGGCAGCCTGATCCTCTTCGTCTCGCTGGTCGTGTTCATGCACGGCCGGGGGTTCTTCGATTTCAGAACCGACGAGGAGAAGGTCCGGGATCTGACCCTCGACTTCATCGAGGCCTGCCGGGACCGGGACTTCGACGAGATCTGGGAGCTGCATTCCTCGCACTGGCATCGGGCCATGACGTTTACGCGGGAGCAGCTCAAGCGCAACAAGACCCCCTTCCCGGAGGAGATGGACGACGAGGAGCTGTTCCTCCACCTCCTCGAGGACTTCGAGGAGCCGCCGAAGGACGCGGAGGACACGCTGCTGGCGCCTCCCTGGCTCTGGCCGGACGCTTGGCTCGACGACCTTCGCATCGAGAAGGTCGCGATCGGTCCGATCCCATCGACACCCGCCGCCGATGGAGAGGCGGAAGCGATTCTCCTGCTCGCCCGGAAGGTCTGCGGGGCCTTCGAGCCCTACGACGTCCGGCTGATCTTCGTTCGAGACGGGAAGCAGTGGCGAGTTGATTCTTTCGAAGCACGAGCCTTCAGATTGCCGGAGAAGCGTCCGCCGCTGCCCGACGTGCGGCGGGAAATGACCGACGATGGGCGGTCACTGCTCGCGGCCCGCATCGGGTTTAAGCACTCGCAGGGGCTCCCCGACGGCCTCGTCGCCGCCCTTGCCGAGTCGCCGAGCGGGACGCGAGTCAGGCTGGAAGCCGCCGAGGATGTGGAGATGGCAACACTCGGGCCCTGGCTCCTGGCCATCGCCCAGGCGGGGTGTCCGGAGGTGGTTTTGCGCCCCTGCCCACGCTCGCCCTTGCGGCGGGGCTATGTCATCCAGGCCCTCGCTTCCCAGGTCCATTGGGTCGAAGACGGCGATGACGAGGATGCCAACGATCTGCTCATCGGGATTCCGGACTCCGCCCCCGGGGCGATTTGCGTGCTCCCCGTGGGAGCAGGGGGCCTTCCGCTTCGGAGCAATACCGGGGTGCCCGGGGAGATGACGTTCTTCACGCACCCGGAAGAGGCCGGCGAGCTCAAGGACAAGATGGCCGCTTCGTCGGAGTCAGACTCTCCCCCGCCCCTCGTCCTCGAACCCGCGGCCGACACGTCGATCGCGAAACTCTGCGCGATCTGGCGCCAGATCCGCTCGTCGGCCCAAACGCCGGTCTTCCTCGCCCTTCCGGGATCGGGCGATGTCGAGTCTCGGGTCCTCCACAGAGGTCGCTGACCCGGGCGGGCACGCCCGAGCTCAGCGATAGACATCCCGCCGATGGCCGACCTTGACCACCAGGACCGTCCGCGCCTCGTCATCGACCGCGTAGACGATCCGATGGGAGCCCTGTCGGACGCGATACTCCTCCCGACCCGAGAGCTTCGCTGAACCTTCCGGCCGTGGATCCGCGGCGAGCCCTTCGATCCGCGTGATGACCTTTTGCCGGGCTCCTTTGTGACGGATCCGCTCGATCTCCTTCACCGCGGAGGGCTTGATGAGGAGATCATACCCGTCCATCGCGCCGCAATTGCTTCACGACCTCGGAGAACGAGAGGTTCGGCTCGGTGGCCCGCTCCTCGAACGCGAGCAGGTCGACAGCGTCCTCGGCCAGATCTCGCCGAACCGCCTCGGCCACGATATCGGAAACCGTCCGGTCCCGGTCCGCCGCTTTCAACTTGAGAGCCCGGTACAGGTCCGCGTCCAGGTAGATGGTGGCGCGTCGCTTCTCCATGTGGAAATCGTAGGGTTATGACGTTAAAACGTCAAGTCGTTAGAGTACGAAATACGGAGGCAGACACCTTTCTCCAAAGTCTGTTGATTTTGCTCCGGGACGTTTTTCCAGAGTGTGGAAAAAGGTGTCTGCCTCCGTACTACGGTAAATCCCAGACGCGCAGCATGCCGTCGGCGGCACCGAGGAACAGTTCGAGGTCGCCGTCGCCGTCCAGGTCCTTGAGCAGCGGCGCCGCATAAGTGTCGGCCTTCGTTCTCAAGGGGAAGCCCGGGAGATGCTCGCCCTTCGCCGTCAACCCCCAGACCTCGCCGTTGTGGAGCGAGAGGAAGAGTTCGTCCACACCATCCCCATCGATATCCACGGCGGCCACACCGCGGGCCTCCGCCGGGAGGTCGATCGGGTAGCCGTCCCGGACCACCAGCCCCTTGTCCTTCACGAGGTCGATGGCGAAGAGCTTCTTCGACGGGGTGCCGACGATGATCGACGGCTTCGCCTTCGGCGCCAGCACGGCCAGGCCCGGATAGAAGAGCGAGTAGTTCGACGGCTTGCCGGCGCCGGGGATGACGAGGTCACCGAGCACCTTGGCGCCCTTCGGTGAGATCACCGCGAGGCGGGTCGAACCCTTGCCGAGGGCGATGATCTCGAGGCCGCGCTTGCCGTCGAGGTCGGCCACCAGCGGGGTGGCCCGGCCCGGCTCCCCGAGGTCCACCGGGAAGCCCTTCATCTCCACACCGCCCTGGTCGAAGGCGCGCACCTTCCCCTGACCGTCGAGGAGTACCACCTCCAGCGCCTTGTCCCGGTCGAGGTTGACGGCGAGGGGATAGCCGTAGTTGTACTGCCCGATCTCGGCGAAGGGCTCCTTGGTCCCGTCCGGCCGGACCAGTTCGATCGTCTTGCCGAAGCCGGAGACGACGAGGATCTCGACGCCCCTCTTCCCGTCGAAGTCCCCCACCAGCGGCGGGGTCATCAGGCGCGCCTTGAAGCTCACCGGGAATCCCTTCACCAGTTCCCCGTTCAGGTCGAAGGCGTAGAGTTTCCGATCCTTCAGCTTGCTGGTGACGAGGATCTCGGGACGCTTGCTGCCGACGATGTCGGCCACCACCGGCTCGAACACCCCGCTCTCGATCGCCGCAAAGAGGCCGAAGGTCCAGTTGTCCCCCGCGTGGCGGACCTCACGCCCATCGTCGTGCAACGCCCAGAGCCCGAGCTTGTCATCGCCGAAGAGCACCTCCAGCCCGCGCTTCCTGTCGATGTCGAGGACCTGCACCGTGGTGATGTTGGAGCCGATCCGCTGCGGAAAACCGGCCTGGAATGGGAACGACGTGGTCGCCACGACCTCCGTATCACCGGCCCCGCCGGCGCGGGCGATGAGGTACCGCTCGGTCGAGAGCGGAGTCAGACCGGAGCGCTCGAAGATCGGGTTCACGAGCGGGACCGGGGTGAGGAGGATCGGCCCCGTCTTTCCGATCTCGTGGACGAGCCAGCGGGCGCCGGGGTCGCCCTTCCAGGTGAGACGGATGGTCCGGTCGGTGGTGACGACCTCGACATCCTCCGGGGGCGGGCCGGTCTTGCCGGCGGAGATCACTCGCACGCCCTCCCCGACGAGCACCGGCATGCCGTTCTCGCGCGGAGCACCGAGCCTCGAGAACCCCGGCAGGCGCATCTCCCGACCGTCGCGAACAAAACCCCGATCCCCGCCGAAGAGCACCGGAATGCCGAGCTGGAGATCCGCCTGGCCGACCTTCTCCCGCACACGAAACACGCCGGGAGCGAGCGCCTCGGGAAGCGCGACGGCCATCTTCTCGGCACCGGAGAGCGAAACAACCACCCGGCCCTCCGCCACGGTCAGGCCGGTCAGCTTCACCTTCCCCTTGTCCGGCGACTCCTTCGTCACCGGGACCAGCCCCTCCCCGAAGACGGTGACCCTGAGCGTCGTCCCGTTCCCCACCACCGGCGGAAAGACGACCGACTTCTCCCCCGCCGCGAACGCGAGCACCCGGGGCGGAGCGGCGAAGGGGCCGTCCTGCACGCACGCCGCGCGGGCGCCCTCCGCCGCTGCCTTCCCCAGCACGACCTCCACGCCCTCAGCGCCGGACTTCACCTCGAACTCGGGCCGGGCGGGCTTCCCGAAGAACGGCACGGTAGCGGGATCTCCGAGGAGGTTCAGTGAGAGTCTGAGAAACCCGAAACTCCCCACCCCCTGCGACACGCCCGCCCGCATGAAGGCCAGCGCCTGCCCGATCGTCTCCGCCCGCCCGTCGAGCAGGAGTTCCCAGAACTTCCACTCCAGAGAGAGCGAGGAGCTGTAGCAGGTGTTCGTGGAGCCGATGAACGCCGCCGGCCCGCCGTCCGGCGAGAGCAGCATCTTCTCGCTGATGCTCTCTTTCGTGAACTGGTTCGAGTAGCAGCCGTTGCTGAAGAAGAGGAAGGGGCGCTCCCGGTTGGCGATCTCGGCGACGTTTCCGGTGTCGATGGCGCCGGTCGGCAGCGAGAGGTTGTAGGAGAACGAGTGGTGGTAGTGACAGACGATCCCGGCGCCCGCGGTGAGCGTCCGCATCACGTCTGCCACGGATGCGCCCTCGCCGGCCTTGGTGAGGAACGTCGACGAAAGCCCCCGCTTCTCGAAGAGTTGCGCGAACTGCCGCCGGTAGTGCGTGTCCGCGTCGTTCTCGATGAAGACCTTGCCGCCCAGATAGACGATGCGGTCCTGGTAGTCGAGATGGGTGGGACGTTCGTAAGCCAGAAGCTTGCCGACGAACGCCTCGACCTCCCGGGGCGACTCCGCGGGCACGCGACCGACGAACACCGACGGCGTCAGGTCGGGCCGGTCGTTGTCCATCATCTCGGCCTCGCCGATCCGCGCGTCGGCGTCGGCGTTCCACTCCCCCATCAGGCAGCCGAAGTAGCTTTCCGCCGCGTAGGGCTCGCCGTAGTGCACCTTCTCCCCGGTGATGCCGAAGGGCACCATCCGCGGCGGGACGACCTCGCTGTCCCCGCCGAGCACCAGGAACTTCAGCCCGTAGTTCTCGTGGACGTAGCGCACGAAGTTGCGCAGCCGCTCCGGAAAGTCCCCGCCGCCAAGGAGCGCGTCCCGGCGGATCTCCTCCACCGTCACCACCTCCGCGGCGAGGCCCAGATCGCGGCGATGGCGAAGGAGCGGCTCGAACGCCGGGCGGAGTTCGTCGGTGGTGACCAGCAGCCAGTCCACGCGCCCCCAGAGGTTCTCCGGAGTCCAGCGGAGGTAAGGCTCGTAGCCGGCCTCCCCGGCGGTGAGGGTGGTAATCGGACGGTCCTCGCCAAAGACGGGAAAGGAGAGGATCAGCAGCAGCGCCAGGAGTCGTAGTGTGCGGGACATGGGGGGCATTCTACAATCGAAAGCCATGCACTCACGGATCGAAGAGACGGAAGTGGTCGTGGTCGGCGCCGGCCCCATCGGCCTGGAGACGGCGTTCGAGCTCAAGCGGGCGGGGATCCCCTACCTGCATTTCGACCAGGGTCAGATCGGCTCCACCATCGCCTGGTTCCCCGAAGGCATGACCTTCTTCTCCTCCACCGACCGGATCGCCATCGCCGGGGTTCCGATCCAGACGGTGAACCAGACGAAGGCCACGAAGGAGGAGTACCTGGCCTACCTGCGCACCGTGGCGCTGACCCACGATCTGGCCGTCCGCACCTTCGAGGAGGTGACCGCGATCGAGCACGCGGATGAAGGATTCCTCGTCCGGTCGCAGGCCGCCTCAGGGGAGCACCAGACCCGCGCGCGAAAGGTGGTTCTCGCCATCGGCGACATGCACGGCCCTCGGCTCCTCGGCGTTCCCGGGGAGGAGCTGCCGCACGTCAGCCACTACTTCCGGAACCCGCACACCTCCTTCCGCCGAAGGCTGCTGGTCGTCGGCGGACGCAACTCGGCGGTCGAGGCCGCGCTCCGCTGCTGGCACGCGGGGGCCGAGGTGACGCTCTCCTACCGCCGCGCCGCCTTCGACGCTGAGCGTGCAAAGTACTGGCTTCTGCCGGAGCTTCTGGGCCGCATTCGACGGGGCGAGATGGAATGCCACTGCGGGACGGAGGTCGTCCGCATCACCCCCACCGAGGTCGAACTCCGCCGGAGCGACGGCAGCACGTTCCCGGTGGCCGCGGATCAGGTGCTGCTCCTGACCGGCTACGTGCCGGACACGAGATTGCTCGAGGGGGCGGGCGTCGAGTTCACGGGCGCCGCGCGACGGCCGACCGTGGACGCCGGAACGATGGAAACCAACGTCCCCGGCCTCTACGTCGCGGGGACCGTGGTCGGCGGGCAGCAGGAGACCTACACGGTGTTCATCGAGACCTGCCACATCCACGCCCGGCGCATCGCCGCGGCGATCACCGGGGCCTCGCCCCCGGCGCCGGACGAACCCCGCGCCAGACCGGAGAGTTGATATGCGCATTCTCATCGCCCTGCTGCTGCTCGCCGCACCGACCCTCGCGGCCGCGCCGAAACTCGACGAAGCACCCGTCAAGGCAGGGGAATGGGGCTACCGGCCCGCCGCGGGATCCGTATCCCGGATCGATCCGCCCGGGTTCTCCTGGCGGCCGACGAGAGGGCTTCGGTACGAGATCGAGATCTCCGCGAGCGAGGGTTTCGAGAAAGTGGCGTACCGGGCCGGGGACCTCTCCCTGAACGTTCACTGTCCGCCGGTGACGCTCGGCGCGCGGCCGTGGTTCTGGCGGTACCGGGGGCGCGACGTGAAGGGGCAGAGCACCGCCTGGAGCGCCGTCCGCGCCTTCGAGATCACCGAGGACGCGCTGCCCTTTCCGCTTCCGACCCGGGAGGAGCTTCTCGCGCGCGTGCCGAACTCGCACCCCCGGCTCTTCCTGCGTCCCGAGAACCTCGACCGGCTCCGGATGCTCGCCATCGAGGACCTGAAGCCGCTGACCGACGGACTGGTCAAGCGCTGCTACGAGCTGTTGAAGAACCCTCCTCCCGTGGCCGAGCCGCCGAAGTACACGAAGGCCATGACCCGCGGCAGCGACGCCTGGAGAGAGGTCTGGTGGGGCAACCGGCGGACCACCATCGCCGCCCTCGACGGGGCGGCCACGCTGGCATTCACCCGCCTCCTGATCGGTCACGAGGATTTCGGCGCCGAGGCGAAGCGGATCCTCCTGGCCTGCGCGCAGTGGGACCCGCGGGGCAGCACCGGCTACCGCTACAACGACGAAGCGGGGATGCCTTACGCCTACTACTTCGCGCGCACCTACACCTTCGTGCACGACCTCCTGACCGAGGAGGAGCGAGCGCTTTGCCGGAAGGTGATGGCGGTGCGCGGCAAGGAAATGTACCGCCACCTCTGCCCCGGTCACCTGTGGCGCCCGTACTCCAGTCACTCCAATCGGGCGTGGCACTTCCTCGGCGAGGTGGCGATCGCCTTTCGGGGGGAGATCGAGGGCGCCGAGGACTGGTTGTGGTTCGCGATGAACGTCTTCCGCAACGCCTACCCGGTGTGGTCCGACGACGACGGGGGATGGCACGAGGGCAGCAACTACTGGTCGAGCTACGTCGGCCGCTTCACCTGGTGGGCGGACGTGATGAGGGAGGCCTTCGGCATCAACGCCTACGACCTGCCGTTCTTCAAGCGCACCGGAGACTACGGGATGTATCTCCTGCCGCCGGGGAAGGTAGGCGGCGGGTTCGGGGACCTCACCGCGAAGGTGAATCCGAACCGGATCCTGGCGCTGATGACCGCGTTCGCGACTCAAGCCGGCAACCCCTACTGGCTGTGGTGGGTGGAGCGAAACGGTGGGCCCCGGCCGGTGCCGGGTTACATCGGTTTTGTCCGTGGCGCGTTGCCGAAGGTTCCGGCGAAGGCACCGGACGACCTGCCTCCGTCGAAGCTGTTCGCCGGCGTCGGCCTTGCGGTACTTCAGTCAGGGTTGGCCGACGCTTCCAGGACGGTGCAGATCCAGTTCAAGTCGAGCCCTTTCGGCACGCAGTCGCACGGCTACGAGGCAAACAACGCCTTCCTCCTGTGGGGCTACGGGAAGCGCCTGCTGATCCGCTCCGGGTATCGGGACAGCTACGGTTCGGCACACCATCGCGACTGGATGTGGAGCCCTCGCTCGGTGAACACGATCACGGTAAACGATCGCGGGCAGCGACCGCACAGCCCGAGTTCCGTCGGCCGGATCGAGCGGTTCGAGACGTCTGCGAAGTTGGACCTCGCGGTGGGTCGAGCGGGAAATCACAAGCGCGCCATCATCTACGCAAAGCCGGACATCATTGTCGTGGCCGACTGGATCCGTGGGCAGGGGCCGTCGAAGTTCGACTACCGGCTGCACGCCTTGACGAAGTTCGGGTTCGAGAACCAGCATGCAGTCGCGGTTACGGCCGGGAAGGTCACCCTCGACATCGATTTTGTGGCGCCCGCGGGCCTATCACTCAGCCAGACCGATCAGTACGATCCGAACCCCCGCCCGCGGATCAAGCTCCGGGAATGGCACCTCACGGCGACCGCCCCGGAGCGGAAGGAATCCGAGTTCTTCCTCACGGTCTTCCGGGTGCGAAGGGGGGAGGCCGAGCCGCTGTCGACGAGTTTCGAGGACAGGACGCTCACGGTGGAGACGGCCCAGGGTACGCTTCGCCTGAAGCTCCCCACCGATCCGGCAGAGCAACTCGAAGCCACGCTGGAGTAAGGAGGCGAAACCGATGCGGACAACGGTGAGAAAAAACAACACCGGGAGTCCTTTTCGCCGAGCTCAAAAGGACTCCCGGTGTTGTTTTTGGGGCGGCGCTGCGGTTCGGCGCGCAGCTAGGTCGTTCGTGCCCCGGTAGAGTACGATCCCCGCAAGACCATGAGATTCGACGAGAGCTTCCTGCCGACCAGTCGCGAGGAGATGAACGCCCGGGGGTGGGAGCAGGCGGACGTCGTGTTCGTCTCCGGAGACGCGTACGTCGATCACCCCTCTTTCGGCGCGGCGATCCTCTCGCGGTGGCTCGAGGCCAACGGCTTCAAGGTGGTCATCCTCCCGCAGCCCGACTGGAAGAGCGCGGACGCATGGCGAAAGCTGGGGCCGCCACGGCTGTTCTACGCGGTCGGCTCGGGCGCGATGGACTCGATGATCAACCACTACACCGCGAACCGGAAGCGCCGCAACGACGACGCCTACTCCCCCGGCGGAAAGATCAATCTCCGGCCGGACCGCGCCTGCGCGGTTTACGCCCAGCGCTGCCGCGAGGCATTCAAGGGCATCCCGGTGGTGACCGGCGGCGTCGAGGCCTCGCTCCGGCGCGTCGCCCACTACGACTACTGGTCGGACAAGGTCTACCCCAGCAACCTGATCTCCTCGAAGGCGGACCTCCTCGTCCACGGCATGGGTGAGCGCACCATCCTGACGATCGCCCAGTGCCTGGCCGCCGGCAAGACCATCCGGGAACTCCGGGACATCCGCGGCGTGGCCTACCTCCTCGGCAAGCGCGAGACGCTGCCCGACCACGCCTTCGTCGATGGAAACAAGGGCAACGAGACGATCGAGTTGCCGAGCCTCGATGAGGTCATCACCGACAAGCGGAAGTTTGCCGACGCCACGCGCCTGGTGCACCGCGAGACGAACCCCATGAACGCCCGGCGCCTGACGCAGGTCCACGGGGATCGCACGGTGGTGATCAACCCGCCCGACCTGCCGTTCACCGAAGCCGAGATGGACGTTCTCCACGAGCTCCCCTACCAGCGGAAGCCGCACCCCCGCTACGAGCAGGAAGGGGACATCCCGGCGTGGCTCACGATCGCCGAGTCGGTGCAGATCATGCGCGGGTGCTTCGGGGGCTGCAGCTTCTGCTCCATCACGCTGCACCAGGGCCGGACCGTGCAGAGCCGCAGCGAGGCCTCGATCCTCCGGGAGATCGAGGGACTGGCGAAGCGGCCCGGCTTCAAGGGCCACATCAGCGACCTCGGCGGCCCCACCGCGAACATGTACAAGATGGGCTGCAGCAAACCCGAGGTGCAGGCGAAGTGCCGACGACTCTCCTGCGTCTCCCCCACCGTCTGCAAACTCCTGAACAAGGATCACGCCCCGCTCGTTGCGCTCATGCGAAAGAGCCGGAAGGTGGAGGGCGTCGAGAAGGTCCACATCGCCTCCGGCATCCGCATGGACCTGGCGGCCGACGAGAAGGAGTACATGGAGGAACTGGTCACGCACCACGTCGGCGGGCACCTGAAGGTGGCGCCGGAGCACGTCAGCGAACCCGTGCTCGAGATGATGCGGAAACCCGAGCAGAGGACGTTCGAGGCCTTCGCGACGCGCTTCAAGGAGGCCTCCTGCGCGGCGGGCAAGGAGCAGTACCTCGTCCCCTACTTCATCGCCAGCCACCCGGGAAGCGGCGTCGACGAGATGATCGAGCTGGCGGTCTACCTGAAGCGACAGGGCTACCGCCCGCGCCAGGTCCAGGACTTCATCCCCGCCCCGATGGACGTGGCCACATGCATGTACTACACCGGCCTGGACCCCACCGGGATGCGCCCCGTCGATACGGCCCGCGGCGGGAAGGAGCGCGAAGCGCAGCGCGCCCTCCTGCAGTTCTTCCTGCCGCGAAACTACTTCACGGTCCGCCGGATCCTCACCGAGGCGGGCCGGGACGACCTGATCGGCAACGGCCGCGACTGCCTGATCCCGACGCACCCTCCGAAGGAGGCGATCGCGGCCCGGAAGGAGAAGCGGGATCAGCCGCGGAAGCGGAGGTAGCCCGACCAAGGGGTATCAACGCGAGTCCGGTTGATCTCCCCCAAGACCCATCGGAGGCTACTGCTCCGTCAGCGCCTGGATCGATTCCGGGGAATAGACAACAGCTCAGGGGGGCGCCCGATCCCGCAATCCCAAGGGGAATGAGCAAGGGTGGTCGCACGAGGCCGACACGGCGGTCGGCCCTCCAAAAAGGACTCCCGGTGTTGTTTTTCCGCCTTCATGGGAGGCGCGGTCGGCAGGGAGGCCGACCCTCCGAGGACAAGTCGACGCGCAGCCTGGTGAGAAGGTCGGGGTAGGTCCCGCGCGGGCCCCTACTCCCCCTTCACCAGCTTCGGCAGCATCACCTGGGGGTTCAGCCAGCCGCGGCAGCCCTTCACGTAGGCCTGAAACCAGGCGATCTCCTGCCCGGTGGGCTGCTCGGAGATCTCGACGATCTGCTCCGAATGGTCCGGCCGCTCGACCACCATCGCCGTGAGAGGGAAGCCGAACCGGTTCTTTCCCTCCTTCGAGTACGTCAGGCGAACAACCGGTACCTTGACCTTGCCCCCTTCCTCGAGCTCCAGATCGACCTGGTCGCCGATCGCCAGTCCCGCCGGGCGGCGAAACGGTCCGTTCCCCAGGCCGAAGTGGACATGCGCGCCGTACCCGCCGTTTTCCACCGCGCAGGAGAGGCCGACGGTGCCGATTCGCTGTCCCGCCCGAACGACGTCCCCCGCCTTCACCTGCAGGTCGAAGCCCATGTGCCCGTACGTGCTCGTCAAGTACCGGTCTCCCGGCAGGCGGTGCTCGATCGCCACGAGGAAGCCCCAGTCACCGCCGGCGCCCTGCACCATGCGCACGACCCCGTCGGTGATCGCGAAAAGCGAGGTTCCCTCGCGGAACCAGGCGCAGTCCTCCCCGGCGTGCGTGCCGCCCGCGCCGAAGGAGTTCCTCGGGTAGCCGGCGAACAGATCCTCGTCATAGAGGTCGATGGGATAGAAGAACGAGGTGGCCTCGGGGACCTCGAGCGTCCGGGCGTCGTAGTCGTTGAAGAGCTTCTGCCCCTTCACCGTCCAGGCGAAGGCCACCCGCTTCGCGCCCTCGGGGCCGACGAGATCCTCCTTCCAGACGGTTCCTTTCGGGAAGCCCTCGTAGAACCTCGTCTCCTGCCCGGCCTGCACGATCGCCGACTCGAGAACGGCGCGGACGTAGGGGTCTTTCTCGGTTTCCCGTCGGGCGGTGAGAGCATCGACCGCCTCCGGCCCGCGCAAGTGACCGAGCGCGCCCGCCGCGGCATCCCTGACGAGAGGGTGCTTGTCCCCGAGCGCCGCGATCGCGGCGGGGACGCCCGCGGGATCCCCGAGCATCTTCAGCGCGTAGAGGGCCCGGGACCGGTTGAACCACTTCTTTCCCTTCGCGGACACCTCGGCGAAAACCGGTACGAGGCAGGGCTCGCGGTAGCGGATCAGGCACTCGATGTCCTTCTCCGAGGCCTTGACGAGTTGCTTGACGATCTTCTTGCGCTTCGATTCCTTCTCCTCGGTCCCGAGCGCGGCCACGACCGGGTCGAGGGCTTCCTGGCGCTTCGCGAACTCGTCCTTCCGGGTGCAGACCCCGATGGACTTGTCCACGGGCCCGGCGTCCGCGATGACGGCGAGGAGGAGGAGCGGGAGGAGAATGCGGGGCAGGATCTTCGTGCAGGGCATGGCGTACAGCCTACCTGAGCCGTTCCAACCCCGCCCATCAACCCTTCACCCACCCCCGTGGGCTTGCGGGTTGATCCTCCCCCTGAATCCGTCCCCTCCCCCTGCTCCCAACCAGGCGCCGTCGGCGCGGCGCCCTCCAGGCCATGCTTCCAACCACGGACTGGAGGGCCGACCGCCGTGTCGGCCGCCACCCGTCCCCCTACTCCCGCACCACCCGAACCACCAGTGCCAGGTGACGGTCCGGGGCCGACGCATCGGGGCCGGCATCGAGGACGTAAACACCGCCCGAGGGGATCCGGAGGGTCGTGTCGAGGCGGATCCGTCCCGTCTGGACCAGCTCCAGCGGGCCGATGGCGTCCGCTCCCGGCAGGATGCGTTCCGGCGAGGTCCGGGAGGAGAGGAGCAGGGACAGGGCGACATCGAGGTCGGGACCGCCCGGGATGAAACGGGGCGTCACCTTCGCCGCCAGGCCCTCGAAGGTCCGGGCGATCACCGGCTTCGGGATGCAGGCTCCACGAGCCACCTCGACCTCGTGGTCGGCGACGTGGTCGGCCGAGTTTCCGGCCACGAGGAAAGCCTCTCGCCCCGCCTGGGTGGTCACGGCTCCGGCGGCAACGAACCTCGCCTCTCCGGGCTCGAAAGCCTCCCGCGGGCCGGTGCTCGGGACGCCCGGCACCGACCAGAGATGGACCTCCACGCGTACGGTCTTGAGGAGTTGCTCCTCCAGCCGCTCGACGAAGGCCCGAATGTCCCGGTCGAGGTCCTCGGGGCCGAAGAACACGAGGCCCGCGTCGAGGGGCCAGATCGAGACGCCGGGATTTTCCCACGCCTCCGGTTGAACGTTCATGGTCACCAGGTCCATGAAGTCCTCGACGCCGCCGGTGAACAGCATCTCGCCGGAGACGCGAGCGTCGTCGCCCCGGCGAATCGCCGGAGTCAGTTCGTCCAGGTTCAACCGGGTGACGGTCCGCGAGTGCTCGAAAGCGCCGGTGGGGATGATCGGGCCGAGACTCTCGTGATTTTCGAGGGGGAGAACGCGGATCAATGCGAGCTGAACTCCGTCGGGACCGGCGATCGGAATCGCCAGCGCCTCACCGGGTCGCACGAGCCCGGAGACGGATGCGGCGAAGAAACCGTATTCGGGCAGTTGGACCTTCCCGAGCTGCGCCGGTTCCGACGCACCGAGAGAGAGCTCCCGGACCGGCCGCTCGAACTTCCCGCCCTGGAGAAAGACCTCGAGCAGCACCCGCGACCCGTCCGCCGTCGGCCAGGCGGTGACGTCCAGCGCCAACCCCTCGTCCGCCGAGGCGACGATCGGGTCCGCGATGGCGGTTTCGGTGGTGATCTCCACGTCGTAGTCGGCGAGCCAGGTGAACCGGTTCGTCAGGGAGACGGCCGTCGGGACACCCTCCAGGGCCACGGTGGATACGGAGGCCGTCCGTCTGCCACCGGAGATCTTCGCCGGATCGAGGCCCTCGATCCCCTCGGCCGGCCAGCCCTCGAGGGGAAGCTCGAACACTTCCGTCAGGATGCGGACCCGCCTCGCGGTAGCCGAGCTGAGCACGTCGAGAAACTCACCGATCTCCCGCGCCACCGCCGGCGGGCATTTGACGATCAGCAGGCTTCCCTGCCGGGCGGAGACATCGCCGCCCTCGTCCCAACATGCGGGGCTGATGGTCTCGCGGATCAGATCCGCCAACGCATCCATATCCAGCGCCTGATCCGGCTCCGACTCGAAGCCGTCCCCAAGGCTCGAAAGCCCCCGGGGCCCCAGCAAAGGAGCGTGAGTGGACACATGCACGGCGCAGAGCGCGGAAATGTCGAAGATGTGAAGCTCGAGAGCCTCATCCTCGGCGGCCCAAAGCGCAAAGGGGAACGTGAGTACGACGAGTGCCACGAGCAGTTTCCGCATGTCTTCCTCCGATCGACCACCGGGGCGATTCTATCATCCGTGAGGTGGTGAATGCCTGACCCTGGAGGAACTACCGGAAGAGCCCCTCGAGGTGCCGCCTGACGACGCCCAGGATCTCCGGGATCCGAACCGCCATGGAATAGTGGTCTTCCGGATACCAGTGAATGGCGGGGTGGCCGAGGGCGGCATGGAGCGCCCTGGCGTTCGCCGGCGGGACGATGGTGTCCTTCTCGGCATTGATCATCAGGACGCCCCGGTAGCGGGGGAAGCACGGCCAGGCCGGGTACCGCTCGGCCTTCGCCGGGTCCAGCATCCGCAGCCTCTCCTCCACGTCCTCCCGCGTGAAACCGCGAGCCTCGATCTCCGCGCGCATCCCGCGCGTTTCGCGCACATCCCGGTAGAGGAGCGAGGCCAGGTCCCCTCCCGCCATGACGAAGACCCCGGCCTTCAGCCGGGAATCGATCTGGTAGACCGCCGCCGCGACGTGGGCCCCCAGGCTGATGCCGAGCACGCCCACGCGGCCGTCCGTCACGTCCGGCCGCGCCGCCAGCCGGGTGGTCAGTTCCTCGATGTCGGCCACCGCCTGCAGCATGACCTTCCGGGTGCGGTCGAGGTCGCCGGAGACGGTCCAACTGCCGCTGCGGACGCCCTTCGGGGCGCGCTCGAACTGGTACGGCAGCGGCATGATCGCGGTGAGATAGCCGAAGGACGCGAGGTTGCCGGCCACGGTCCGCTCGGCAATGAGGGACCCGCCCTTCCAGATGGGAAGGATGATCAGCGCGGCGGTGGCCTTCTTCCGCCGGGGAATGAAGTACTCCACCGGCACGAGGTCGTTCTCGGGGACGCCGGAGGGGAGCGGGGAGGCGGAGAAGACCCGCTCCACGCGGTAGCCGCCCGGCATCGATGTCCGGATGACCTCGGTTCTCTCAACCGGAGAGGGCTTCCTGAAATCGCGCTTCGGCAGGGCCGCGGAAAGGCCGAGGGCCGTGCAGAGGAGCCCGGGCTCGGGACACTTTGCCGGGGTGGCGTTCGCGCGGCCGAGAAGGACCACCGGGCCCTTCGACCGGGCGGCCTCCACCGCCCGACAGCGCGACCCGAGTCCGGCGGACAGTTCACCGGGCACGGCGAGGATCGTCAACACGCCGATCTCGATCCGCTGGACCACGACGCCGTCCGACCCGACGGGCGTGGTCGTGACCGCCAGAGTCGGGACCAGCGCCAGCGCCCCCCTTGAAGCCTCGTCGATCTTCGCGGAAAGCTCCCCGTCCTCGTCCGAAAGCCGGGCCTCCCCGCCGGATCCGATCATCGGGATCACTCCCGCGGGAACCGGCGCCGAGGCAGGCAGAACCGCAAACCGAAGGGAGGCCCCGGCCCGGACGTCGAGGGTGAAGAGGGCTTCGTCGAGCGGCCCGGCGGGATCGGACGGGTCGGAAACCAGACCCCGGATCGAGGTTCGACCGAAGCGCACGACCGCGGAAGCGATCTGTCCGGCGGCGGATTCGATCGCCCCGGCAATCCGCTCCGCCCCGGGCGCCTCGCCCGAGCCGGTGGCCACCAGCAGGAGGTTCCCGGAGTCGATCCCACTCTCCGGGGCCAGCCGCTCGAGGACATCATCCCGCAGCGAGGGTGGAACGGCGTCCGCCGTGACGGCCACGATCGCCAGCCGGCGACCTTCCGCTTCGAGCACGGCTACCTCGACGCCGGCGCCACGGACGATCCCGGCGCGCAAGCGCGGCTCCGCGGCGCCGGCCGGGCCGAGCGCGAGGGCGAGGAGGAGCAGGATCGGCGGGACGGTCGAGACGCGCCGGATCCTCGGGAGCCCGCCGCCGGGACGCATCAGGCGCGCCCCCCGAGGCCGGCGAGCGCGGCAGCCAGGCCGCTCTCCTCGAGCACCGTCGACCACAGGATCGGCGTCGGGTCGAAATGCTCGTTGGCAGGCCAGTCGAGCACCTCCGGCACATCTGCGAACAGGTCCTCCGTCGTTCCCCAACGGCTCTCGATGCCCAGGCGCTCGCAGGTCTGGCGGGATTGCCGCTGCTCGTTGCCGAGAATCCGGAGCCCCAACGCGGCGTACTCCAGGAGCTTGGTGGGCGTCTGGAGGGCGTGGGGTAAGTGGGTGGGGAAGAAGTTCACCGCCACGCGGGCACGGGAAAGAGCCGAGAAGACCTCCTCCTGGGGGCGCCGTCCCGGAAAGACGATGTTCGCGTGGTTCTCGTAGCGGCGGCGGATGAAAGCGTCCGGCGCGCCGTAAGCGTGAAAGCTCCGGTCGTCCCCGAACCGCGCAAGGAAGCTGTCGAACATGAGGTGGGTGCGCCGCTCGCGCGACATCGCCCCCACGTAACAGAAGTCGACCGCGGCTTCCTCAGGTTCCCCACCGCGGTGCTCGAGCACGGACTCCGGCACGCCCATGGGAATGAGCAGCGAGGGCACCTCCGGCCCGAATCCCATTTCCCCGGCGAGGGCCTCGTTCTGGAAGATGCGCAGGTCCGGCCGGGCGTTGCCGTGCCGCTTCACCCGGTCCTTCAGCCCGCGCGCCCGCCCCACGGACAGCGAGCGGTAGTCGTGGATGACCACGGCGGCGCGTGGCCTCCGGGGGTAGAAACCCATGATCATCCAGACGATGGAGTCGGCCAGGTCAGGCCACCCGGCAAGCTCGTCCGGGTGGACTTCCCGGGTCTCGTAGTCGGCGGCAAGGAACCGGCGGTAGGCCGCGACCTCCGGGTACGCCGCCTTCCCCTCGTGGACGAAGATGATCTTGCCGCCGGCCATGGTTCAGCCCGACCTTCTCACCAGTTCGTCGGCCTTGGGAAAGAGCCCGAAGATGCCGCCGGTGTGGACGAAGAGGATGCGCCTTTTCCCCGCCAACCGGCCACCCGCCAGCTCCGCCAGAAGTCCCTTCATCGCCTTGCCGGAGTAGACCGGATCGAGGAACAGCCCCTCGCCTTGCGCCAGGCGGCGGATCACGTCGAAGTCCTCCGGCAGGTTCTCCGCGTAACCGGGCCCGACGTGGCCGTCGAGGATCATGACGTCGTCCTCGGTGAAAGTGAGCGTCGGCGCGTAGCGCTCGGCGGCGGCTTTCAGAATCCCGGCGATGCGGGTCTTGAAGTACGCCGCGTCGTCACAGACGTTGACGCCGAAGACCTCGGCCTGAAGGCCGAACGCGGCCCGGCCGAGGATCAGTCCCGCGCTCGTACCACCGGACCCGACCGCGTGAACCACCGCGTCGAAGGTGATGCCGAGTTCCCGCTCCTGTTCGATGATCTCCAGAACAGCGCGGGCGTAGCCGAGCGCGCCGAGCGCGTTGGAGCCGCCCTCCGGGATGACGTAGGCCGGCGGATCCTCCGTCGCCGCGCGGGCGTCCATGATCTCATCGGCCCGCCGGTACTCCCGGGGGGTGATGTGGGTGATCTCGGCCCCGGCCAGCAGATCGAGCAGCACGTTGCCCTCGGCCCGGGTCGGCGGGTTGTCCCGCACACGCAGGAAGAGGAGCGAGGAGAGTCCCAGCCTCGCGGCGGCCACGGCCGTGGCCCGGGCGTGGTTCGACTGGATGCCGCCGCAGGTGTAGACGCGCTTCGCCCCGCGCGCGAGGGCCTCGGCGAACAGGAACTCGAGCTTGCGGATCTTGTTCCCCGAGAGCGCCACGCCGGTCAGGTCGTCCCGCTTGACGAAGATGTCCGCCCCGACCTCTGCCGAGAGCCGGGCGAGATGCTCGATGGGCGTGGGCGCCCTCGCCAGCGCCAGGCGCTCCGGCCAATGGATGGTGTTCATGCCGCAGATGTTATCAGAGATCCTACCGGGCCTTCCTCCTGCCCGGGGAATCGGCGGGGAGCTCGATCGTCCGGCTGAAACCGATGTTGGCCGCCCGGACCCAGAAGGCGATCTTCCCCTTGGCCCCGGCCACCACGGCCTTCAGTTCCTCGAGGTCGGCGATCGGTTCGCCGTCCGCGGAGACGATGATCTCGCCGCGGACGAAGCCGGCCTTCGCGGCGGGGCTCCCCTTCCGGACTCCACCGACCGCGACGCCCCGGACCTCCGCCTCCACGTTGAGCCAGGCCGTGAGCTCCGGCCCCAGAGCGGAACAGCTGAGTCCGAGGTCCCACGGCGTGCGAAGGGCGCTCGTCTCCTTTGTCCGATCCCCGAGCGTCACGAGCATCTCCTCCTCCCGCCCCACCAGGACGAGGCGGACCCGGTCCCCCGGCCGCTTCTGCACGAGGGCGCGCGTGACGAACTTCGGGTTCAGGACGGTGGCGCCGTCCACGGACCGGATCAGCGAACCCTGCTCGAGGCCGGCCTCGGCCGCGGGCGAGCCGGCGAGCACGGACAGGATCTCCACGCCCCGGCCGGCCCCTTCACCCTTCATCTGGCCGACCACTACACCGAGGTACGCGTGCCGGACTTCCCCGTACCGATCGAGGTCGTCCAGCATCCTGGCCACGGCGGATCCCATGATGAAGGAGCCGGCGGGCAGGGGGCCGTCCGGCGACGGCTGGACCAGTTGGCCGTAGGAGCTGAGCGGGACCAAGACTCCCGGCTTCGGCTGCTGCCCGGGGCTCACGAGCTTCGGGGCGCCCCCCATCTTCGGTGGAACCAGCCCCAACCCGTAGTACGTGAGGCCCTTCGGATCCGTCGGGGCCTTCGCCTCCGGCGACTTCGCCGAGATCCCGCGAAGGCGGCCGTCGCTCCCGATCGCCGGACATCCCTCCGGACACGACTCGGACAGCCCGTCCACCACGAACCAGCCGGAGAAGGGCTCGCTGCCGCGCGCCAGGAGCAGCCCGAGAGGGCGATCCACGTCGGACTGCCCCGGTCCCGGCACGAGCACGATCGAGCCGCGCTTGACCCGGGGAGTCGGGTCCACCTCGAGACCGGATCGTCCCTCGGCCACCTCCGGGGGAAGGGTGAAGACGGCCACGCCGAGATCGGGATCTTCCGCCTTCAGGATCGCCTTCCCCTCGGTGCCGTCGGCGAGGCGGAACTCGATCTCCCGCCTTCCGCGCACCGCCGAGGCGGCGGTCACCAGCACAGGCGGGGTCCCCACCAGGACGCCGGCCGCCCGAACCTTCGGAGTTCCGCTTCGCACTCGATCGTAGTGGGCGAGCGCGAGAACCATCGCTTCCCGAGCTTTCTCGTAGCCCGGGAAGGGCGAGGCCGCCGGACCCAGGATCTCGACGACGGCGGCGTCGGCTCGCCCCACCAGGTTCTTCAGCGCACCGTCGAGTTGCTGGACGGTCGTCGCATCCTGGGCCTTGACCGGCGCGGCGGAAAGGACGAGCAGGGCGAGCATGGCGATGGCGATCTTCATGACGTACTCCTCAGCGGATGCGCCGCGGCACGCGCGGCTCGGTGATCTGGACGACGGGGGCGGCCTCGGGCGAGGGCGCCACACGAACCACGGTCTCGACGGGCACCTCGACCACGGTGGGTTCGGCGCGAAAGGCGAGGGCGACACCCACTCCGGCTAGAAACACGGCGGCGTAGCGAAGCAGGGCCGGCCAGGTGGACCGGCGAGGCGCCGCGGCCCGGCGGATCCGATCCGCGAGGTCGGCCGGCGGCGCGGGTGCGAGCTCCGGCGTGTAGATCCGGGTTCGCAGTCGGCTGAGTTCGTCGAGACGAGCCGCGCAGGGGCCGCAGGCTTCGAGGTGCTGCCGGACCTCGCCCGCCACGGCCGCGTCGAGTAACCCGTCCAAGAGGTCGGCCAACTGTGCCGTCACGCGTTCGCAGTTCATGCTCATGTCTCCCGGAAGAGAGGTCCCAGGCGGTGGAAGAGGCGGTCACGGGCTCGTTTGAAGCGGTCCTTCGCGGAGCGCTCGGAGACCTCGGTGGCCGCGGCGATCTGAGGGAAGGTCAGCTCCTGCCGCGCGCGGAGCAGGAAGGTGACCCGGAGTTCATCGGGGAGACGATCGATCTCGTCTTCGACGAGGTCCGCGATCTCGCGTTCCTCGGCGCCCCGGGTGCCGCTTGCGCCGGTCTGGGGTTCGATCTTGAGCGGCAGCGGCGAGCGGCGGCGGCGAACGTCGAGCGCCAGGCGGGTGGCGACCCGGTAGAGCCAGGAGCCGAGCACCCCGTTTCGCCCGACGATCCCATCCCGGTGCTCGAGGAACCGCACGAAGGTCTCCTGGCAGAGATCCTCCGCGAGCCCGCGGTCACCGGTCATACGAACGAGATAGGCGAACACCGGGCCGCCGTACGCGCGCCAGACCCTGTTGAATTCCCGTTCCATTCACCTGTCCAGACGTCCGAGCACCCTGAAGAGGGAGGCACATTCCCGAGTATACTCCGCGCCAACCATCGACCCGGCGGCGCCGTTTCGGCCTGGATCTCCAGCAGATCCCGGCCGTCTGAGCTCTGGTGGCTCCGGCCCCTGGCTACCGGCCGACGCGCCGCGCACCGACCCATGTGGGCCGACCCGACAGGCTCTTCATTCAGGATGCTCTGGCGGCAATCGACGGAGAAGCCGCCGCCGCAACGAAAGAAGGGCAACCGGTCGCGGAAGTTCCCGGTGAGCATCCCCTCGAAGTCTTCATCGAAGACCGGAAACGGCCGTCGTAGAATTGCAGTTCACGTTTGCGGCCTTCAGACCTGGCCGATGAATGGTGAATAATCCATGTCAGCCGAAATTAAAACAACGCTATCCAATAACAGGAGAGACCGTCCAATCCATCGCATTCTTGGATTTGTCGGAGTACTAGGCATTTCAGCCCTGTTTCAGTTGTTCCTGGCGGGGTACGACGGCGGAACAAGGGCGACCACTCCCGACACGGCAGCAAACATGGAGGTAGCAAAGAATATCCAGGATGCCTACCGAGACGGTAGCCAACTGACCGGCCATGCAATTCGCACACCAGGTTACCCAGTCCTCGTTTTCACCGCTGCCGAACATGCGGAAGTAGAGCTCTCCGAGGTGAGCCTGCCCAATCGAAATTGGCACGAGACGAATGACCAGGGAAAAGAGCTGGTACGGCAAGTCATTCAGTACCAATCCATGCTGGGTTTCGCAATTCCACTGCTTCTTTATGGCATCGCCCTGGCGCTTGGAGCCTCGGCCCTGCTGGCCGTGGTCGTGTCACTCAGCTATTTTGTTGACATCGCCGCGGTCTCGTTTCAATACGTGATGCTAAACGAGACATTGTCGATATTGTTGATGCTTTCGTGCCTTTACACATTGGCAATAGCGTTGAAATGTCGAAGTATACTCTGGGCAGTCTTTGCCGGTCTCGTCACTGGCATGATGTTACTGACACGGGCACCCCTGGCGGTGCTTTCGGTTTTGTTTTCAGTCTCCTCCTACCTGATATTGCGCCATGCAGGATCGACACGGAGAAAGGCTGCGGGTTTCATAGCAGTGTATCTTGGTGTTGCGGCCGTGTTCCCGCTCGCCTGGTCCTTTGTAAACCTCCAAACCACCGGGCACTTCTTCTTCACCCAAAATGGTACCGTAACACTGCAGAATTTCGCAGCCAGGCGCTTTGTTCGCATGGAGATCGATGATGCCGAACTCAAGGTTCTTCAGAAGCACGCGAGCAATCAACTCGAACTGGCTCGGGAAAATGGACTGAAGGACTACGAGACCTATGCGTTCACCCGATCCTTTCCGGAGGTCCAGTCAGAATTGGCCATTGAAGACCCGATGTACCTGTATTCACTGGCCAGCAGGGCAAACCGCATTACGATCCTGAGCCATCCTTTGGAATTCGTTTCCGGTAATATCAGAAGGTGGGCACAGTCCTGGCTTCTTCCTTTGAGCAATGTCAAGAACCGGTATGCACTTGAGAGGATTTCTGAACTGGGTGTAGCGTCGCTTGTCTTCGGGAAGCATGGTTATATGTTGTTTGGATCGGCAACCCTCTTCCTGTTCCTGATTCTGCCAATGCTTGCGGCCAGGAGTATGCCTTATGCGAGCAGGATCTTTTTTCTGACCGCGTTCGCGTTCGTCATCGCATACACCGCGGCAGTTACGATGGCCGATGAAAACGAAGCGATTAGACACGCCATGCAAGCTCGAATCCTGGTCAACGCTATGCTACTCGTATCCTGCTCCCTATTGATGCATCGTTGGATATACAACAGACGCGGCCCCGAACGGGCCTGTTGACGCGGATACGGAATTTCCGGTCCATTCACCTGGCTAGCCCTCCGGGCGATCTGGGAAGGGCGCACATTCCCGAGTACACTCCGCGCAAAACGTCGAGCCGGGAGACATCATGTCCATGACCGATCAGAAGCGTGCGGCAAGTCTACTGGCCCGACGGGCCGACCCTCCGTCCGCGATGAGATCCATTCTCGCCCAGGGCCGGTTCCGGATTCCGGTAGCTGTCGGCATCGCGCTGATGATCTGGCTCTGCTACAGCCTGGGTGGCGAGAAGGTCGGCGCAGGGTTGGTCGGCCTGTGGTTCGGAGCCCTGCTCCGCGATGTCCGCTTCGCCTTCGAGGTGGAGCGGGTGTGGCCGTTCACGGAGCGCGTGATCGACTGGGAGAAGGTTCAGGATCTGGCGAGTGGGAAATGACGGACGAACTGGTCGAGAGCAGTCCGGCGATGCCGTCGCCGAGTTGATCCGCCGGAGCATGGCCGACGGCGGGCGGGTGAAGGGGTTCAGGCGGGGTATTGTGGCCCTGGTCGGCTACTTCATCGCCCATGACGCCCACCACCGCGGTCATGCGGTGCTGACGTTGAAGGAGTGCGGGATTCGGAGGCCGGAGACGTTGAAGTACGGGCTGTGGGATTGGAATCGGATTTGACCTCGCCCGGAGGGCGGCAGGGCGGGTTAAGGCCGACACGTGTCATGTTGAAGCCGCACTTTGCCGCCGAATATCGTCGGCTGCGCGCTGATTTTCGCCGCGTTTCTCTCTGTGGCCACCGGTTGGATCCTCAATGCGCCGCCAATCGTTGTGATCGCGACGAAAATGGTCGATTTTCCCCGTATACCGCTGGTGTTGGCCGCGGATTGGGGTAAAATCATTGCGTTCACGACGATTCTGGGCGCATGGAGATCTGGAGATGAGTGCGAGTTCCAGCAATGACACGGCGTCCCTTCCGAACCTCGGCCGGATCGTTCGCTACCATCGCAAGACGGCGAAGCTCACTCAGGACAATCTTGCCAGGCTGGCGGGGGTCGGGACGACGGTGGTTCGGGAGATAGAGAAAGGGAAGAGGACGGTGCGTCTGACGACGCTCCTGCGGGTGACGGATGCGCTGAGCATTCGCCTGGAGTGGAGAAGCCCGCTCCGAGGGGCGTATGAAGAGGAGGTGGCCCGTGCGGAGGGCACAAGTCCTGGTTCACGGTGAACGCGCCGGCCTGCTGACGGAGATCGAGCGCCACCGACGCTTCCGCTTCGAATACTCCGGGATATACTCCGGGCCGCCGGCCTCCCTGACCATGCCGGTGAGGGAGGAGCCATACGAGTTCAACGGGTTTCCCCCGTTCTTCGACGGACTCCTGCCGGAGGGCGTTCAACTCGACGGGCTCCTGAAGATCTCGAAGATCGACCAGGGTGACTACTTCGCGCAGCTGGTGGCGGTAGGGGGGGACCTGGTGGGCGCGGTCACCGTGGAGAACATCGCGGACGAGGCGTCCGCGTGAACGTCTGCCCCATCACCTACGAGCCGCTTCAATCTCCCGAGGCCGGTCCCTATTCGCCGGCCGGTCTTCACCGGCTCTCGCGCGCTCTCCGCGAACTCCGGGATCTGGCGCTTCCCGCCGAGGGACTGCGCCGTGAAGCCGCCGCCCGTGCCCAGAAGATGTCGATCCAGGGCGTCCAGCCGAAGCTGTCCGCTCGACTTCGGGTCAAGGAGGGGCGATTTGAGATCGTCGATTGCTTGGGGCAGTGGATTCTCAAGCCGCAGAGCGCCACCTACCCCCACCTCCCGGAGAACGAAGACCTGACCCAGAGGCTGGCGGGCGCAGCCGGCATCGAGGTGCCTACGCACGGCCTCATTCGCTCGGCTGACCGGACCTGGACGTACTTCATCCGGCGTTTCGACCGGCTTCCGAGAGGGGTGAAGCTCGCCCTCGAAGACTTCGCCCAACTCTCCGGCCGGACGAGGGACACGAAGTACGATTCGAGCATGGAGAAGGTCGCGAAAGTCATCGAGGAGCATGCGACCTTTCCGGCAGTCGAGAAGCTCGAGCTCTTCCGGCGGACGGTGTTCTGTTTTCTGACGGGAAACGAGGACATGCATCTGAAGAACTTCTCCCTGCTCGTTTCGCCGCCGCGGGTCCACCTGGCCCCGGCGTACGACATGGTCAACTCCACCCTGGCGCTCCCGGGGGCGACGGAGGAGATGGCTCTGCCGATCCGGGGAAAGAAGAGGGAGCTCTCCCGCAGAGACCTGGTCGACTACTTCGCGGCGGATCGACTCGCTCTCGAATCGCGCGCGGTAGGGGAGGTCCTGCGAAGCATCGCCGATGCATTCCCGGTTTGGGATCGACTCATCGGCCGGAGCTTTCTGCCGGAGGAACAGAAAACTGCGTACCGCGAACTCCTGGCCTCGAGAAGAAAGCGTCTGGAGATGTGAGATTCGACGAACGGTGCCACCAGATACCGATGATCCGATGACGTCGATGAACGTGTCCTTGCCAGAGTCACTCCGGCGGTTTGCCGGGCAGCGTGCTTCGGAAGGCTACAGGGTCGTCCGATTGCTTCACGGGGCACGAGACATCCCGCGAAAAACGGATAGGGATTTTTAACCCACCAGCTTCCCACCATCCGGCTCGGC
>SWCD01006302.1_pt1 | contig 33119 bp, 32 predicted proteins | sample 4693011 | NCBI WGS metagenome assembly SWCD01 (sample SAMN10267278, study PRJNA491770) | bioreactor metagenome | isolation source: DHS bioreactor inoculated with marine | place: Japan: Omine Ridge, Nankai Trough | reverse complement strand
CAGTTTTCCATCCTTCGCTTCAAGAGTGGTTACCTTTTCACCGAATAATATGGTTACTGTATTCATCTAAACATCTCTTGTTTTAGAATCTCCCCAGGACTAACCATAATAAATGATTCTGGAATCTGATCCGGGTTTCTCAGTGACTCTTCTAGTTCCTGAATAAAATCTGTCCCCCCTAGATATTCTTCAAATTTCATATCCCACCGTTTACAAAATTCAGCTACTTCATTAGCGATTGGGCGATATTTGTCTAAATCTTCTTGAGAGTGTGCAGCAAAAACTAACCTCGAATAATGCTGATACTGTTGATCCATTAAGTAATAGGCGGTTTCTTCTCCATATTTTTCAACATAACCCTTAAACTCTGCCAATGGATGTGTTTTCGCCTGAAGCCAACCTTTTGTTAAATAATAAGTTCCAGGATTGGCATTAAACTCATCCATAAAAGCCTTTCTTCCCCCCATAAACATGGCAATACAATCGTCCATTTTGGGAATGATCAATGTATGCAATCCGGAATGTATTTCATTTAGACCGTTGCCACAAAGGCCATATCCCAGAACGATTACACTTGGTTTCACAATAGAATTGATCTGTTCCTGAACTGTGGAATGCAATTTTTTAGGCGTGGCGTGCAGACCTGCATCCAAGAATTGAACCCTAGAATTGGATTCTGGTATTTTATTTGTATCGACGATTCCTTTAAAGACTTCACAGGAAAGGAATATGAGCGGCAAGGTTTGTGACATTAAGCCTTTTGTGCTTCCTTAGCTTCTTTCGCTTTTTTTCGCTTACGAAAATCTTGAATCCATCGCATGGCATACTCGTCATGACCAAGAGAGAGGTCTGCAGCAAGCACCGCTGTTCGTACCTCTGTGGTCAAAGGATTGGTAATGGGACAGGTCATCCCTGCTTGGATCGCCATTGCCATAAAGGCTGAATTTAAATATTTTCGATCTGGAATTCCAAAGGAAACATTACTAGAACCCATCGTGATATTCACACCAAGTTCTTTCACCAATAATTTAGTAGTCTCCAACGCAATGGATCCTGCCAGATGATCGGCACCCATCGTCATAGCCAACGGATCGATGACGATATCTTCAATCGGAATACCTAGATCGGCCCCTCTTTGAATAATCTTTTTAGCTACTTCCAGTCGACCTTCCGGTGTCGCTGGAATCCCATCATCATCCATGCAAAGTCCGATCACGGCCGCATTATATTCTTTTGCCAGCGGTAATACGGTGGACAAAGATTTTTCTTCACCATTGGTGGAATTGATTAATGCTTTTCCAGGATAAAGTTTTAATGCCGCTTCCAAGGCTTCCGGATTTGCTGTATCAATGCATAAGGGTACATCCACTGCATCCATCACTTCTTGCATCACTTTGGTTAATAACGCCACCTCATCTGCCCCCGGAACCCCCGCATTGACATCCAATACTGCCGCGCCAGCCTCAACTTGCCTAATTGCATCCTTCCGCACGATATCAAAATCGCCGGCTTGTAATGCAGCGAGGACTTTTTTTCGCCCGGTGGGGTTAATTCTCTCGCCAATTATTATTGTGGGGCCAGTTCGCTTAATTTCAACAACAGCATCTTTATGCGAAAGTTTTGTAATCAAATTCATTTTATCTCCTCAATTTTCCCTAAAATTGATATTTTTTTTAGCTATTATATACCATTAATTAATCCGCATTATTTTATAAATATCCACAACATTAAATAATATTTTTTAATATCGAATTAGCAATTTATTCCCTAGCTAATGTTAACCACGGGTAATTAAATAGAATGATTTATCCTCGATATCCAAAGAAAAACACACTATTTTTGAAGGTGTTCTAATAATAATTAGATTTCGTATACAATTTGAGGTCTAAAGAAATTTCCCCCGCGACATGCTCTTCAGCAAAACATTAGGCTAAACTTAAATATATATCTGAATCATTTTAAAAAAAGGGCAAAACTTTAACCGATCTCTAAAATTTTATTATATGGAATTCATTGTCCTGAAAGACGAATTAATTTCCAATCACTTTTCTTGTCTAAGTTCGAATATTTTCTGATAATATTTGAAACTTGAAAGAAACAATCCTCCCCCAATGCCAATATACAGTATCGCTAATAAAGATTTTGGAAGGGGTGAATATTTCCGAAGATATATCCCCAATGAGATCATCACTGCGACCAGAGGATAACTGGTCCATTCTTGAAATGCAAATATGCAAGGTTTTTCGCTTTTTATTAAGATGATTCTCTTAATATTTTTTATGGCGATCTTTGAAAAACCAAAAATATTAATCGCCGTTGCCAATAAAATTCCCGCCAGAATAATCAAAATAGAAATAAAATTATTTTCAGTTGTTATCCAGGCCACTGTGAGGGACATTAAATATAGCCCCACCCATGTCCACATCGTTCCTGCTGTGAAGTACAGCCAAACTTTTGCTAATCCCGGTTTAAAATTCATCTCCTGATTTTACTTCATACTGGGCTAATTTAGGAGATGAAATTATATATTTAAATGGGTTGAAATACCCATTATATGGGGATAAACACCCATTGATTGTTAGATTATATCTATGCTATGATGGATTAATCCTCTCAATTAAGTAATTGGAGCGTTTTTGTGTTTGAAATATCTGGCCTTGCTCAAAAAATGAAGCGAATTATTCCTTTTTCAAATTATTCTGAAAAAGATTTGTTACGGATCGTTCAGGCAGGGGTCATTAAAAGATATACTGCGGGAAAAACGATCTTTTATGAAGAAGATGAAAATTTCGGCCTTTGTGTATTACTCAGGGGTGAAATACACCTCTATAAATTAGGACCTGAAGGTCAAGAAAACATCATGGCGGTCATCAAACCTGTGATCATGTTTAATGAAATCGCAGCAATTGATGGGGGCGTAAATCCTGATACCGCGATTGCTTTTAAGAATAGTATCGTATGGCGGGCAAAACCGGACGAATTTCAAGAAGGGCTCCGCAGTTTTCCTGAAATGGGCATTGCCTTGCTGCCTATTTTAGCCCGGAGAAATCGAGAATTGGTTTCCAAATATTCAGACCTTTCATTTCGCCCTGTTAGAGAACGAGTCGCATTATTACTGCTCAATCTCAGTGATAATGGGCAGCATCAAATTGAGAGAAAAGATCAATCCATACAACAAATGGCTGCCCATATTTCGACTTCACCAGTTGTAATCAGCAGGATTTTGGGGGAGTTCAGAGAAGAAGGAATAATTGAGAGCAATAGGGCAATGATCGAAATATTCCAACCGGAAAAACTATTTAATTTAACCCGAGTCCAAATAGAGCATGCTCTTCCCTAAGATAATAATTCTAGTAAGAATCCCAAAAAAAAAGTTTTCCGGTTTTCCCCACACATCATGCCAGACTTAACTTAAGTCAATTTTTATTAGCCTTATTTGTGATATTTTATACTAAAGAAGCTGCTTAAATGAATCTTAGTATTTAAACATCAATCTTTAGGAGAATTCAATGCAACAGTTTTTAAAACGATTCAAATTTCTTTTCTTATCAACAAAAGGTTTAATTTTGGTTGCTGTAGCGATGATATCGATCGTTGCAGCCATTTTTGGGATGTTATCAGGTCCCATGGCCGAAATGGGAATTAGCGAAGTTATCATCAAAGCTCTAAAAATGAGCTTAGAACCTGCCGAACGAGAGGGCAGAATCATCATCCTTTATCACGTTATTGCTAATGCAGCCATCGCCATCGAAGTTTACATTATCAATTCAATGGTCAAGATGAAAGAAAACCAAAGAAGTACGATTAATGCCACGGTCACGGTTGGTTACTTATTTGCCATGATTTTTGGCTTATGGTTTGCCTACTTTGGACATAACTATATTTTCCATGGTCTCTTTATTTTTGGAGAATGCCTCATGTATTTTGGTGGCATATTATTTGCCATCGCCCTTTGGCCGTGGAAAAAAGAATATTATATCGATAGTAAAGAGCATTCCCGAACCAAAAAGGGTGTGGATCTTGAGCGAGTTGCCTTTTTCGTAATGGCGGTAGCTACCCTGGGTTCAGTTTTATTTGGTGCTATTCCAGGATCCCTCACTGGAAATGGATTTGAAACATTTCTTGCAGAAAATACAATCAGAATGCCTAATAAGGATGTCCTTGATCTTGCGATCATAGGGCATTTGCATATCATGCTCACCCAGATCGCCATCGGTTGTGCCCTGATCGTTGGAAAATGGGTGAATTTTAGGGGCATATTACATAAGATATCAATGCCTCTAATGATTATCGGCACCATCATCATTACCATCGGGGTATGGATGGTTGTCCCCTTCCAATTCATTGCTCACATGATCATCTATGGAGGGTCAACCCTGATCTTGTTAGTGGGATTATTCTTATTGATATTCTCTTGGGGGCAATTGATCAAGGATAGGATTGCCGAACAAGGAATAGAAAAACCAACCTTCTTCCAAAAAATCAAAGCCTTACTCCATGACCCTCTCAAATTTGGCGCTACATGGCAAATGCTCTTCATGAATTTCACCACTTCTTTCATCGGCATTTTCTTTGCGATAAAGCTAGATGAGATCATCCGAAAGTGGCCCGCAAGAGAAGAACGAATTGAACTTGCCGGACATTGGCATATTTTGGCGACCATAATTGCAACTATATTGCTGTTTTATATTGCAGATCAATACGGGCTGAAAGGAAAAACAAGGAAATGGTTCGGCTGGATTGTAATCATTTTTTCTGATCTAGCCTTCGGAGCAGCCGTGGTTTTCTTCATGAAAAGAATATTTATTAGCGAAGCAGCGCAACAGCCATTAGTCGATACGGTCATGATCCTCATTGAAATTGGATTAGGGACGCTATTGGTCGCTTTAGGCAGTTTCATGGCATGGCGACTATTCGACCTCTTCAAAAAAAGAGGACAGTGGTCTAAAGAACTTGAAGAAATCAATTAATAGGTAAAACAATGAAAACAAAAAAATCACTTCTCACGTTGATCTGTTTAATGCTTTTATTAGTAAGTTGTGGCTCCCCCTCAACGGATGTGGGACCCCCGCTTGTAGTTGATCCCGGAATCGATCCTGATCAATGGGTCACAATTCCTTCTGGCGAGTTTTTACAAGGGCAATTCAACAAAGAAATCCTCATTGACTATGATTACGACATCATGGTTACCAATGTAACTAACGAGCAATTTGTGATGTATCTCAATGATGCCCTAATATCCGGTGCGATTAATATTGTCGAAGATCAAATTTTTGGGTTTTACCCTGGCGATGTTTTTCGTGAGTATAGGCATGAAGTGGAGATTTATGCAGGAGATTGGCTCCATGTGGACTTAACGAATGAAGGTCTAAGATACACATTCGATGGTGAACTTTTCACCGTCAAACCTGGTTATGAAAACCACCCAGTAGTGTTGGTCACTTGGTTTGGTGCGCAAGCTTTCTGTCAATATAATGATGGACGCCTACCCACAGATTATGAGTGGGAAAAAGCTGGACGGGGAACGGATGGACGTGCCTTCCCCTGGGGATATGAGATCGGAGCAGAAAACGCTAACTATTATGCAAGCAAAGACCCCTTCGAAGAATTTATAGGAAAAATGGGAGACACAACACCTGTTGGTTTCTATAATGGAACCACCTATATGGGATTTGAAACCGAAGATTCTGTAAGTCCTTATGGACTATATGACATGGCCGGTAATGTAGAAGAATGGGTTGGAAATGTTTATGAAAACCAGCATTATCGATATATGCATGGTGGAAGTAAAGCAAATTACGCATATGACCTGCGGATCTGGGGAACCAATAATGCTGAGCCAGACTATTTTGGCCCTAGCACCGGTTTTAGATGTGCCCAAGACTAGGTAAATTAGGAATTTCTCTTTCAGAGGATAACAAATGACTAATAGGATGGTCTACCCTTTCAGAAAGCTAAAACAATTAGGGACTGCTTTTAAATATTATTGGTCCATGATAAAAAGCCTGCAAACGTTTCTTCTGTTAATTACAGGAATTGCGGGTTATATCAGTGCTAAAACCCCAATTTTTAATTTAAATATCGTCCTTAGCCTCTCTGGTAGTTTGTTTCTAGCAATTAGTGGTAGCACCATCCTAAACATGTGGTTTGACCGAGATATTGATGCTGAAATGAACAGAACTTGTTGGCGTCCTTTGCCCAGCAAACAGATCACGCCGAACAAAGCATTAGCAACTGGAATTTTATTTTCAATTTCAGGTGTAGTGTGGGCAATATCTATCAATAAACTTTTTGGCTTTATTGTTTTTGGTGGCTTATTTTTTGATGTCATCATCTATACGATCTGGTTAAAACGAACTTCCGTATGGTCAATAATCTGGGGAGGAATCTCGGGGGGCATGCCCATCTTAGCTGGGCGGGCACTCGGATTAGGACACGTCGATTGGGTTGGAATTCTACTCGCATTAGCCATCCTGTTTTGGATCCCCACCCACATGATGACCTTTTCCCTCAGATACCAAAAAGATTATGAAAAGGCAGGCATCCCCATTTTTCCCACAAAGTTTGGAGCTACAACTACCCAAAGGATTATTGCCCTTTCATCGGTACTATCCATTACCTCAATGGCTTCAGCATCTGTAGGTCTTGGGCTTGCAAATGGTTTTATTTGGTTATTTAACATATTATCTATAGGATTATTGGGATTATCTCTTGGTTGCTTGATCTATCCTTCAGATAAGCTCAATTTTAGTTTGTTTAAATTCGCATCTATTTATATGCTCGGATCAATGCTAATTTTTTCATCCTTAATCCTTAAATAAAAAGAGAGGTTTGGAGGAGGTTTTAATAAACTCTTCCATGCTCCTCCCCTTTCCCAGCCTCCCCATTGATCAATGGGGAGGCTTTTCCATTAACATAAAAACGGTCTTGTGGTGAAAGCCACAAGACCGTTTTAGAACAGAAACTACCACTACCCATCAATTGAGGAGGATGGCACTCGCAATAATTCTTCTTTATGAATTTGAATATAACTCTTTGTCAATGCAATGAGACCCCCCACTGTCAGGAAAGTACCATTAACCAGGATAGGAATCAGGAAAGCTTCAACCCAATTAACTCCTTGATATGTATGTGAGGGTCCCGCCCAGACAAATACTGAAAGGACCAAGATCCCAGCAATAAATGCAGCCATGCCGCCTGCCATTGTTTTATCAGATTTTTTAATTGGTTTTGAAAAATCGATTTTATTTTTGAATATTGGTGAATTCATTACCAAGAATAACAATAATGTAGCGAGATTTATGTAAAACTTGATATTAGCAGGGACACCTTTCCCACGAATTGCCATCGATGCAAAGTATTGAGTACCACCCAATATCGTGCCAACGATCAAAATGATCATCACATTTCGAAATACATTTTCTCCACCTTTGATCAATTGGATAATAGACCATACTCCCGCAATACCAATCGATATTGTGAGGATCATTAAGGATTGATACAACCATTGATAATCCATGAAAACCCACATCGGTGGATATTGTTTGGTCAGGAATGCTGCACAAACCGTCCCCGCACCACCAAGGATGTTCATCGCTGTAGTCATTCCCATGAATACAATTGCAACGATCTTCCATGTTCTAGCTGATTTGTCATTCATAATTTAAACTCCTTTTAGAGTAAACTTTTTATTCTTGAATGATTTCCGCCGATAATCCCCAAGGGTTATCAGGAAAATGGCATCGATCACAAACTACTTCCAATACAATATTATGAGAGGTAAAAGGATATAGCTCATCAACAATTTCTGGGTTCGAAAAATAAGTAATCCATTGACCTTCATCTGTAATTCCAACTTCAAACTCACCACTATCATGACAAGCTGCACAGGATACGTTCTGATGATCCTCATCATGGCCTGCAATTGGGGGATCAGCTGCAATGCTCAAATCATGGCATTCAGTTGCCCCGCACGATGCAGCGGTTGAGTGTGCATCATGACATTCTACGCATTGATAATCCGAATGAGCACCAGCAACAACTGTACCCGGATGACCAGTGAAAATATTCGTAGAAACATGACATTTTTGGCACAGCTCATCTGCAGATTCAACCGACGCATATTCATCGATTGCCGCAATTTCTAACCAATAGATTTCAGGTAACACATTATCCTTTTTATCCAATTTATGACAGGTCCTACAGGGTATATGATCCCATTCATCTTCTGGAATAAAAGGTTCTGGATCTTCAATTTCAAATTTACATGAAAAACAACTTTCAGGTAAATCATCCATACTCGGCGTCCAATTTATAGGAGAATGGCATTGTGCACACTGATTATTATTTCCAGAATTATCTAGTACATAATTAACTGCATGCCTGCTCGACATCCAATTTTCTTCGATATTTTCTGGATCAGTCTCATTTCCATCTTTATTATCAGAATTATTATCTTCCGATGAATTATTGGAGTTCGATGTTGAATTTATTGTATTGTTATTGGAATGATTTTCTGTTTCATCTGCAGTGTTGCAAGCACTTAAACACAACAAGAGAAGACTTAAAACTAATAAAATTATAACTATTTTCTTTTTCATAGGCACCTGGTTTTCAAAAGGGGAGGGACTAAGCCCTCCCCTCTTTTGAATTAGTTTGGCTTAATAAACAGCTCAAATTTCTTCTAGACCAAAAAGGATAATTCTATCCGGGAGGTCCACCAGTTGGGGCATCATCGCTTGGGCATTCACCCGCTGTATAATCCACATCAATTTCGCCATAATCGGCTAAATCTGGTTTAAGTACAGTCATGGTTTCACCAGCTATACAAATATCAACTTCTGGGATTTCTCCATCTTCGGTATATTCTGATACGCCATAGGGGTTATCTTCAAAGTGACACTTATTACAAAGAACCTCATAGGTTGGGCTGTGAGATACCACATCTTCAGTGCTGGGTCCACTTCGGCCCATTGTGGTTTCTTGTGTTACCCACAAACCGATGTTGTATTCCTCAATACCTTGTCCAACATCTAAACCGGTGGAATCATGGCATGCCATACAAGTCACATTTGTATGAATGGCATTTTTACCCTTAATATGGGTGTCTGATTCTCTAACATCATGGCAAGTTTCACAAGTTGGTCTGGTTTTATTGTCATGAGGATCATGGCAATCTGAACAATATTGTGGGGGAGCTACATCACCTTGGAAACCAACATGATTAAGGTGAGCGCTTCCGCCTAAGGTGATCTTATGATCAACTGCGGAACCTCTGGAGTTACCGTCGGTGGTCACATGGCATTTTTCGCAAAGTTCTGTTGAAGTATTCACTTCAACATAATCCATGCTAATTGGGTTTAACCACGCAATTTGTGGGCTTGCCGTGCCATTCTCGTCTACTTCATGGCATGAACCACAAGGAATACCTGCCCAATCCGCTTCTTCTACAAGCGGGTTCCCTTCTGCAATTCTCACCTCATCGTCAGTTGGGAATTTACAAGTCCAACAGCTGGGGGGTGGTCCCCGGAAGGATTCCGGATCCCAGTTTTGGGGCGAGTGACAGCGAGAACACCAAGTGTTCGGGCCTTTTCCAAGATCATACTCATTATGAGGAACCGCATAATATGCAGATTGGTCTGGGATTGGCACTGCTGTCGGGTCTGCAGGTGGTACTACCTCCTCCTCCATTTCTTCGTTTTCCGCCATATTTTGTTCTTGTACGTCTGCATCAGCAGTACAAGAGATCAAAAAGACAGAACCGATGATCAGGAGAGTCGAAAGCAATATAGTACTCAATAACTTTGGATACTTTCTACTTTTTGTCATTTTATCCTCCGATAGATGACTCGAAAACTTTTCAGTCAAGGGCAATAGAAATATTGTCCCTCTTTGTACAATTTATCACTAATCCGACCAAAAGTAATTAACTTTAGTTAATTTTTGCACAAACAATCATCATTTATGAGTTTTATTTATCAATTTTCAGCTTTTTTAGATATAGATTTTCCCCAATCAGCTAGCATCAACCTTTCTATTACCTTTTCTACCGCCACAGGAAGTGAATCAAGAATCGCAGGAGATAAATTCTCTGAAAACTCATACACATTTTCTGCTTCGATCACCACTGCCCAAATTTCTTCTGGCAATTCGATCCCACACTTCTCCCCCACTTCGAGGGCTGTCATCAAAGAGGTGTCATGTGCTGCTGAAGAATGACCACTGGAGAAATTGGGCAATTCATTTAAGGGAAGGCTAAAAATAGTCCCAATTGGGTTATTCCCCGTTACGAGGGAATCAACAATGATTACTCTCTGATACCCTTCCATATTCTCCATCAAGGCCAATCCCCCCAATGAATAATAGGCAAATGTAATCTCTTTGTGTTTGAATTGAGATTCTCTCAAGATTTTCTTTTCCACCTCTTCAACCACTCTCCACCCCAAACCATCATCCCCCAAAATTGGATTTCCTAAACCTATCACTAAAATGTTGTTTTTATTTTTCATTATTAAAATATATTAAATAGAAAGCCTGGGTGTTTTCACCCAGGCTTTTAGGGTTTAATCGCAATATTGTTTCAGGTTTTCTATGATCTCCCCATTTGCATCCCGAACTTCCACTTCGAGGGGCATTTGCCCCGGCAGGGAATGCGTCGCACAGCCAAAGCAAGGATCATAGGAACGAAAAGCCATTTCAACCTTGTTGAGCAATCCCTCGGTGATCACAGTACCATTTGTAATCAATCCTTGGGCAGCTTTCTTGATCGACATGCTGATAGGTGCATAGTTATTTGTAGTTCCCACGATTAGGTTGACCTTGGTGATGATGCCACGCTCATCCGTCCAATAATGATGCGTGAGTGTGCCACGAGGGGCTTCTACGATCCCCACTCCCTCTGTCGGCGTCTTCGTCGGTACGGCATGGAAATCATCCGATGTAATTTCAGGGTCACTCGCCAATTCCACCCAGCGTTCTGCGGCATATAAAAGTTCGATCAATCTTGCCCAGTGGGTTGCCAATCGCTGATGAACAGGTTTCCCACCCAATGTATCAAAATATTTTTCATATTCCTCTTGTGCGATCGGGGTAGCCATCCCATCCGCCACATTTAACCGAGACAATGGGGTCGTACAATAAACTCCTGAATCCTCCCCATCCACAAAACCTTTCCATCCCACCTTTTTTAAATATGGGAATTTCAGATAGGTCCAAGGCTCAACCCGTTCCGCGATCCAATCGTTATATTCATGAGGTTCATATTTTCCAAACTTCTTACCATTAGGATCAACGATTGCCACCTTACCATCATAAAAATTAACCTTATTATTTTCATCGACCATACCCATATAATAGGTCCGATGAGAATAAATATCCCCCAGGATCAAATCAACATATTCCTTATTTCCCAGCACAATATCATTAAAAAGTTTCAAACTAAATTGGGCAAACTCAACAGCCCACTTACCCAATTCAAGAATTTCAAGTCGCTCTTCTTCGGTGATCCCTTTAGTTTGCCCACCAGGAATAGATGTACAGGGATGGATCTTCCTTCCGCCGATCACCTCGATCACATGGTGGCCCGATTTCCGAGCCTTGATTACCTGCCCTGCGATTTCCAGACCAACTTTTTTGATCACACCTAAAATATTCCTTTCGGAAACAGGAGCGTCCGGTCCCATCACAAAATCTGGGCCGCCTAATGCATAAAAATGAGTTGTATGATCGGTCACATAAAATGCACTATAGAGTAATTCGCGCAATTTCTTTGCAGCTGGGGGGGGATCGATACCATAAACCGCATCCGCTGCTTTCGCCGCTGCCATATGGTGCGCCTCAGGGCAAACTCCACAGATACGATTTGTAAGCACAGGCATTTCTTCAACCGGTCGCCCCACACAAAATTGTTCAAATCCCCTCAATTCTGGAATTTGAAAATAAGTATTTTCAACATTACCGTCATCATTCAAAAATATTTCGATCTTGCCATGCCCTTCCAGCCGGGTAATAGGATCAATAGTAATTCGTTTCATTGTCGTCTCCTAATTGCCATTCCACGATGCTTTGCCAGTTTTCAGCAAAGAATGGGCCAGGTTGAATTTATAAAATGTGCCAGCTGGGTCAACAATGCCATCTAAGATCGCATCGATCTCCTCAGGATCACGGCTGTCAATAACTGATGCTAACGCCGCAACCATTCTGGCCCCATAATCTAAAACCCTGGGACCTGGCCCATAACACCCTACACAAGGAGCACCCGATGTAGGACATTTTGCCATGCAACCGCTCAATGTAGCCGGTCCGTTACAGATTAATCCTTGTTCCAGCAAACAAATATCAGGATCGATTTTCTCCATTTCTTGAATTCGAACAAATTTCTTAATTTTTTTAATGTTTCGAGTTCGACCACATTCATCACATACGGTGGAATCACCTACCCCGATCACCGTTCCCTTTGGTGGCAGTACCGCCTCCCCCTTAACCACCGAAATTACCAGGTCGATAACCGCCGCCACCTGATGGGATTCAGGAGGACATCCCGGCATAAAATAATCCACATCGATCACTTGATCTAAGGTTCTTAATACCGGATACATTTCTGGAATATGGATCGTTCCCTCCGGCATTTCATAATTTGGTTGAGGATAAATTTCATCTGGATTCTCTGTCGAAATGGTATGGTAAGCAGTTTCGAATAATGACTCGATTGGCGTCAAATTCGCCAATCCAGGGATACACCCTTCATTTGCGCATGAGCCAAATGCCACCATGATCTGAGATTTTTTCCTCAGCAATTTTGCAATATGCTCGTTTTCATCATTCCGAATCCCCCCATTGAACAATGTCAACAAGATTTCTCCATCTTCCATTTCCTCGACATCTTTATACTTGGCATCCATCGCCACAGGCCAAAAAGCCACATCGAAGTTTGCATCAAAATCCAATATTTTTTCATGGATATTTAATACCGCGATCTCACATCCCCCACACGAAGCAGCCCAATACATTGCAAATTTTGGTTTTCCATTTTCACTCATGCGGGCACCTCCTCTGGAAGGGATTCTACAAGTTTGAGTTCATTCTTTATCGATCTTTTTTTCCAGTTCAGTGGCCCTAGGTCCCGCACCTCACCTATAAAGGTTTCCACCTCTTTAGCAAACAAGTTCCCTTCTGCAGCACTCGCCCACACCAACTTCAGCCTTTGAGGGTCAATTCCCAAAGGTTCTATCGTCCTTTTGAGCAACATTACACGGCGCAATGCTTTGAAGTTTTGTTCAATATAATGGCATTCCCCAGGGTGACAGCCAGTGATCAATACGCCATCTGCCCCCCCACTGAAGGCCTCCAAAACAAAAACCGGGTCTAATCGTCCTGAACACATCATTCTGACCAGCCTAATATTTGGTGGATATTTTTTCCGAGAAGTTCCAGCTAAGTCAGCTGCTCGGTAACTACACCAATTGCATGTAAATCCAAGGATCATCGGCTCAAATTGATTTGTCATCATAATTCTCCTAAGAGACCTTTTCTAGTTCAGGTTGGGCAAAATCAAGCAACAACAATCCTTTTACCTGTGCCAGAATCTGCTCATTGCTAAATCCTGTTCCGCTGATCGCACCCGCCGGGCATGCAGCCACACATGTGCCGCAACCCTGGCAAAGAGCATGATTGATCTCCGAGACCATCTCCTCTTCATGGAATAAGATCGCGTTATACGGACAAAGATCATTACAAATCCTGCATCCTGAACAATTTTCTTCCATCACTGTCGCACGAATCGGTTCTAAGGCAAGCTCTCCCGTTTCGATATAAGAAATCACTCTCGCTGCAGCAGCCGAACCTTGGGAAACAGAAGCCGGAATATCCTTCGGTCCAGTTGCACAACCTGCAATAAAGATTCCCTCAGTCATTGTTGAGATAGGATCCAACTTGGGATGTTTCTCGCTAAACCAGCCGTTGCTACTGCAGGAGATTCCAAATTGTTTGGCAACATCACCAGAATCTCCCTTTGGCACCAATGCAGCAGAGAGAATCACCATATCTAATGGGATTCTTCGTTGCTCCCCAAGCAGAGTATCCTCAACTTGAACGATCAGTTTTCCCTCCTCCGCGTCGTTTCTTGCGGCATCAGTGATCTCAGAAACCTTTCCTCGGATAAAGAAGGTTTTCTCCTCTAGCACCCGCTGATAAAACTCATCGTAATCCTTGCCGGGTGTCCGCATATCAATATAGAAGTTATAGATCTTCGCCCCTGTTCGTTCATGCACCAGGTGAGCGAATTTCAAACTTTGCATACAACAGATTGATGAACAATAATTATTATGATTGAGATCTCGGCTGCCCACGCAATGCACTATTCCCACCGATTTTGGTGGAGTAACACCATCACGCATTACGATTTCCCCGTTGGTCGGGCCAGCCGCATTGCACAGCCGCTCAAATTCCAAACTAGAAAACACATTTGGAAGTCTCCCGAAACCATATTGGGGGATTTTTCGTGTGTCATATAGGTCGAAGCCGGTCGCAAGGATGATATTCCCCACTACCACATCGACCATTTCATCTTCTTTCTCAAAATTGATCGCACCCGTCGGGCAGAACTTTTCACAAGCCTTACAGGTCCCTTTAATAAAATAAGTACAGTTGGGTTGATCGAGCACTGGGTAATTTGGGATCGCCTGATCGAAGGGACGGTATATCGCCTTACGGTAGCCAATCCCTGCCTCAAAGGTTTCGTCTACGATCTTTACAGGGCATTTTTGCTCACATATGCCGCACCCATTGCAGTCAGCTAAATTCAGAAATCGGGATTTCTTTCGGATCTGCACACTAAAATTACCTACAAAACCATCAACTTTTTCAACCTCGCTCCAAGTCATTAGCTCAATTTTTGGATGGGTACCAACTTCGCTCATTCGGGGGGTAAGAATACATGCCGAGCAATCCAAGGTTGGAAAAGTCTTATCGAATTGAGCCATATGCCCCCCAATTGATGGCTCACGCTCAACCAAATAGACCTGATGTCCAGCATTTGCGATCTCTAAAGCTGCCTGAATGCCCGTAATTCCCCCTCCTACAACCAGGGTTGCTTCATTAATAGGTACACGAATTGGTTCAAGGGGTTCATGCTCTGCAACGCGCCTCACTGCCCCAGAAACCATTGCTTTTGCCTTTTGTGTTGCCAAGACCTTGTCTGTATGTACCCAAGAAACCTGCTCACGGATCGAAGCCATCTCACATAGATAGGGGTTTAGACCAGCCCGTTCGGATGCGGTTCTAAATGTTTTTTCGTGCAAATGTGGAGAACACGCCGCCACAACCACCCGATTTAATCCATGTTCCTCAATATCAGATTGGATCAACTCCTGCCCCACACTAGAACACATAAATTTATTATCTTTAGAAACGACAACGCCTTCTTCCCCTAGTTCTTCTAAGGCCCATTTGGCAACGTCTTCAACATCCACAACTGCCGAGATATTCGTGCCACAATGACAAACATATACACCAATTCTTTTCTTATTCATTCTCATGGCCTCCTTATATCTTTGCCATTGGAAGAGCGACCTTTGAAGCCCGCTTCTCTTTAGGTACTTTTGGAGGTTCGTCTAATATCTTGGATAATGCCCCCTTTGCACTAATGAATTCTTGGCCAATTCCTAATTCTTTGGGGTCAAAACCAAATGCCACACCCATAATTTGGGTGAAATATAAAATCGGAATATTAAAATCGGTTTTAAAATATTTATTGACACTATCCTGATAGGCATCCAAATTCAACTGACACATCGGGCAGATCGTTACGATCATATCCGCATGATTGTCTTCCGCATTTTTTAGCAATCGCCGGATCAACTCAAGTGCAGTCGGTTCACTGATCTGGGTCATATGGCCCCCACAACAATGCGTTTTCAAGGGGTAGTCCACCACCTCTGCTCCCAATAAACTGATCAAATTATCTAACCTAAGTGGGAAATCAAAATTTGTTCTTCCATCAAAGCCTGGTCGGGAAGACAAACAACCATAATACGGAGCAATCTTTATTCCATATAAATATTTTTCTACTTTATCAACGATTTCTGCTTCATCAATATCTTTTGCGAAGACATCCAATAAATGTTTAGATTGAACCGATCCTGGCTGATAGGACAATCCCCCCTCTGCCAGGGCTGTATTGACATTTTTTGCCAACTCCTCAGATTCTGTCATGTGATAATCCCCTTTTTGCAAATTTAGCAGACAGAGGCTGCAGGGGGCTACCAGATCTCCATTTTCTTTTTGATCATAGGCCAAGGCCAAATTTCTGCCAGTAAGTGCGTAAGAAGAAATCTTGTCTATAGAAATATTTTCAGTTGCCCCACAACAATTCCAGTCTTCCACCTCAACAAATTCGATCCCCAACTTTGACCCAACCGCCATCGCCGAATCATGATAAGAATGAGCATTCCGTTCCAGGGAACAACCGGGATAATAGTTGTATTTCATATCGTTTCTCCTAGTTCTCTGGCTTTCATTAATATTTTTTGGAAATCCTTCAAATTATCAATACGCTTTGGAGTGAGATCCATACGTCCCCTCCGCAACATTCCCAAGCCCATCGGTGCCATTTTCATCGCGTCCAAAGGCCTATATCGAAGATTATGGCGTGTGGCCAATCCAAATTCAAAGCTTCGCCCATAATCTTCCACATAATCCATAAACCTCCCTGAGAACCCCACACTAATTGAATCGGAGTCTAAGAAGAGACCAGAGCGGATCGCCTTTCGTTTAAGGGCATACATAATATCTGTGATCTTCACCTCTCGCGGGCAGCGAACCACACATTGATAGCAAGAAACACAATACCAAAAAGTATTGCTGCTTAATACTTCATCTCGTTTTTCACTGGCGATCATCGCAAATAAATGGCGCGGCGTATGGGTCATGTCCTCCGAAGCGGGACAAGTCCCACTACATGATCCACATTGAATGCAATTGATGATCCCAGAAAAGCCACTAGAGACAGATCTGTCTATTTCATCCAAAAAACTTTCTTTTTCAAAATTAGTTTCTTGAATATCTGTTATTTGTTGCACGTGATCGGATACCAATTTGTACCTCCATTACGAACAAATCCTTAAATTTAAATAAAAAACCACCCAAAAAAGGGCGGCAATGAATTGTATTGTTTTTTTGAAATCCTACTTATTTATTTATTAAAGATCCTTAATCAGCAGTACTTAATTATAGAAAGATTTACATTGTGAAATATAGTACATATATCCCTAACAGCACATGTCAAATGTCCCTATTTGTGATTTATATCACAATTAAATTGACGAATTCTCTTACTTTATAACTAGGCCATTAATTTCATTCTATTCGCTCATCTAACATATTCGAGGCAGCAATTCCCCTGTCGGCCAATCCACCACCCTCATTCCCCCGATCCTTGTTTTCGCTAACACCATCTTAGGATGATCCGCAACAATTTGACCAATTTGAATCGCGTTTTTTCCTAAGGGATGTTTTCTCATAACTCGAACCACGGATTCAGCAATCTCATCGGGTACGATGGCAATCATTTTCCCTTCATTAGCCACATAAAACGGGTCCAAACCAAGAAATTCACACGCTGAGTTCACTGCCGGTTGAATGGGCACCAATTCTTCTTCAAACTCGACCCCCACATTTGAAGAATGAGCGATTTCATTTAAAGCCGCCACCATCCCCCCCCTCGTTGCATCTCGCAAACAATGAATATCCTTTTTGAATTCCAACAGCTCATCGACTAAACCATTCAACGCAGCCGTATCGCTCTTGATTACAGATTCAAATTCAAATCCTTCCCTCACAGAAAGCACCGCCATACCGTGATCACCCATCGTTCCATTCACGATCACCGCATCTCCTGGTTGAGCTAAATTTGGGGCGATGTGTATATCATCCGCGATCCACCCGATCCCAGTAGTATTTATATAAATCCCGTCTCCCTGTCCTTTATTGACCACCTTCGTATCCCCCGTAACAACTTGCACCCCTGCCGCTTTGCAAGCATTAGCCAAAGATTCGGTGATCTTTCCCAAGGTCTCCATCGGAAGACCTTCTTCAAGAATATACCCAACACTCAAGAACAATGGTTTCGCCCCCACCATCGCCAGATCATTTACTGTCCCATGAACTGCCAATTCGCCAATATTCCCACCTGGGAAAAACAAAGGACTCACCACAAAAGAATCTGTGCTGAAAGCCAATCGGCTTTTCCCTTCTCCCTGTTCAGGCAAACTCAATACTGCAGAATCCGCCATCTGCGCCAGAGAATCATTCTTATGATAGGGCAAAAATAAATGTTGGATCAAGTCATTCATCATCTTTCCCCCACTGCCATGCCCCATCACCACAGTTGGATAATTTTTTAAAGGCAGCGGACAGGTCCAATTTTCCGGATTAATTTTTTTTGACATATCCCTCTCCCGGTGTACGCGACATTTTCAAATTTATGCGGCCATACCGATAATAGGCCGCGCATGCCCCTTCATCGGAAACCATCGTTGCCCCAATTGGAAATTCCGGCGTACAATTCGATCCAAATTCTGAACATTCATCCGGTTTTTTTATTCCCTGCAGTATGGCACCGCTGATGCAAACCGAAGATTCGGCAGTCTTGATTCCTTGAATTTTAGGGAATTTTTTCTCCGCATCAAAATCGGCATACGCCTCAGTTATTCGATACCCACTCGCCGGGATATTTCCAATACCCCGCCATTTTCGATCGCTGATTTCAAAAACCGACTTGATCAGTTGCTGGGCTTTCAAATTCCCCTGCTTTTGCACATACCTTGGATACGCATTTTCTACCGCAACCCTTCCTTCTTCCAAAAGTTGGATGCTGGTCAATATACCCCTCGCAAGGTCCACGGGTTCAAACCCGGTGACAACGATCGGCGTCTGATATTTTTTTGCGATAGGCTCATATTCCCAATATCCCATCACCGCACAAACATGACCAGCTGCCAAAAAGCTATCTACATTTACATCCGGAGATTCTAATATCGCCTGTATAGCAGGGGGCACCGTCACATGAGAAACCAACATAGAATAATTATCGATTTTTTGTTCCTTCGCTTGATGAACTGCCATCGCATTTGCCGGGGCTGTCGTTTCAAATCCGATACCAAAGAAAACTACTTCTTTATCCGGGTTTTGTCTAGCGATCTTCAAGACATCCAAAGGTGAATAAATAATGCGCACATCCCCACCTTTTGCCCTCACTGAAAAGAGATCTCCCCCAGACCCCGGGACACGCAACATATCGCCATAAGAACAAAAAATTATTTCGGGCATCGCTGCCAATGAAATGGCCTTATCGATCAATTCCAATGGCGTGACACAAACCGGACATCCTGGCCCATGGATCAAATTTATTTCAGGGGGAAGCAATTGGTCCAGCCCACTCTTCATGATCGAATGGGTTTGTCCCCCACAAATTTCCATCAACGTCCAAGATCGAGTGACAAGTCTTTCAATTTCATCAATTAATAATTTTGTTTTTTCCCTGTCTCGATATTCATCTAGATATTTCATTGCTTGCCACCCGTATTACTTCTCCTTTTTTGACAGTTTTTCTGCAAAAGAGTCAATTTCACGGAATAATTCATAGGTTTTTTTAACCTCTTCTTCATCTACCTCGCTTAATCCAAATCCCACATGAATGATCGCATAACGCCCCACTTCTATCTCTGGCAGATACTCAAAACAGGCTTCTTTGATCACCCCGCCAAAATCCACTTTGCCCATTTTCATTCCATTAACCTCATAAAGCTCGATCACTTTTCCGGGTACACCAAGGCACATATTAAGCCTCCTCTAACAATCTTGATGCGATCATCACCTGACCCAAGGCGATCCCCCCATCATTAGTCGGCACTTGTTGATGAGTAAAAACTTTAAATCCTTCGTTTCTCAGTAATGCCAATGTTTTATTTAATAAGGTCATATTTTGCCAAACGCCCCCACTAAGCACCACCTTGGAGATTTGAGTTTTATTTTTCTGAACCAAACAAATCTGTCGCACCATTTCAGCAACCCCATTATGGAACTTGGCACTGATCACCGATTTTGACACGCCATTCAAACAATCTGCAATCACGGAGCGAATCAAATATTGTGGAGAATATATTTCCTTATCAAAATCAAACTCATAGAATGCAGCCTCATCCCGATCAACAATTCCCTCTAATTCAATCGCCCCTTGCGCCTCATAATGTATTTTTTGCCGAATACCTGCAATAGACGAAACCACATCAAATAAACGCCCCATGCTGGAGGTCAATGGGCAATTGATCTTTGCCTCCAGCTGTTTTTTAAGTAAATTCTTCTCACCGTCAGCCAATTCTTGAACCGGCGCTAATGTTTCATGCCACTCTATACCCAATTTTTCCATCCAAGCCAGCGCAAGTCTATACGGTTCCATGATCGCCTTCTCCCCCCCTGGCATTTGAACATATTCCAAATGACTTACCCGCTCAAAAGTTGAATAATCTGCGATCAAAAATTCTCCTCCCCAAACGGCTCCATCTATCCCATATCCTGTACCATCAAATGAAACACCGATCACCGGATCGTCCCCCTTCAGTCCATTATCAGCCATGCAGGCAGCAATATGAGCATGATGATGCTGTATGCCCATCGTCCGAATTCCTTCAATTTCCCCGCGTTCATTTGCATATCGCGTCGTCATATAATTCGGATGCAGATCATGGGCAATTGCAACCGGATAAACTTTAAATAATTGCTCAAGATGTTTGATATTCTTTTTATAAAGATTTAGGGTCTCATAACTATCCAAATTTCCAATATGGGGGCTCAAAATCGCAGATCGATCTCTTGTCAAACAAAAAGTGTTTTTCAATTCTGCCCCAGTTGCCAATATTTGAGGAACGCCTTTTACCAAACGAATTGGAAAGGGAGCATAGCCTCGCGATCGTCGTATCGGATATGGCTTCTCCCCCGATCCCACATCCACGAGCCGAATCACCGAATCATCACATTGGGTATTGATCTCTCGATCATGCATCAAAAAAACGTCTGCAATTGATTGCAGTTCTTTTCTTGCTTGCTCATTCTCAAATTCGATGGGGGCTTCTGAATAATTACCGCTCGTCATTACCAACACATCCGGGAAATCAGATTTCCTTTCCAATAATAAATAATGCAAAGGAGTATAGGGCAGCATCACCCCAAGGCTATTTTGCTTGGGAGCAATTTCTTCGGAGAGATTGCTCCCAGTTTTTTTCTCTAGAATAACGATTGGACGTTCTATTGACAGTATATATTCTTCTTCTTTTTCACTCACTTCACAATGCTTCTTAACAGTGTCAATATCCGCCATCATCAACGCAAAAGGCTTGTCGATCCTATTCTTTCTACCTCTCAGTTTATTAACAGCTTCATTGTCATAGGCATTGCAGACCAAATGAAAGCCCCCCACCCCCTTTACTGCCAGGATCATTCCCTCCCTAAGATATTCCCTCGCAGCCATCATTGCCTCGTCCCTTTCTCTGAGTACTCCCCCCTCATTTTCCATCCAGATTTTCGGACCACAATTCGGACAAGCCACAGGTTGTGCATGGAATCGCCGGTCCAAAGGATCCTTATATTCCTCTGCACATGCATCACACATATTAAATCCCGCCATCGTCGTTTGAGGCCGATCATAAGGCAGACCTTTTATGAGGGTGTAACGCGGCCCGCAATTTGTGCAATTCGTGAAGGGATATCGAAAATGTCGATCCTCTGGGTCGAATATTTCACTCAGACAGTCATCGCAAATACTCACATCTGCGCATACCGGCTGGAATTCATTCTCAACCACTTTAGATGGAATTATTGTGAATTGCTTATATCCATTTGATGGGATTTTTTCAGAGATTAAATCATCGATTTTCGCTAATGCCGGGGCATTTTCAAGAATCGCTTTTTCAAATTGTTCTAGAACTGAGAAATTTCCGTTTACCTCAATGCTTACTCCCCCAGATGTATTACGCACCCACCCATTAATTTTTAGCTGATTTGCCAAACCATATATGAATGGTCTAAAGCCAACACCTTGGACCACGCCACGAATTTGGATTCTTTTTCCAGCAAGTGGTTCAGCCATCAGTTCACTCTTTTTGATAATTAAACCGAATTATCCTATCGCTTCTTCCCTCATCGTCCATAACATTTTTTATTGTGCTTCTTTTCACAATTATAGCATTGATTTCCCCTTCCTCGATTTAAAAAACCACCCCATCCATGGAATTACGTGAACGGGGTGGCTGAATTAATATTCCCAAAAAACATTTTCTAATAATAGTTTTTCGGAAGATTTTTATTGATTTTTCAGTCTAAACATGCTGATCAAAAAGGATTTGATTTCCATCTGGATCCACGATAGAAAAACTTGCAGGCCCTTCACCACTCTCGTCAGCTTCATTCTCAAAATTAACCCCTTTTTCTTTGAGTTCCTTTTGTATTTCACGAACATCTTGAAAGGTTTCCAAAGTATTAGCATTCTGATCCCAACCAGGATTAAAGGTCAACATATTTTTTTCAAACATGCCTTGAAACAATCCAATAATAGTATTCCCACTTTTCATTATTAACCAATTTTGTGTGATCTCTCCGCCAAATACTTTAAATCCCAAAGATAGATAAAAATCTTTGGAGACGTTGATATCTTTTACCGCCAAACTTATTGAAAAAGCACCAAGTCCCATATAATCCTCCATGCTACGTCTAAATGATCAAAAAACGAACAATATTATATATTTATTTATATAAATTCTACCATTTTTGTATGAATAGCCACCATTTCGATTACAATTAACCAGTCAACACTTATTTCCCATCCATTGAAGGAGTTTTCTCATGGGAACAAACCCAATAAACTTGGCTTTACGGTTTATTCTTGAAATTATTGCATTGGTCGTTTTTGGTTACTGGGGATCTTCTTTATCAGAAGGCTTTCTAAGAATAATTCTGACGATTTCCTTCCCCTTAATTGCCGCTGCACTTTGGGGAACATTTGCAGTATTAAATGATCCTAGCAGATCAGGAAAAGCCCCCTTCCCCGTATCCGGTTTCATCCGCTTGATCCTTGAAATTGCGTTTTTTGCCCTTGCTACAATTGCCTTATTCCTCATTGGCAGTCAAACATATGCACAAATTTTTGGCGCGGTTGCAATTTTTCATTATTTACTTTCTTACGATCGAATTGCTTGGTTACTTCGCCAAAAAGTTAACCAGGATTAATAATTAAATCAACTTAGGTGTTATTTATGTCAACAAATAATTTTTCAGAAAAAGAAACCCCAATTAAAAGTTTGATTTTGTTTTTCGTTCTGAGTTTTGCCATATCTTGGTTATTCAATTTACCAAGAGTTCTTTCCGATAATGACTTAGCGATAATTCCGTCTTTTTTATTAAATTTGAATAGCTTGGCTACTTTCGGTCCATTTATCGCCGCATTTTTCCTGACCTTTAATAGTTCTGGACGAGATGGATTGAAAGCCCTTTGGAGGAGAGGATGGGATTTTTCATTCAATAAGAAGTGGCTCTGGGTAGTTCTTTTATTCCCAGTATTAACTTCTACATTAACGATCCTATTTGTGAATGTATTTGGGGGTGAAATTCTCTGGGAGCACCAACCTCTTCCCTTCTTTTTAGCTGTTCCAATATTTTTTGTAATTTTCCTTACCCAAGGGCTCCCCGAAGAATTTGGTTGGCGCGGATTCGCTTTAGACCGTCTGCAAATAAAATGGAATGCCTTAACTGCCAGTTTGATATTGGGTTTTTTCTGGGGACTTTGGCATCTCCCTCTACATTTCATGAGTGGAACTACCCAAGAGATCATTCCAATTTATCAGTTTATTTTAAAACAGATGGTCGGCGCAATCTTTTTCACCTGGATTTATAACAATACCAATCGCAACATCTTTTTGGCCATATTATTTCACTCAGTTTCAAACGTTTTCGGAGGCCTAGTTCCTTACTGGGTTACAAATCAAGGTCGCTGGGTAAACTTTAGCATCGAATTGATTCTCGCCATTTTGGTAATAATAATTTATGGCGCAAACAAATTTATCAAAGAAGATTCCTAATAAAAAATATTTTCTAAAACAAATCCCCACTTCGCATAAAATGGGGATTTGTTTACGTAATTTTTAAAAGAGAATTTAAAAAAATCTTTTAGATAAAAGTACCTGCATAAATTCCCGCAGCAGTTAGCATGCCAGCCACAATTTGAAGATTGATTGTTTTTGCATTTGCCGCTACTAATTCTCTATCCTGATAATGCTTGAATAAAATTCGGCTTGCTGAGATCGCCAAGGGTAAAGCGCCAATGATTGCCAATGTGCCAATGGGGAAGACATTCGCGAGCACACCCGCCAGCGTAATCCCAAAAGCTGCCACTAACAAAACAATATATCCCCAACGAGCCCGTTCTTTTCCTAATACAACGACAAGATTAATCTTTCCACTCAACCGGTCAGCATCCTCATCTGGAAATTGATTGATCCAAAGGATCGCAGTAGTCAAAAATCCAACTGGTAAACCAATTGCAAACTCCTGCCATCCAACTTGCCCAGTGAGTGCAAGCACGGTTCCGGCAGTCATTAACGGGCCAAAATTCATGCCGATCAATAATTCACCTAACCCTTTTCTTGCCGCTAATCTTAATGGCGGAGCTGTATAAAAATATCCAGAAAATGCACCCACTAAACCAAATGCTAATAATAATGTTTGATTACTCAACAACATCACCGCCACTCCAGATGCTAAAGCAACAAACAATGAAACAATACCAACCCTCAACATTCCTTTTTCTGAAATTAAACCTAACTCCATAGAGCGACTACCACCAGAATAGGGCAAAAAGTAATCATTATTGATCTTATCAGTTCCGCTTGTCCAATCAAAATAATCATTAAATGTATTTGCTGCTACATGCAAGGAAGCTGCCCCTACCATTGTTAACACAAAGAGTAACCATGGGAAGGATTCAACCATATTATTTGCCACTGCCCAAGTTGCCCCAATGATTACGGGAATTAGGCTTGCCGTTAAAAACGGCAACCGCATAATAACCATCCAAGCAAATAATTTTGTGATCGGGCTGGTGTCTGGGGTAAGGTCTGCGCCCTCCTTCATATCCACCGGAGAGGTCACACCACAATAGCCAATTTGAACGCCATCTTGAAAAGTTGGCGTAATTCGTATCTCTGCATTGAATGAAGAACCATCTTTCCTTACAAATACCGTTTCACCCACATACTCCCCCTCCTCACTGGCAGTTTTCAACCATGCAGGCACATGCTCCAAGACTACCAGTCCGGGAGAAAATGCTGAAACTCTCTTTTTTCCAATAATTTCATCTGGATGATAGCCAAATATTTCCTCTGCCCCTTTATTAAAAGTCTCAATCCGACCTTCCATATCACAGGTAATCGTACTTTTTACATCTTCGTTATTCATCTAAATCCTCCATTTGAGATATTATTAGAGGTATTGTATCCTTTTTGTCCTATAATTATCCATAGATTTGCTAAGCTTTTCCCACCTTATTGGATAATAATAAGGAGCCTTGTAATTTAATTGCTTTTTTACCCTTAACTTTAAGTAATAAAAAAATCCCTCTCAAATTGAGAGGGATTGAATAAAACTTTTATACTTTATTTAACCGTGGCGTTCAGTTTATTGCCAGTTTGGGTTCCTGCGGTTGCCGTCGCGATCTGTCTGCCAGTATCTGAGCCGATTGGGTACACAATCACCATTGCACTTTCTTCTTTTGAAATATCCAAAAGCGCTTGTATTTGGCGCATTTCTATTCCGCCCTCTTGCGTTGAAAGAATTTTTGTTGCTTCGGCCAACGCAGTTGCTACCTTAACTTCAGCAATAGCTTGTATCTGCTTCGCCTTAGCGGAACGCTCTGCTCTTGCAATCACAGCCAATTCCTCAATTAATGACGGAGGCGTACCCACATCGGTAATTCTCACAGCCCGCACATTAATACCGTATTCTTTGGCAGCTTCATCAATCTCTGCTTTAAGGGCTGAGGCAATTCGATCTGTCTCACTTAATAGCGGTCTGAGATCATTGCTACCAATCGTACTCTTCAAAGCCTCCATCGAAGCCCATTCGGTTGTTTTCCAATAATCTTTCACTTGAATAGTCGCCTTCACCGGATCTTCGATTTCTAATTCCACCGCTGCAGTCACATCGATCGGAATATTGTCTTTAGTAAGGGTCTTAGTGGCTTTCACTTCATATGTCGTAATTCTTACATCTAATATTCTCGCCACCGAGTAGATAAACGGGGGGATCACGAACAATCCCGGTCCTTTTGCCCCCACAGATTTCCCTAACCGAAGCAATACCAATCGCTCCCATTCAGGCAAGATAAAAAACATTTTTGCAACCAGGTTAGCAAGCCAAAATATGAAGATGAACTTTACTCCTCCCCAAATTAAAATGCTTGTTGCCCCAGTCTCATAGAATTCTGATAGATCTGGAACTGAAAATATTAACAACAATGGAACCAAGATCACTAAACGAATCAAATTTCTAATAAAAGACTGTACTGGATTTCTCATCATCCTCATTTTCTAATCTCCTTTTGATAATTTTAACTAAATTTGAACAATTAGTTAAATATAGTATACTTTTTCAATTTTCAAAATACCAATAAATAGGATAATCTTCAAAAGCAATATATACCAACAGAATTATAGTATTATTTTAAAATTATAGGGGTATTAGGTCTAATTTATCAGCTTCCCCCTTCCTGAAAATTACATCAAGATATTACGGCAAAAAAAATAATACGAGCCAATTATTGCTTCTTTAATCGAAATATCTTTAGTAAATGCCCCGTGTCCTGAATTTTCAATAAAACTATCTAAGCCTTGGCCTGAATATAAAATAAGGGCTGCCTTTCGACAGCCCCATTAATTATCAGAATTTTATTGTCGATGAGGAAGATGTTGAAGAGGGTTTTGGCAGTTGCGGAAGCAGCCATGCCAAAAAGGCATCGGTCGATCGAGTCTGCATCAATACCCGTCCTGGTCCAGAAAGCTCCACCACCAAGCCTTCACCACTAAAGAATGTAGACTTTAGTCCCCCCACCTTTTTAACCTTGAACTGAATTCCTTCAGTGAAAGCAACTAAATGCCCCGTATCCACAGTGAATACTTCGCCATCAGTGAGGTTTTTCTCGTGGATCGCTCCGTATGAGGATAGCAGTAATTCCCCACTCCCCTTTGTCCGCAACATAATTAACCCCTCAGAAGCAAAGAAGGTTTTTGCACCTCCCCATTTTGTGTCCAACTCCACCCCAGATTCAGAGGCAACATAAGACCCAGATTGCACCATCAAATTTTCATTATTTAAATTGATCGAAAACATATCGCCAGGCAGCGCGGGGGCAACCGTGACCTCCCCACCCTCCGACGGAGCTAAGAATGTGTTTTGAAAAAAGCTTTCCCCACCCAAAAAAGATCGCGCCAGTGATTTCAAAATTCCGCCAGTAGCTTTGGTTTCTAAGGTCACCCCCGCCGACATGCTCACCATAGCCCCGCCCTCTACCCTCACTTGTTCTCCACTAGCAAGCTTTATTACTCCTAATGAATAGGAGGGTTTATATAAAATATTTACATCCATTTTTTTCTCCTTAAAATAATCTGATAATTCATTATACCCATCTTCCATGTCCAATCTTCATATCAAAATTACAGGAAGAAATCCAAGGCCTAATTTCATTATGATAAAATACTTTTTATTGCCATAAATCATATCAACTTAGTCTAATCAGCACAATTTGCATATATAGAATACTTATGACAACAAAACCATATCTATCCGTCTTGAAAAATGGCCTGTTTCAGGGAGCTTTAGCTGGGGGAATCCTTTCATTTACCTACACTGCTTTGGTTATTCCAGCAACAGGGCTGGTCCTCATCATCAGTAACATTCCCGGGGGGAAAGCATTTGATGCTTTATTAGGCGCGGGTTTCTTTGCCATCTGCGCTTGGCCATTTGGGATCATTATTGGCATTATTCCCGGGGTATTATTCGGAGCTGTTGGCGGCTTCTTGGTCGGACTTATCAGCCATCCCTTCATTAACAAGTTGTCGAGGGTATCCAGCACCTTAATCGGCTTTGGTTTTGGGCTCCTTTTGGCAGGCATTGCCCATTACCTCATTTTTCCAGGGTTAATAGATCAAAACACTTCCGACCAACTATTAAAATATCTCCCATATTTATTTTGGCTTGCCTTTCCTAGTTTGCTCTCGATTCTCGGATATTCCTGGGTCGGATGGAAAATTCATCAAATCGATTCAAAAGAAATAACCTAATTCAACTTTAATTTATTAATATCAACCTCGGGGGGAATAATTCATTTCACTTTTCTCCCAAATTAATCTTTACGTTTTCCATTTTATTCCCCCATTAATCCCAAAAAGGTCATATGACTTTTATATGACCTTTTACACTATTCGATATGACTACCTAAAAAGTATCCTTGAAGCACACAAGAACTACATAAATTAAAGGAATAAATATGGAACTCCCAATGATAACTGTCAACGATCTTCACAAAACCTATGACGAAGAAGAAGCCGTGCGTGGTATTTCTTTCCAAATTGCCAAAGGTGAGATATTCGGACTTCTTGGTCCCAATGGTGCCGGCAAGAGTACAACCATTTCAATGCTCACCGGGCTACTAGAACCTACAAGTGGTACTGTAAAAATGAATGAGGAAGAATTAAACTCAAATTCGAATGATCTAAAATCGAAAATTGGGTATGTCCCCCAAGAACTAGCCCTTTATCCCACCTTATCTGCCTATGACAACCTCATCTTCTTTGGTCGAATCTATAATTTGAATGGAAAAGCGCTCAAAGAACGTGTCGCAGATGTATTGGACATCGTTGGTCTAACAGACCGAGCAAAGGATCGCATCGACACATACTCCGGTGGAATGAAACGCCGCATCAATATTGCAGCCGGATTATTGCACCAACCAGAAATATTATATTTAGACGAACCTACTGTAGGTGTCGACCCACAAAGCCGAAATGCCATTTTTGAGAGCGTAGAAAAACTCAATAAAGCTGGCCTTACCATCCTCTACACCACCCATTATATGGAAGAAGCAGATCGATTATGCAATCGTGTCGCCATTGTAGATCACGGAAAAATAATCGCATTAGATACACCCAACGCTTTGATCAGAAGCATGGGCGGCGGTCTCCTTAAGGTTGGATTAATCAACGGAAAATTGAACTCAGTCCAAGAAGAATCACTAAAATTATCCTCCGTCAAAGATATCCAAGTTCAGGATAACCAATTAATTATTCGAACAACCCATGCACAAGAAGCATTGGTCAATGTTTTAGAAATTTCCAGCAAATTGAATGCAACCGTTACCTCACTTGAAATTCTGGAACCAAATTTAGAAACCGTTTTCATTCACCTCACCGGCAGCAAACTAAGAGACTAATCAATCCAAAGGAAAAGATCATGTTGAATCAAATTTTAGCAATTACTATAAAAGACTTAAAAGTGCTCGTTCGTGACCGTGGTGGAATGATCTCCTTATTCCTCATGCCTGTGATGTTCATCCTCGTGATGAGTTTCGCTCAAAAAGATATGTATGCCGTAGGAACTTCAGACAAACCCGTTGAACTATTGGTCGTCAATTCAGATGAAGGGAATTTAGCAGAAGAAGTAATCGTTAACTTAGCCGCAATTGAAGGAATGGATGCTATCCAAGAAGTAGATGGGGTAACCCTTACATATCAGATAGCTGATAAATTGATTGAAGAAGGTGATTATAATGTCGCCATTATTTTCCCTGAAAATTTTAGCGATCAAATCTTGGCTGCCGCATCAGACAATAATACGCTAGAAGCTGTGGTCAAATTTATTGCCGACCCCTCCACCAGCGCTCAATTCCTCGCCCCAATTCGCGGTTCCGTAGAAGGCTTTATCCAAAGCATGGTTTCTTTTGCGCAAATGCCAAACCGCCTTATGAATGGATTTGATCTAATGGCAGCTGAAGTTCCCGCTGAGCAGGCTGGTTTCATTACCGCAATTGGAAATGAATTTGTACAAAATATGTCTTCAGGAGACTTTGTCAATGATGCAAATTTGGGTGTTCGTTTTGAACAAGTGGCTCCATCCTCCTACAGAGTCCCACAGTACCCAACTTCCATTGAACAAAATGTCCCCGGCTATACCATCTTTGGTGTATTCTTCATCGTCCAGGTTTTAGCCACCAGCATTCTATCTGAAAAGCAAGACGGCACGTTTCGACGACTATTAGTCGCTCCACTTGCTCGGCAATCATTACTTCTCGGCAAGTTGTTGCCCTTCTACATTGTCAACCTGATCCAAGTTGCCAGCATGTTCGCCGTCGGGAAACTAGTCTTTGACATGAATCTCGGACAAGATCCCTTAGCTCTGATCCTTCTCACCATCTCCACAGCCGCAGCAGCAACAGGCTTAGGCTTATTGGTTGCCACAATGGGTAAAACACCTGAACAGATCGGTGGTCTCTCCACAATGTTAGCCCTCACTCTAGCCGCTCTTGGTGGCGTAATGGTTCCCTCCTTCGCAATGCCCGAAGCGATGCAAAATATTGCCAAAGTGTCTCCCCATTATTGGGCATTATCCGGTTTCCAGGATGTGATCGTTCGAGGATTAGATCTCCAAGCCATACTCTATGAGAGCGGAATATTATTTTCATTCGGCATCGTCTTCTTTGCCTTCGCTTTATGGCGCTTCCGATTTCAAGATTAGATAAATTTACATATCAAGAATTAAGGCAAGAGATAAATCAATCCTTGCCTTAATTCTATTAATTTTTTGTGGATTAAATCGAAAAAAGGTACAATGGACTTATGCACAAAGAAACAAGAAAACATAATGATGGTGGCTTAGTTTTAACCGGATATTTCACCCTGGCCTCAGTGGCTATTGGAGTTCTCCTTACCCGTTCAGAGGACACCCCATTTTGGCCAATTTTTATTAATTTTATTCTGATTGCCATCCTGATGTCTTATCATTTGGATGGAAAATCCTTAAGGAATAATATTATTTACCTAAGCCTTTTCACGTTGTTAGGTTCTCTTTTCTATTTTATGGATGTGAATCCAGGTGTATATCAAATTTTGTTTTTTGTGATTGCTGCTCAAGCGATGATGCTCCTCCCTGGGTTTCTTTCTTACCTGTGGATATTTTTCCTGACGATCATAAGCGCCCTAGCCTTTATTGCCGATAGCGGTATTAACGGGGGAATCCTAACCGCTGTAGTCTATAGTGGTGGTTATCTGTTTTTCGGAATATTTGGAAGGGCATTAATGAAAGCCCAAGAGGCAACTCAAAGAAGTGATCAACTCCTCACCGAGCTGCAAACTGCACATCAACAACTACAAGAAAACATCCTTCATGTAGAACAATTAGCCGTCGCCAAAGAGCGAAATCGAATGGCAAGAGAAATGCATGATGCCCTTGGGCACAGATTGACCGTCTCCGCTGTTCAGCTTGAAGGGGCTCAACGCCTCATTCAAAAAGACTCAGCCCGTGCTGAGGAAATGGTTACCACAGCAAGAGAACAAGTCAAAGAAGCACTGGTTGACCTGCGCCAATCTGTTGCCACTCTGCGAGAACCCCTAGAAACCGGGCTCGAATTTCAACAAGCTATTAAAAGCTTGATCCTCGATTTTGAAAACGCCACCGATTTAACCGTAAATTTATTGATCCCTGAGAATTTTCCTCCCATTTCAGATGGCTATCGATTAGCCCTCTACCGCAGCGTTCAAGAATCTCTCACCAATGTACAGCGCCATGCTAAGGCTAAACATGTTTGGATTCAATTTGAACATACACAAAAAATTATCAAACTGACTATTGGAGATGATGGAAAAGGCTTCAAGAAAATTGAAGAGTTAGGGTCAATCGAAAAATTACAAGGATTTGGCATCCGCGGGATTCGTGAAAGAGTCGCTCAATTAAACGGAGAATGTTTCTTTGAAAATAGACCTGGTGGCGGAGCACAAATCCTTATCTCCCTCCCATCGGAAATAAATACAAATGTCAACTAAGATTAAACTGATGATCGTCGATGACCAACGCCTAATGCGCGATGGTCTACATACCCTCCTTGAATTAGAGTCTGATCTTGTAGTGATCGCCGAAGCTGAAAATGGTCAGGTCGCTTTAGAGAAATATGCCGAACAATCCCCCGATGTTGTCCTGATGGACATCCGTATGCCCGTGATGGACGGGGTTGAAGCCACTCGCAAATTGCTCACAAAATTCCCCCAAGCCCTAATCATTATCCTTACAACTTTTGACGATGACCAATTCGTTTTTGAAGCCCTCAGTGCCGGAGCCCTTGGCTATCTATTAAAAGATGTGTCCGGTCCTGAATTAGCAGAAGCGATAAGAACCGTTTTTGCAGGTGGGGCATTAATTGAACCATCGGTCGCCAGGAAAATGGTGGCAGAATTTGCCCGCCTCACTCCGATAGCTGACCGAGCAACCGAAGATATCATCGATCCATTATCAACTCGTGAATTAGACATTTTACAATTACTAGGCCAAGGATTTAGCAATCGTGAGATTGCCGATCGCACCTTTTTAGCCGAGGGCACGGTTAAAAACTATGTCTCCAGCATTTTAAGTAAGTTAGGTGCATCTGATCGCGCCAAAGCAGTAATAAAAGCAAAAGATTTAGGGTTGATTTAACTTTTCATTCCTCTCTCTAAAATTCTTTTTCAAGCCATCTATTCAATTTGGTATTTTCATATTTTTATCAATATTTCCATTAATAAATCCATCCAATTAACCCCCAATCTCCCACAAATTAGTTGCTAATAAAAATAATCCAAATTGACTATAGCTTAAGAAAGGCGTATAATTTGATATTAATATATTTAACCCACATAGGAGGACTTATAAGGAAACGAATACTAAGAAAGGCGTATTTAAGTTCATGATTAATTTGGACCAGATTTTTATAGGAGTATAATTAATGAAGAAATAAAAGTTAATTGATTTGATTTTTAAATTATAATATTTTTATAAACTTT
>SWCD01000120.1_pt1 | contig 33140 bp, 40 predicted proteins | sample 4693011 | NCBI WGS metagenome assembly SWCD01 (sample SAMN10267278, study PRJNA491770) | bioreactor metagenome | isolation source: DHS bioreactor inoculated with marine | place: Japan: Omine Ridge, Nankai Trough | reverse complement strand
TTCATCTTTCTGTGCATTGAGTGGTCTATTAGCTAAAACTCTTAGCCCATTATCTTTTGCCCATGTAGCACACTTAAGCCCCTCCGTTTCAAGTATATTGATAGGAAGTTCTACCGTTGTAAAACTATGTGTTTCATTTCCCACATACTCAGCAGCTCTATCTGCTAGAGTTATAAGATCTACATAAGGTAAAAATTCCGGATGATTATTCGGTTTAGAAAAACTGTTTGAACTAATTCCATAGCTCTTAATCGTACCTTTTTGTACTTGATTTTCCAATGCGACAAAGGCATCATAAATTCTATTAAACATATTATCTAATATCTCATCTGCCGGCATCTCATTTTTCAGAGCATCATAAATATAATACTCCGGATTGTGTATAAGATAGCAGTCTAAGCTTTTCATCTCTAAACGTAGCAGTGAATCAAGAAGCTGGGACTCAATAAAAGAGGCACTAATGGAGTGATAACAGGTCTCGCTGAACTCTACTACATCCTCAAAGGGTTCCTCCTTATGTTTTAAAAGGTTTGTTCCTTGAATATAACCGAATTTACTTACTATTTCAACTTGATTTTTAATCTCATCATCAACTCCTTGAAGAGCTAAAGCAATAGCTCTCTCAGCTGAGCCATCCATATAGTTTGTTGATGTGTCTATAAGTCGTATACCACCATTAACTGCATCACGAATTGCTTGAATGTGGAGTGGGTTTTGTTCTGTAATTCTATAAGTTCCAAATGCGAAATTACTCATTGTAAGTCCTCGTTATTAAAGTATTTTAGAATTGGGAAGTTAAGGAGGTTAAACGCAAGAGAAACCTCTGCGTTTAAATTTATCTATTAGTGAATTATACTAATTCGATAAACGCCATAGTAGTAGCATCACCACGACGAATTCTTGTTCTAGTAATTCTAGTGTATCCACCAGCACGATCAACGTACTTAGGAGCAATTTCATTTACTAAAGTTTTAGTTGCTTCTTTACTTTGAAGCGCAGCAAATACTGTTCTGTGAGCATTTGAGTCGTTTTTAGTTGCAACTGTGATAAGTTTTTCAACATATGAACGTAACTCTTTAGCTTTAATAGCAGTAGTTTCGATTTTTCCATGTTCTATTAACGAAATACTAAGGTTCTTAAGTAAAGCAGCACGGTGTGCACTTGTACGACCTAGTTTACGGTATCCATGACGATGTCTCATCTAATGTCCTTAATTAAGCTTGTAAAGCTTCTATTTTCTTTTTTAACGCAGTAACTACGTCATCAGCTAAGTCAGCACCAACTGCATAACCGAATTCTTGAACTTTCTCAACGATTTCATCGTATGATTTTTTTCCAAGATTTTTAACGTTTTTTAAATCATTTGTACTCATTAGTGCAATCTCACCAATAAGCTTGATATTTGAACGATCAAGACAGTTAAAACTACGAGCACTTAAACCTAAACTATCAATATTTGTAGTTAGTTTTTTAAGGTCTGGTGACTCTTCAACTCTCTCTATTGTCGTAGGTGCTTTGATACTAATTTCAGAGTTAAATACTGCAAGTTGTGCATACATAACTTCTAAAGAGTTTCTAAATGCGTCTACAGGAGAAATTTGACCGTCAGTTCTAATGTTGAGTACAACTCTTTCAAAGTTAGGGTTGTCTTCAACAAGTACATTTTCAATCTTGTAAGTTGCACTACGAACTGGAGTAAAGTAAGCATCTAAAGCGATGTAACCATCTTCAAGTTCTTCATAAGTATCTTCACTTGCAACGTACCCTATACCTTGAGCAATTCTTATGCTAAAGTTAAGAGTAGAATCTTCATTCAATGTCGCAAGAGGAGCCTCTGGTGTTACAACTTCAACTTCATCACTTGTAAGGTCTTTTCCTGTAATAGTACATGGACCTGCAAATGAGTAGTTTATTTCTGATTCTGTAGCATCATCGTTTAGTTTAAAACGAATCTCTTTAAGGTTTAAAATAAAATCTGAAATATCTTCAAGCATACCACGAACTGAGTCGAACTCATGTTTGGCACCCTCGATTTTTATAGCGATTGGAGCATAACCAACTGAGCTACTTAATAGAAAACGGCGAAGTGGATGAGCTAAAGAGATAGCATAACCAGTTTCAAACGGATATGCCATAATGTTAGCTTCATTTTCACTAATTTGTTCTACCTCGAACTCTTGAGGAGCAAGTGGAGTAGTTTTAATTTTTTTCATGTCTTAATGCCCTTTTATTATTAATTACTATTTTGAGTAAAGCTCAACGATTAAACGTTCTTCAACTGGTATAACAACTTCGTCACGCTCTGGTAAACGAGTAAAAATACCAAATACTTTCTCAGCATCAATATCAACCCAAGGAGCAAGACCTGTTTGGTTAGTTAATTCGATAGCACGAACAACCTGAGTGTTCTTTTTGCTTGACTCACGAACTTCTATTTTTTGACCCGCACTAACACGGTAAGAAGGGATATCAAGTTTTTTACCATCTACTAAGATGTGACCATGCGTTACAAGTTGACGAGCAAATCTACGAGTAGATGCGAATCCCATTCTGTAAACAACATTGTCTAATCTTTGCTCAATAAGTGTAACAAGGTTTGTACCCGTGTTCCCAGCTTTTCTTTTTGCTTCAACGAATAAAGCACGGAATTGTTTTTCAGAAACACCGTACATGAATTTCGCTTTTTGTTTCTCATTAAGTTGTAAACCATACTCAGAAACTTTCTTACGACGCTGACCATGTTGACCAGGACCATAAGGTCTTTTTTCTAATGCAGATTTACCTGCTAAACGACGCTCACCTTTAAGGTTAAGACTTACACCGAATCTTCTTTCGATTTTTTCTACTGGACCTCTATATCTTGCCATCAGTAATCTCCTTAAACTCTACGACGCTTAGGCGCGCGACAACCGTTGTGTGGTAATGGTGTAACATCTTTCATAAATGTAACACGGATTCCTTCGATTCCACCAACAGCTTTCACTGCAGTCTCACGACCTGAACCAGGACCTTGAACTCTAATACCAAGTTCTTTAATACCATGTACTTGTGCTTTTTCAACAGCAGCTTCAACAGCAGCCTGTGCAGCAAATGGAGTTGATTTTTTAGAACCTTTAAATCCTAAAGAACCTGCAGAACTCCAAGCAATCATGTTACCCATCTCATCTGTAATTGTTACAAGTGTATTATTGAATGATGCAGAGATGTGACAAACGCCACGTGCAATATTCTTTTTTACTACTTTTTTTCTAACAGCTTTTCTTTTTGCCATACTATAATTCCTTACGCTGCGCCGACAGTTTTACGTTTACCCTTACGAGTACGCGCATTTGTCTTAGTTTTTTGACCACGACATGGAAGACCACGACGGTGACGTAGACCTCTGTATGAACCTAAATCCATAAGTGCCTTAATATCCATAGCTACTTTTTTACGTAAATCACCTTCAACCATATGGTTTGCACGGATTTCAGCAGTAATTGCAGCAACATCAGCTTCGTTTAATTCGAAAACTCTTTTGTTATAGTCAATACCAGTAGCGTCAAGAATTTGACGTGCAGTATGAAGACCAATACCATAGACATACGTTAAACCGTATTCTATTCTTTTCTTTTTAGGTAAATCAACACCAGATATACGAGCCATGGTTATCCTTGTCTCTGTTTATGTTTTTTAACTTTGCAGATTACTCTTACAATGCCTTTTCTTTTGATGATTTTACAATCATCACACATCTTCTTAACTGAAGCTCTTACTTTCATCGTAAGTCCTTGTTTCGTTGTCTTTGCTGCTCATAGGCAGATATATCATTCTCATAAAACATGAATAAAATTCAGTTTTACTCCATCACTAAAGTTACACCTTACGGTGATACTTCTAAATCTTGCCAATACTTTTATCAATATAATAATATATAGAGATAGAAATACTCTTCTTTTTTGTTAAAACAGCAAAGCGGATGTGGATTGTATCTAAATATTTTTAAAAGTTTTATTAATTAGTAAGTTTTAAGCTGCTATTTACATCTCGCTTGCATATTTTACCGAATCTATACCATACTTATCACGCAGTTCCTGAAGTGACCTTGTCAAATTATAGAGTTTTTGCTCATCTGCAAAGCCAAGTAGGGACAACTCTTTTTTAGAATCCCTTGTAAAACTTGAACAGTTGATACTCAATCGTATCACACGAAGACGTTTTTGCGTATCAGCTGCATAAAAAAGTTCTACACATAAGCTGTCAAATTTCTTCTCTGTAAAAATCTCTGCAAGCGAGATGTTTTTATGGCTCTTTTGGTTCATCTCATAAGATATACCTAAATGAAAGACAGTGGGAATCGCTCCAAGCTTTCCTATGGCATAACTCAGATGACGTGCTAGTATATGTACCCTTCGTTTTAACTCTACTCTATCAAAAATGGGATCAAAGGTTCGAGAGATTCCAATCGACTTTCTTTTGTGTGTAGTTTTAATTGCCTCATCACTCTCGCCATTAACACGTTTATAAAGCTCTTTTGCATAAGGACCGAATGACTCTACAAGACCTCTACTCTTTCGTAGCTCTCCAAGTGTATGTATATGGTTTGAACTTAGCTTTTCATACATACTCTTGCCAATTCCCGCAAAATCTTTTATAGCAATCGGATCTACAAACTTATCAAAATCATGTCTATAGATGGTCTTACAGCCAAATGGTTTGGCATATGTCGTCGCAAGTTTTGCGATATAGCGTGTTTTTGCAGCTCCTATAGATACAGGAAGCTTTATCTCTTTTTTTATCTCATGTCTTAGAGCGTCAATGAATGCGGGCACATCTTCATCTTCTATCCAACCTGCTAAGTCACCATAAAATTCATCAATGCTTGCCTGCTCTATAAGAGGGATTTTAAGAGCTAAAAAATCATGTAGTTTGTGAGAAAGCTCTTGATATAAGGACATATTTGGAGCTTTAATAATAAGATGCGGACAGAGTTGTAAGGCTTCTCTTATTGTCATGGCTGTTTTTATTCCAAAACCACGTGCCTCATAACTCGATGTAGTTAAAATACCACGAATACGACCATTCGCATCTTTAAAAGCTTCTATATCATCATCTTTTTCTTCATAGGCTTTGTAAAATGTTGGCACAAAGCTTCCACTGTTCTCAAAGTTTACCGTTTGATTTTTCGCATCTTTGTTAAAAATCTTGGTGTCACTTCGCCCACCAATAGCTACTGGTTTATACTCTAAATCTGGCTCTTTTATGCGGACCGCACTCACAAAAAAGCAGTCTATATCTATGTGTATCTTCATTTAGTCCCACAACACACTGACACCATACTCAGGGTTTAGCACTATATGTTTTTTATAATAAACTTTTTTGCCATACTTTTTACTCAAAAGTTCTACTTCTAGTTCTTCATCTTCTAAAAGAGTACGCACATCTTTATACTGTAACCACTTTCCATATTTTGCCAACGAGTTCTGCCAGATTCTGAAATCACATGTGGCATCTTCTGTGAGTTCAAACATCTCACCGTCTTCAGTTTTCCACTTCGCATTTGTACAGGCATAAAGTTTTACCTTTTTTCCGCTTACCTCTTTATCTCTTACTTCTATATGACCGTCATCACAGTATGGGCATTTTCCTAACAGCATACTCTTCTCCTAAGCTTAAGAAGAGTATCTTATATAAACTTCACACTGTTTTTTATTTTTATTGCAGATTGACATATAAAATCAAACTTTACCTCATTCATTATGAAATATCTGTTTTCTTTTTAGGTAAATTACTATCATATAGAATACACCCATACCAAAATGTAAAACACCGTCATTAGCTTCATAGTTAACATACACATTCCTCAGTTCAATTAACTCGGTCTATTGAAACTGTAAACAAAAAGTTGTTCCAACTCCCTCTTTGCTATCCACACTCAGCTTTATCCCAAGTTCTGAAGACAACTTTTTGACTATATGAAGTCCTATTCCCACACCCCGCTCTTGTTCTTTATAAAAACGCTCAAAAATCTTTTTAGGATTTTTTATGCCTTTTCCACTATCTTGTATACACAAATGCTTACTTTCTTCCTCCATATATACATATATACTGCCATCTCTCTTGTTATATTTTGCCGCATTACTCAAGATATTGTCCATTATACGAGTCAAAGCATTTTTGTTAGAAGAGAGGAGAATGTGAGGTACATCACTTTGAATGTCCAAATGTTCATAGCTCATCTTGAGCACCTCTAATCTTTGTGAGACCAGTATGTGAAGGTCAAACTCCTCTTTTTGTAAAGGTGCATTGTTAAGATATAGACGCAGGTTCTCCTGAAGGTCGAGTATACTTTGAACACTCTTTTGAATTCTCTTAATCTTTTTATTTTGAATTCCCTCTTTTTCAAGCATCGAACTGTTCAGCCTAAGAGTAGAGAGTGGGGTATTGAAATCATGGAGTATGTCTTTTACAAACTCCTCCGTTAAGCGCAGGGCATTTCTAAGTGGATGAAGTGTATACAAAGAGAAAAATATGGAAAAAATAAAGACTACGAGCATCGCAATACTAAAATGCCAAAAAGAGTCTTCAAATAACACTTCAATGTCTTTGTTATATTTTTTTATAGGATAAGAAATTTCAATGGAGTTTTTTGTGGAGTTTGGTATTGAGAAGTAAGCTGAGAGGGCTTCTCTTTTTTTGTAGAGTTTGTAGAGTTCTCTCTTTTTCGTAAGTACAAAATTTACCTCATACTTCTTGCACTGCAAATCAAAACTACAGATTCTCATTTCATTAAAAATCTGTTCATCAATTTTTTGAATGTCTTGCCTATAGTTTATTGAATATATTGTCCCTATCAAAATAGTCATAGCAATAAAAAAAATAATAAAACTTTTTAAAAAAGACTCTAGTTCAACCTTACTCAATACTATATCCCACACCTCGAACATTTTTTATGTCAAGTTCGAGCGTTGTTTTTAGTTTATTTATAGCTACTCGAAGTGCTGTAGAAGAAGGATGTTCTAAACAATCTAAAAGTATCTCTCTGTCTACAACTGTTCCAACATTATGAAGAAAGGCTTTTAAAAGTGACATTTGCACCTCTCCAAGAGAGATGATTTTTCCACTTTTCTTAACCATGTTGTTTATAGGGTCATACTCAATGTGCTTATATTGTATAGCCTTGCTTTTTGATGTAAACTTTGCGTTCACCCGAATGAGTAACTCCTGAGGGAAAAATGGTTTTTTAATATAGTCATCAGCACCAACTTCAAATCCTCTCGATATGGATTCTATATCTACTAGTGCGCTTATAAATATGGCGGGAGTACCATCATCTGCTTCTCTTAAAGAGTTTAAAAGTTCAAGCCCATTTATCTCTGGAACATTAATATCAAAAATATACAAGTCAAATTTCGATTCATAAGAACTATCAAGTGCCTTGTTACCATCATCTACTAAAGTGACACTATAACCTTCACTTTCTAAAAGTTCTTGGAGAGTCTCTCCCAATTCTAAATCATCTTCAAGAAGCAATATCGATTTTTTTTCCATCTAAAACTTATACCCCAAATTCAAACCTAGATAGTTGTCACTCGCCATATCACTAAGACCATAAGCATAACTAAGGTTCACAGAAAGCTCTTCATCTATTTCATAAAATAAATACATAGAAGCCGTAGAGATTACACCAACACCCACATAGATACTATCGCTTTGATTATATGAGCTACTTACATATAACTTTGGCGAAAAGAGATATCCCACCCCTAAACTAAAATAGTTCGTATCTTTATACTCTACATAATCTACTACATCAGTATCTCCAATCCAAGTATGTCCTAAAACGCCAAAATAATTTACATTGCCAAGAGCATAACCAACATTTAGATTGAGAGTATAGTCAACTTTGTTTGTCCCATATATGCTGTCATAGGTAGGAAGAATGAGTCCTGAGCCGACTGTTACATAGAACTCATCTAGCATAGTCAGATAATCGACTCCAAGATATGTGTCGTTCATACCAGATGTACGATGAATATTGCTATTATTCATATAGTAAGATGTACTAAAAGAAAAAATGAAGTCCTCATATGTGTAGTTAATTTCTAAAGAGGTGGTCAGTGTATCTGTTTTACTCAAGGTGTTGTAGTCTGTGTCAGAGTAGTTCAGCCCAGCAATAAGACTAAACTTATATGGGGGGAGTAAGACCTCAGTGCTACAGCCATCACTATCTACCAACTCCATAAAGGGTGTGTATAAACATTTATCATCTTTATCATCCACACCATCCATGTCTTGATCTTCATATGCATGGAGCATAATTTGAAGAAAAGAGAGTAAAAAGAGAATCCTAAACCGTGTCATACCCTACCTTGTCATTCTCATTTGAGTTTGATCTGTATTTTGCATATATTGCTTGGCAGCTTGTTGTTGATTACGACGCTGTACTTGTTGCGCTTCTCGCACTTGCTGAAACTGCTCTTTATTGACGTTCTCACGTGAGCTAGTTTTGGACTTTGTTTGCAACTGAAGCTTATGAATCGCTTCATCTCTCTCTTGTTTGTTCATCGCAGCTATTTCGCGTTTTAGAGAGTTCATTAGTTTAACCCTCTCTTTAGGCGGTGCTTCACGAATTTTTTGCATCTTCATGTCAATATCTTCTGCAAAAAGCGAAGATAGTGTCATAAAGAATAATGTTACTAATAATCCTGTTTTCATCATATTACCTTATCTAATATCATACAATGAAGTAGCTTTAATATCAACCACTCATTTGTTTATTTTAAAGATGTTCTCCACTTATTTTACAATAACCACCAGGGAGTAAATAACATCATTGACCTATTTCTTGTGCTTAAAGCACTCTATAAACGCTGTCTTAACACTTCAGTCCACTTCAGGTGAACCTGAGTCTTTCAGCACTTCCAACCAAAGACAAAGCCCTTACGAGTAAAAACATGGCTAATTCTTGTGTCATAACATGTTCCTCCTTTCTTTTTTAATACCTAATTTTCACATAAGCATGTAAGTAGAGTGTTAGCTATCCCTAATTTTTGCTAAAATGCCACTTATGAATAATTATGAAGAAAAATTTACAAAAGCCACAGAAAGTACTTTTTATACTAAACTCCCTCAAGCCGAACAAGACTTTATAAGAGAAAAGGCAAATGAATTTAAGTTCTCCCATCAGGAGCTTAAACAACTCGTTGACATAGCTCGTGATCTTGGAATGTGGGACGAGAAACGTATTACAGAGATTTTTCCTGAGCATACTCAGAAAAAAGTTATCTTTACTCGTTTGAGAAAAGCTTACGAAGAGATACGTAATCGTCCAAACTCTTATGAGAACTTCACGCTAAAGAACATTCCAAAAGAACAGAAGTTCACTTTTAAAACAGAACCAAAAGAGGGGTTTGGTCTTGGTCTCTGCCCAGTGGCAAGTGAAAAAACGAGATGCTGTAACCTACTCACGTTAGATGCGGTAGAATCTTGCGGTTTTGATTGCTCGTACTGTTCAATTCAAAGTTTTTACAATCAAAACACCATCACTTTTGATAGTGGCTTTAAAGATAAACTTTTAAATCTCCAGCTCGATCAAAACAAAACATACCATATAGGTACAGGTCAAGCTTCAGACTCACTTATGTTTGGAAATCGTGAAGGAACTCTTGATGCTCTGTTTGAATTTGCCCGCTCAAATCCGAATGTCATCTTAGAGTTTAAAACAAAGTCCGACAATATCAAATACTTTCTTGACAATGTTGTGCCAAAAAATATACTCTGCACGTGGAGTCTCAATACTCCAACCATTATAGAGAATGAAGAGCACCTTACAGCCTCACTTGACAAACGTATAAAATCTGCAAGAGCCTTAGCAGACAGAGGTATAAAAGTAGGTTTCCATTTTCATCCTATTGTAGAGTATCAAGGTTACCTTGATGAATATAAAAATGTATACGAAAGACTTATAAGAGAGTTTCAACCAAACGAAGTTGCACTTGTTAGTTTTGGAACACTTACTTTCATAAAACCCGTTATTAAGCAGCTACGTGAACGCGAGTTTAGAAGTAAAATCACTCAGATACCTCACGAAGATGCAAGTGGAAAAACCTCTTATCCAAATGAGACAAAAGTAGAGATGTTCAAACATGCGTATGAGAGCTTTAAAGCTTGGCAAAGAGAATCAGTAGGAGATGAGAAGGTATTTTTTTACCTCTGCATGGAGGAACATCAGATGTGGAAAAAAACTTTTGGTTATCAGTACTCTACAAACAATGACTTTGAGAGAGATATGCTCAGTTCATACGCTCATAAGCTTGGTATGGAGTTTCTCCTATAAGGAGTGGAAATAGTACCTATTTCCTCCTCCACCCTTAGCCTTATACATCGCCTTATCAGCAAAAATTAACAACTCTTCAGCACTTTGACTATCATTAGGGTATAAGCTAATTCCTATACTTGTTGTAATATGTAAAGCATTCTCTTTTATACGGATTGGAGCAAGTAATGAATCTATCATTTTTGTCGCTAACAGGGATGCATCCTCTGGGTTCTTCAAATCCTGCATTATAACAGTAAACTCATCACCTCCTAATCTCGAAACGGTATCTTCTTCTCGCATCACACTTTGTATTCTATTTGTAAAAGCTATAAGTATTGCATCTCCCACTTCATGACCTAGCGTGTCATTTATCTCTTTGAAATTATCTATATCTAAAAAGAAGAGCGCCAACATTGTTCCTGAACGTTTAGACTGCACTAAGCCTAAAGAGAATCTTTCATGAAATGAAGCTCTGTTTGGGAGTCCCGTGAGTGAATCGTGGTGCGCCATATATTCCAGTTTCTTTGCTTGTTCAATGAGGTCTTTTTTTGCCTCTTCGGCCAACTCTTTATCAATGTGTGCCGATTTAAAGTTCCGTGAAAACTGTACAACACTCATATGTGCATACGCATAAGAGACAAAGATGAAAAAGCCTGCAATCTGCCCCACTATGTCTTCATATGTAGCAAATGACAAAAAAAGTATGCTTAACATTGGAATAACATATGCCATATAGACTTCTAAAACAAAACCCAATGTTGCAATAGATGCGAAAGAGAGCCCTATTAAAACCGCATACATCAAAAAATGGTAATCGTGAGATATATCTTCAATAAAGAGTGCACTTATTCCCCAAAGTAGACTCGTAATCAACATACTAACCATGTAGTATTTTAACCAGCATTTTGCTTGTGAGTAGTTCTGTATTTCTTGTCTTACTTTTTTGTATCTTAATATAATAAATATTCTAATAAGAAAATTAAGCAGTTGTGCGCCAAGCCACATTAGAACAATAGTAGCCGATAAAAAATCTTTAATGATAAAAACCATAAAGGACACTGCAGCTATCTGCCCTATAAGCCCCTGTTTAGTGTTTTTAAAAATTTCATCAAGTGCTAAAAGGTTTGCCCTGTCTAACCTAGCATCATTAAGTCTGTTTTGCATAGCCAATATCTTTTGTTTTTTAATATTATAGCAGTTTAAAAATTAGTTAGAGGGGAAATAAAATTAATTGTGAGAGTGTATTTAAGAAAGAATAACCTAAACCCTAAAAGGGTTTAGAATTATTTTGCTAATGCTGCTTTAGAAGCTTCAGCAACTGCAGTGAATGCAGCTGCATCATTCATAGCCATATCAGCAAGAATTTTACGGTCAAGTTCCATACCAGATTTGTGAACGCCATTCATAAATGTTGAATAGTTCATTCCGTTTAAACGAGCCGCTGCATTAATACGGATGATCCATAGTTTACGGAACTCACGTTTTTTCTGCTTACGGTCACGGAATGCGTACATCATTGAGCGTTCTATCTGCTCTTTAGCTTTTCTGAAATGTTTACGGCGTCCGCTGTAAAAACCTTTCGCTAATTTTAATATCTTTTTGTGTCTTCTTCTACGAACAACACCTGTTTTAACTCTTGGCATTTTTTTCCTTTTTCTTTACCCAGTCACATTCGTAATCAGGGTGCCACATCTATTGGTGGACTTGCCCAATTATTTAAAATTGGAGAGATTTATGAGTCAACTAATTTCTTAGTTAATCATAGCCTTGATGTTTTTCTCATCTGCTTTAGCAACCACTTTTGGAGTGTTCTGCTCACGACGAGTCTGTGCATCTTGTTTTGTTAAGATATGACTTCTAAACGCAGTACCACGTTTGATTTGACCATTTTTCTTAACTTTAAAACGCTTCACAGCGCCTTTTACCGATTTCATTTTTGGCATCGATAATCCTTTAAGTAAAATTCTCGCTTCCAACCTAGGTTAGAATTAAGAGTGGGATTATACCCAAATATTTCTAAATTTTAGCTACAATCCATTTATGAATTCAATTAAACATATCCAAAATGCTCTTAAAGAGCTTGATGACGAAGTCCAAAAGATACTCTTAGACTGGAATATTCCACTTAATGAAAAAGATAATTTGATGCTACCAATACTCCAGCAAAAAAAAGTGCTTGACCAGACACTTGAAGACCTAACATACCTCAAAGAGCACCCACCAACTCCAAATCAACCTTGTGGTATTTCAAAATACAGAGAGGAGTAATTTATCCCTTGTTTAAAGCTTTTGTTTTAAGTAAAACTTCACTTATATCTTTAAACAGTAGATGTACGAGATAAAGATTTTTACTCTTCTCTTTAGAAGCATAGATTCGAAAACTCTTAACGCTTCCTAGCTCATCAACTACAAACTCACTCTCTACTCCTAAAGGGTACTCTTGAAACTCTTTCAGAGATTCAAGTCTATAGAGCTTTTTCTCTTTCACTATATAAGCAACATAAGGATTTATACGATTGTGTATAGAATGTGTCGTTTGTAAAAAAACAACATCTTCTTTTTTATCCTGATTTAGGATATTAATACTCTTTGCGAGTGTGAAATCAAGATAGATTACTTTTTTAATGAGCTCTGTTTTTGAGATTGTTTGAACCTCTTTGGCAAAAACTTTGTTTGATTTGTTGAGACCTGCATAACTTTTGTATAAAAAAAGCATCATAATACTCAAAATGACTATAGAGACCATTAGCTCTATAAGAGTAAAGGCTTTTCTCATTGAAGCCTCACTCTGATAAGTTCAATGGAAGATTCTTCCATCTTCAGCAGAGTTTTTCCTATCTCAAAAATGACTCCCGAACCTGCTGTAGATTCTTGTTCGTTTTGATCATTTTTCCCTAAAATTTCATTGGTATCTATTATCTGTAACTCTTCATACTCTATATCGATTTTCATAGCTTTTAACTTACGTCTCAAATCACTCTCGAGTTCAAAATCATCAAGAAGAGTTTTTATATCACTACTGCTATCCTCAAAACCATGCTTCTCACTCACCGAGAGTAAGAAAGAGCCATATTGGCTACTCTGCATAATCTTTTTAATTTGAAAGAATTTATTACTTGCATTTCCTTGCATTTGTAAAAGAGCCGCGATAACCACTGAGACTATCATCACAGCGACCATTACCTCAATAAGCGTAAATGCAGAGCGCCTTGTAAGTCGTTTAGGCATTACCTAAACCGATACGTATTGCTTCATCTAAAGATGTTTCGCCATTTAAAAGCATCTGTGAAAGTTGTAACGAGATAGTTTTAAGACCATCACGTTCAAGTTGCATTTTTATAGTGTGTTCATCTGTTGTTGTTTTTAAAAGCTCTTTTATGGAATCGTTCATGACCAAAAGTTCCCCTATAGAACGACGACCTACAAAACCACTATAACCACAGGCTTTACAACCAGAGGCTTTATATATCTTTGAGTCCCTCGCCAAACCGTAGTCATCTGCAAAGTTCTCTGCGAGTTCATCTTGCTCCTTACACTCTTCACACAAAATCCGAACCAAACGCTGCGCCAAAATCCCCAGAAGAGAAGAGCTTATCAAAAAAGGTTCGACATTCATATCCGCTAAACGTGAGATAGTCGCTGCTGCGGAGTTTGTGTGCAGAGTTGAAAACACTAAGTGTCCCGTAAGTGCTGCACGAACTGCAATAGCCGCAGTCTCTTCATCACGAATCTCACCTATCATTATGACATCTGGATCTTGACGAAGGATTGAACGAAGTGCCGAGGCAAAGGTAAGTCCAACTTTTTCATTTACTTGAATCTGTGCAATGTTATCAGACTTATACTCAACAGGGTCTTCAACTGTTATAAGGTTCTTATTTGGTTCCTCAACTTCTCGTAAAAATGAGTGTAGAGAGGTTGTTTTACCACTTCCTGTAGGTCCAGTCACAAGGATGATACCGTGTGATGAACGTAAAAGTTTTCTCACATCTCCAATGAGTGATTCATTAAAACCAAGTTCTGTTATCTGAGGAATTTGTGAGCTTTGCATAAGTAGACGCATAACAACACGTTCACCATAAAAAGTAGGGAGTATGGAAACACGAACATCTAAAACTTCCCCCGCTATTTTTATCTGCGTTCGCCCATCTTGGGGAATCCGTTTTTCAGATATATCAAGATTTGAAATGACTTTTATACGACTTACAATAAGTGCTACGACTTTTTTATCTAAATCCGCATTTTTTGAGAGCATACCATCTATACGGAAACGCACCTCTCCTTTTTTCTCCTGAACCTCTATGTGAATATCTGAGGCTCTCTTTTTTACAGCCTGATAAAAAAGAGCATTGACAAATTTAATAATAGGAGCGGACTCTTCACTTGTGAGGATATCACTTGAAGTACGAAGAAAATCCGTAAGTGAAATCTCTTCTTCCTCTATATCCGAGTCCGAATCCTCTTTCATCGTCTCTATAGCCTTGTCTGTACGAAGTTCTAAAAAACGATTATAAAGTCTCTCATACGACTCTTCACTAAGCATATACAGAGGATACTCTTGTTCAAGTTTAGTGTAGTAGTTACTCGCCTGCGCAAAATGACTTTCACATACAAAAGCAGCGACTTCTCCATCCAACTCACTGAAGAGAAGATAGTTTTTTACACTGATATCCGTAACCAATTCTTCTGGTTCATAGACTTCTAGTTTAAGATTGTGTATCGGCTCTAAATCAAACATCACTCGCTACTTCTGCACTTTATCGGCATTTGCTTTAATCTCGGCGATTGCTTTTTTACTATAATCAGCCTGTATTTTTGCAAGTACTCCCAAATCTTTTTGAAGTTTTGAAAGTTCCTCACTTTTGTCTACTACATACGGTGTCAAGATAACCACAAGGTTGTCCTTCTCTTCTGTTTTTGAAGTTGAGGAGAAAAGATACTCACCTAAAATAGGAATATAACCTAAGATAGGTATTTTACTTACAGAGTCTCTATCATAAACCTTTACAAGTCCGCCAATGATAATACTCTCACCATGTCCAAGTATAGCTTGTGTTTTCACCTCTTGCTTAGATGTAACTGGCTGCCCATTAGCGCTATTTGCACCATCATCCAAAACGTTTTCTAAAATTGCTTCAACATCCAAAGTAACCTTCTCGTTTGAAGATACACGTGGCTTTATTTTCAGAGTTAATCCCACATCTTCACGCTTATAACTACTTGTGAGAGCCCCAGTGTTTATTGAGTTTGATATTGTTCCTGTAGATATAGAGATAGTCTTACCAACATAGATAGACGACTCTTTATTATTTACACAAAGAATAGAAGGGTTTGAGATAGATTTTGAAGCACCATTTTCTTCTAAAAAATCGAGTGTCGCTCCAAGTGCAAGTGCCTTACCAGCATTGCTGCCTATATCTCCCAAATGATTCAGTACTGCCGCACTTGCCGTGCTTGTAAGAGCGCTTGAACCAAAGTTTGCACTCATAGCATAAAGCCCAGAAGCAGTTACATCACCCGCTGCAAGACCATACTTCACTCCAATGTCTGAACTCTCATTTTCATTGATTTCAATGATTCTCGCCTGAACATAAACCTGATACTGCTCTTTGTCTAACTCATCTATAATCTGTTTTAAACCTTTCAGTATTGAAGGTTCACCAATAGCGATAATAGCGTTTATCTCTGCATTATCAGATACATTTGGTTTCATCGCAGGGTCTGCAAACTTCTGTTTTGTGATGATGTCATTGAGCGTTAAGGCTACAGCTTTTGAATCAGAATTTTTTAGAGGAAAAATTTGAATCCCATTATTTGAGTGTGCTTCAACATCCATAGTAGCTACAAGTTCTTCGATCTTCGCCACATTTTTAGTAGTCCCAATAACTATGAGTCCATTTATATTTTCATCAAAGATGATTTTGACTTGCTCCGCTTGAACCTTCTCGTTAAAAATAGACTTACTTATATCAACAAGTCTTCTCTGAAGTTTTTTCGCTTCGGTATGCTCTATCGGGATTATTTTAACTATCGCTTGGTTGTTTGTATCTATATCCTCAATAACACGCTTAATTGTCTCTATATTTTTTGGATAATCTGTAAGGAGTATGATATTGCTCTCTTTCATTGTCATCAATTTTGCAGTTTTTGAGATGAGATAACGAACTTTTGCAGCGACGACATCTACATTTTCACCTTTTACCGAAATAGCCTGAGTAACCATCAAAGAGCCATAGAGTTTTTTCCCTTGTCCTACGACTGTTACATTATTTTTTGCAGCCTCAGTTGAACGTACAACCTCATAAATAGAGCCATTTCTAACCAGTGTAAAACCTTTTGATTCTAAAACGGAAACAAGTATTCCCATAAGCTCATCGTCGTATACAGGAGTCGTACTGACAAAGTTTACCGTTCCAGTTATTCTATTATTTATTAAGATGTTTTTATGTGTCACTTTAGAGATTAGTTTTACAAAGTCTTCTATCTGTAAATCTGAGAAATTGACATTTACCTGTTCTCTGGCGTTGAGTGATAGAACCAACAGTGTACTTACGAGTAGTGTTTTAGCGAATTTCATATATTATTTCCTTCTCTTGATTATTTCTTTGGATAGTTAATGCAAGCGTTTTAATTTTATCTATCTGTTTGTAAAGCTTAAACACATCATTCAAAGATGAAAGAGGCACATTATTTGCCTTTGTGATGACATCACCTTTTTGAAGTCCTAGAGTAGCCATCTTTGAACCAGGTCTTACTCGTGTGACTCTAAAACCTTCAAGTGACTTTCCTTTTCTCATCTCTTGGATTCCAATGTCTTTCCAGATAAGTGCAGGGTTGTTCGAGTATGTTTGAATGTCTTTTCGCGAAACCTCTTTTTGTGAGGTTTCTTCTGCACTTTGTTCTACTTTAGTTATCGCTTTAGACAATTGAGCATCTGCCTGTTCTAAGGAGAGTCGATACTCCTTGGATCCCTTTGTAAAGATAACACCGTTAAGCTCGATCTCTTTAAGTTTATACCCCTCATAACTTTCACCAACTTCAACTATCGTCGTATCGTTTTGGGATGATTTTTTCGCGATTATCGCAAAACCATTAAACCTACTTCCATAGAGTCCTTTGAGTATCAAGTTATTTATACTGTACGCTTGTTTAGTTACTGTTTGTGTTTGGAGGGCTTCCACTTTTTCAGTATTGAGCATGTTGTAAAAAGAAACTCTTTGGTATTTCGATTGGTAAGATTTTTTTGCATTAAGCTCAACGCCCTCACTTGGAAGATACCACCAAACAGCAAGTGAAATCACTTTTGCCACAAGTAATAGTACTAAAAGTTTACTTACTAAAGAGATGAGTTTTGTATTAGAAAGTTTTTGCATAAACATACTCCCCATTTTCATCTTTTTTCAACATTCGCATCGTCTTTTTATATTTTGTCTGCATCAGCTTTGATGGCTTTACCACAGCTTGAAGTTCACTCTCTAGAAGGGTAAAACTTATCTCTGCTTCTCCAAAGTCACCCTGAGCACTAGCTCGTATCTCCAGGGGATTTAAGAGCGTATAGCTTAGCTCTAAACTCTCTATCTTCGATGGGGCATATGTATCTATGAGAGATGAAACTTGTATATCTTCTAAGATTACACAGTTATACAAACCAAATAGTGTTATCTCTGCACTTTGAACGACTGCGCTATCGATTCCTTTTGTCGTTAGTTCCAGGTTTTCTATCTCAAGAGAAAAAAGCTTCTCGTGAAGCCTTTCATTCGAGATAACAAACTCAAAATTTTGAAGCTCCTTTTCAAGTAAAAAATAAAAACTTTTCTTTGGCATAAATGCTATAAGAGCGAAAATAAAAAAGAGTAAAAACGCAAAAAACTTGAGAGACTTTCTTACCATTTTATCTCCATTTCTAAGCTCGCTTTAGTCTTACTCAGTCTTTTGATTTGAAGTTGACTTACATTGTAAGAGCCATTCAAAACTTTACCCATAAGAGAGTTAAGCACTTTAGCGTCGATACTTTTTGAACTTACACTGATAGACTTTTTATCCTTTTTCACTGTGAAGTTAGCGGATTTTAAAGAGCTTTGTGAGAGAAGCCTCTCAATCGACTTTTGCGTTTTTTTCTTATCTGCATAAACATCTTTAAGACCGCTAAGTTCCACTGCAAGTTTTTCACTCTCAAGGTACAGTGCTTTTTCATCTTCAAACTCTGACTTTATCTCACCAAGAGTAAAAAACAAATATGCCAAGAGCACTACAAAAAGCACTCCCACGTGAAGTGGATTTATCTGATTCATATTACTATCTCCAGCTTCATGTTATCTGCACTAAAACTTCTTTTATATGCTACTTTTTTAGCATCAAGCTGCTCTGTTATCATCCCTGATGTCTCTTTTGTCACACCACTGATTGTCACACTCAGTAAGTTGTTTTTGTAATCTATGAGAGTAATTTTTTGTCCCTTTTGCAATTTCATCGTTAAAAAGTAAGAGATTTTTTCTCTAAACTTCTTTTGTGTCTCATATATATTTGTATACTTTTTTAAAGCGGAACGGTTTTGAAACATCGTCTCTTGTAGATTGTACTTTGAAAAAATCTCCTCTTTAGCAAGTGAAATCTCTTCTTTTTTAGCACTTGCTATAAATATCTCTACAATTAAGATGAGTGCCAAGATACTAAGAATGGCGCCTATCTTATAAAGACTACCATTGTCCACTATATGTCCAAACTGTTGTAGTTTTACAGTGTGACTTGAAAGTTCCAGACTCTTGACATCAAGTTTCTCTTTCTCATGTATCCATTTTGAAGGAGCAAGAACCAAAAGCTCGTCTTTCAAGTACATACACTGCTTGTCATTCACACAAAAAGCCGAGCTAGTCTCTTTAAACTCACTCTGAGCAAAATGCACAGAACCAATATCTGCATAAGCGATACCTTTAGCTGAGAGTAAGTCAAAAATTTTTTTATCTTCGTATGCAAAAAGGAAGTACACTTCACCACTTTTATATGCATAATAGGAGTAGTGCCCTTGGGGAAGAGAGTCTTCAAAGATGGAAGGAAGTAGTTTTTTTACCTCACGTACACTTTTCACTGGAAGCTTAAGCTTTTTGACCCAGTAGAGCGATGGGGAGAGGACTATATCAAGCACTTCTCCTTTCTCATACGAAAATGACTCCTTAGAATTTGGATCTAAAAAAAGTGTCAATCTGTCGCGTTTAAATCTCGTAAACAAAATGGGATCCCTTTTTCTTTTTTATATCGTACTCAAAACTGATGTGTGCTCTACTCTCATTTTGTTCTATCTCTATCTCCACAAAGAGTATGGGCTCAAAAAAACTAGTACTGAATCTTTGAAGTCTCTCTAGCTCATCAGAGTTTAACTCAAGTGATTCAAAATCACTATATGCACCCGCATTTTGACTCAAAAACTCAGCTCTCTCCTGTGTACTTCCAAGAAGAAGTTCCCAGACCTCAGGAGTGGCATAGTTTAAGTCCACACTCGTGTTTCCATCATTACCATAGTAAAAGAGATTTTCAAATGCTATCTTTTGCAAAGCATTGTCATTATACTCTTTCATATAAAAATCATTAATATCTGCGATATGTTTTTGCGAAGCTATGTAATCTCTAAACAGATAGGGCTTCTCATCAAAAATCCTACTATTATAACTATTGTCAACTTTAATTCCTCTCATAGCATCTAAGAAGATATCTACATACTGGTTGTTTACCATCTTAAGACTCATGTATTCTCTTAGTCCCTCTATACCTTCTTGAGTTAAGCTATTTGGGTTGAGTTTTGCTCTTGCACTCTGCAGTTTTAAAACCATGGAGACGCCTTCACTCTCAAAAGGAATAAAACTAGCTTGTGAGAGGAGCATGAAGAGTTCTTCGCTACTGTTTGCATCTGCCGCGCGGGCTATATCTGGAGATGTTTGCAGTATTTTTAAGATATCCTCTATAATAATGTTACTCTGATACATAAAGCTCTCATCTTTAACAACTTGTGAAGCATCATTTACCTGACGCAAGCCAAAACCAATGGCCACAGTTATGACTGTAATAAAAAGTACAGTGATAAGCAGAGCAATTGCATTTCGGTTCTGTTTCATCTTCTGCATCACCTATTGAATACTCATCGAGAAAATTGGAAGTAGCATCGCTGCGACGATAAACCCGATACTTCCACCCACAAAAAGCATAAGTGCAGGTTCAAGAAGAGTAAGAAGTAGAGAGATTTTATCACGGTTCTCTTCAAAGTAAAGCTCTGAGACATTTGTAAGTACATTTTCTACTTGTGAAGTCTCCTCACCTAAAGCTATAGACTGAATGAAAGCATTGTCTATCTTTGTACTCGACTCTTGAAGTGCTTTAGAGAGGAGTTTTCCTTCGACTACTTTCTTACTCGCTCCTACAAAAAGCTCTTTGATAACACGGTTGTTAAGAATGTTTGCACTAAGGTTTATGGTCTGAACAAAAGGAACACCTGAGCGTGTAAGCAGTGACGCGATGTAGGAGAAACGTGCAAGCTCACTTTTTAATGCGATAGCACCAAAAAGAGGAAGTGCAAGTATAAACTTGTCAACGGCATAAGCGAATGCATAGACTTTTTTCTTCAAAGTCACAAAAATGACCACTGAGACAAATAGAATCGCAAGCATCGCTTGAAAATTATTCGAGAAAAAATCTCCAGCAGCGATAACGAACCGTGTAGGCAGAGGAAGCTCTTGGTCCATACTCTCAAATATCCCTGTAATCTGTGGTACAACAAATGTAAGCATGAATGCTATCATCACCAAAGAAATAATAATCATAAAAGTGGGGTACGCAAATGCACCTTTTATCTCTTTATGAATTCTATCTTGCTCTTTTAAAAAACGCGAAAGTTCTAGGAGTACCTCATCGAGAATACCTCCATTTTCACTTACCTTGATAGACTCTTTGAAAAAAGGAGGAAGTTCCACTATAGTCTGTGCTTCAAGTGCAGAGTAAAAGTTCTGTCCCTCATCAAGATGTGTACTCACAGTTGACAAGAAGAGTTTCATTTTTTTGTTTTTTTCATAATGCGTTTGTACGATTTTTAGAGCGGAGACTATACTAATACCTGAACGAATATACATAGAAAGCTCACGTGAGAGTGAAGCGAGTTCTTTTGGAGGGATTTTGTATTTTCTAGAGAGTTCAAACTTCTCATAAAATGCAGGGGCATCCTCATCAAGTGACTGATAAATGATGCCAATTGCTTTAAGCTTACTCCGCGCTTCTTCTATGGAACTCGCTTCAACTCTATCGGAGACTTTTTTACCTTCTTGGTTTATGCCCTTGTATTTAAATATCACTGCATTACCTCTTGAACTGTTTTCTCTTTTTGCTCAATCAACTCTTCCAAAGAGTCATAAACCAAAGTTTTTTCAAAATATGGTATGAAATCATAAATTTTATCATCATAAGCTACAAGTAGCTGTTCTGAGACATTGTTTCTATACATCTCAAAAGAGAAACATACGCTCTCTTGAACTGCTTCTTCATTAAAGTAGACTGCATCTTGTACTGCTAATGCGCCTAGAAGAAAATCATAACGATACACAGCAACACTCTCATCAAAAAAGCTCTCTATAGTTGTAACTTTTTCGCCGTCTACATAAACACCGCACTCACTGCAATCATCTAAACACAAAAGCCTTGCACTCTTGGCATCACCTTCTATAAAACTACTCAAGTACTCTTTGAGGTTTAAAAAACTTGGCACAAACTTCTCATCTTTTACATTTTGAAGTTGTACAACCGCTAGAGTGTAGACGATTCCCATAATGACAATGACTATCATAAGTTCTATGAGAGAGAAGGCTTTTTTCAAATGCTACTACTTACACTCGCTCATTTTTATATCTTTAGCTTCATCTTTACCGCCCTCTTTTTTATCAGCACCTAAAGAGATAAGTTCTATTTTCCCATCGTTGTTAAGATAGATAAACTCTTTGCCCCACGAATCTTTTGGCATCTTGCCATCTTTGAAGTATGAATCATCTTCTACTAAAATAGCCAAACCCTCTTCGGTAGATGGGTAAACACTGTGTTTTATCTTGTACATATCAAGTGCACCGTTATAAACAGACTTCATCTGTACACACACTAAGTCGCGTTTCGCTTCTTCACCCTTACCTGTAAGACTCGGCATAACCATAGCCGCGAGTAGTCCTAAGATGACGATAACTATCATTAACTCGATAAGAGAGAATCCATTTCTTCTGTTTTTGTTTTGCATATAAAGTACCTTTAATTTTTTAGATTATTATTATAGTAAGTTTTGGTTACAGTTTGGGAATGATTAAAATTTGTAGTTTGAAGGTGCCCAACTCCAGATACCTGCGGCACATAATGCGAAAAGGTGTGCTGCTGTATTCCTACCCTGACACATTGTCTTTAAGCACCATTGCACAGGTCTAAAGAAGAGCGACGAAATTATAACCACAAAAGGTATATATTTTGCTTAAAGAGTTCAAAATGGTTTGAGGAGATAGTATTGTTATATGTCGTAGTCGCTTTAAAGAGCGAAGCACAAGCTTTTGTAGATAGATATAAGCTCACAAAGTCAAAACTCTCTACGTTTACACTCTACTCCAATGCAAACATGAAACTCATCATAAGTGGTCTAGGGAATATAAACGCAAGAAATGCAACGCAAACCCTGATAAACCACTTTGACATTACAGATGAAGACAAGTACTTAAACATCGGGATTTGTGGCGCCTCTTCTGCTTATGAGATAGGCGATGTATTTGAGATTGGCTCCATCGTTTATGAAGAAGATATTTACTCCTTCGATAAAGGAAAAAAACAAATCACCTGCCTCGATGCAGAAGCAAGTGAAGCAAAACACGATATAGTAGATATGGAGTCATACGGCTTTTATGATGCAGTCATTCATAACCCTGCCATAAAAAACTTTTCGATCATCAAAGTCGTGAGTGATCATTTTGAGCCACGTGACGTTACAAAAGAGAGAACAAAAACACTTATATTTAATACAATCAAGGATATTTTTTGAAAATAATTTTTATACTTTTTACGCTTATGTTGAGTCTCTTAGCTCAAACATCACCAAGTGATATAGAGCTCAAAAACATGATAGCTCGTATGATAATCATCGGATTTGATGATGCAAAGATTGACTCGAACTCGCGTATTGTAAAAGATATGCAAAAGTACTCTTTGGGTGGAGTGATTTTATTTGATAAGTTTTATAAAGATAGAAACAGAACAAAAAACATATCTTCGCCACAACAACTCGCACAACTCACAAAGGACTTAAAAAGATTTGCTAAAGCTCCTCTTTTTATAAGTGTTGACCAAGAGGGTGGAAAAGTAGCGCGTCTAAAACCTAAATATGGATTTGGTGAAATTCCCTCTGCATTTGAAGTCTCAAAGATGAGTTTAGCTGAAGCACAAAGCATCTATGCAAAACAATCTCTTATGCTTAAGCGTGCTGGTATAAACATGAACTTCGCACCAGTTGTTGACCTCGCCATAAATCCAAAAAACAAGGTAATAGTAGGACTTGAGCGTTCCTTTGGTAGCGAGTCGAAAAATGTCACTGCTTTAGCAAGTGTTGTCATAGATGAGCAGAACAAACACAATATCATCTCTGTTTTAAAACATTTTCCTGGACATGGTTCTTCTCTTGGTGATTCACATGAGGGTTTTGTAGATGTCAGTGAGACTTGGATGAAAAAAGAGCTTGAGCCTTACGAAGAGCTCATCAAAGAAAAAAAAGTAGACGCCATAATGACTGCTCACGTTTTTAACTTTCACATAGATGAAAAGTACCCCGCAACTCTCTCAAATAACTTCAACACAAAACTTCTAAGAAACTCTATGGGTTTTGAGGGTGTTATCATCAGTGACGACTTGCAGATGGGAGCGATAGAGAAACACTACTCACTCAAAGAGAGAACGACTTTGGCTATAAATGCGGGTGTTGACATGCTTCTCTTTGGGAACCAGCTCGGAAGTGTCTCGCTTGATAAACTTGTAGATACTATTTTTGAGTCTGTAAAATCAGGCGAAATTCCACTCAGCCAAATAATAGAGTCAAACGCGAGAATAGAAAACCTTCTCACAAAGTACTCTATCATCCAAAAACCCATTCTCTTTGGAGATAAACGCAAAGAACTCACAAAAGCGTACATCAAAACTCACTATGGACTCACTCCAAGAGACATCACTATCACTCCTAAAATAGTTGTGCTTCACTGGACCGCTGTTATGGATTTTGACAAAAGTTATGAGCGCTTAGAACCTGAACTTCTTTTTACCGACAGAACCGACATAGCAAACGCTTCAGCACTGAATGTCTCTGCACATTTTCTTGTCGACAGAGATGGAGTAATCTACCAACTCATGCCAGATAACTGGATGGCTCGTCACGTGATAGGTCTCAACTACTCTAGCATTGGTGTGGAAAATGTCGGTGGTGAGGCGAATGCAAAAGAGGATTTAACACCTGCACAACTTGAGTCCAACATCCGCCTCGTGAAGTACCTCAAAGCCAAATACCCAAGCATCGAACATGTCATCGGACATCACGAGTACAGAGAGTATGAGAACAGTCCTCTTTGGCTAGAGCGTGATGCAGGATATAGAACAGAAAAAGCCGATCCGGGCGATAAGTTTATGCGAGACGTGAGAAAAGCTCTTGATAAATAGTAGCTTCGCTCCCCTCGATTGGGCTATATTTTTTGCCTACTTTGGCGTTTTAGCTTTTAGCTCTTACTGGTTTTCTCGTACAAAAATAAGCTCTTCACGTGAGTACTTCACAGCGGCAAACTCCATGCCAACACTCGCAGTTGCCATCTCTATACTTGCGACTACACAATCAGCCGCGACTTTTTTAGGAGTGCCTGAGTTCTCTTATAGTAAAGATTTTACCCTCATCGGCTTTTACTTCGCTTCGCTTTTGGCGGTTATGTTTATCGCGAAGTACTTTGTCCCTGCGTTTTATGAGATGAAAGCCATCACAGTCTATGAACTGCTAGAGAAACGTTACGGAGGGAGTGCCAAACGCCAAGCGGGAGTGATGTTTCTACTCGGTCGCGTTTTAGCAAGTGGAGCACGGCTTTACATTGCCGCTCTTGCGATTAGCATGATTTTGTTTTTAGACATCGCGTTTACTCATATGCTCATCTCCATCTTCATCTTGATTCTTGGTGCTTTGGCTTATACTTACTTTGGCGGAGTGAAGTCTGTCATCTTAAGTGATGTCATTCAGGCTGTCACCTATGTAAGTGCGGGAGTTTTAGTCGCGTTTTATCTCTACTACTCTTTAGAAAATATTGCCATTTTAGAGATACTCAACACCAGCGACAAACTACGTTTCATAGACACTTCGCTAGATGGAAACTTTAGTATCATAGGACTTCTTACAGGTTGGCTGCTCTTAAACATCGCCGCATTTGGGCTTGATCAAGACATGACACAACGAGTGCTTAGCTGTAAAAACAAAGATGAAGCCTCGCATTCGCTCATTTTATCTATACTCTTTACTATTCCCATCGTTTTGCTTTTTCTCACCATCGGTGCTCTTTTGTTTGTCTACTACCAAAATGCGACACTCTCACAAGACTTCGAAGGTGAGAAAATCACCATCTTTATGTACTATATCTTAAATGAGATGCCCGAAGGCTTACATGGCTTTGTCACAGTTGGTGCTATTGCCGCAGCTCTTTCGAGTACAAACTCTGTTCTTGGAGCTATGGCATCTGTCGCAGTTGAAGACCTCTACCGTCCATACAAGCTCAAACGCCACCCAGAAACTAAAGAGACTCACTTCATAAAAGCCTCAAGAAATGCTGTACTCTTCTTCGCACTAGCACTTTCACTTATGGCAGTTGTGAGTTACTTCTGGCAAAGATACGCAGAACTTTCTCTCATAAGTTTTGCTCTTGGTGTCATGGCCTTTGCGTACACTGGTCTGCTTGGCGTTTACTTCTCGGCTATCTTTACTTCACGTGGAAACGCCACTACAGTTCCACTCGCCCTTGGTGGTGGCTTTTTCACCGTGCTTGCGCTTCAGCCTTATACCTTTGGAGTTGCAATAGGTTTTGCTTGGCAGATTACCCTTGGAGCATTCGTCGCATTTGCAATCATGCAAAGTAGAAATTCGGATATAATAAACCCATGAAAAAGAGACTTTTACTCCTTGAAGACGACATGGCTTTAAATGAGACTGTGGTTGATTATCTTGAGAATTGTGACTTTGAAGTGACGCCTGTCTATGATGGAAGTAGCGCGCAAGATGCCATTTATGAGAACAACTTTGATCTCTTGCTTTTAGATGTAAATGTCCCAGATATAAACGGCTTTGAACTCCTAAAAAATGTCCGTGAACAAGGCAAAAACACACCCACTATCTTTATAACCTCACTCAACTCCATGAGCGATGTTGAGAGTGGATATGACAGCGGTTGCGATGACTACATAAGAAAACCTTTCGCACTTAAAGAGTTGCTTCTTAGAATTGAGACTATTTTAAAAAGAGAGTTTTTTCATAGTGAGAGTGAGCGAGTGCAGATAGACGAAAATATCTACTATGACACAAAAAATGACCAACTCAGTGTAGATGGCGAAAAAGTACAGCTCAACAACAAAGACGCAAAACTACTCAAGCTTTTCTTACAAAACCAAAACACACTCCTAAGTCATGAAACCATCTATGAAAATCTCTGGGAGTACGGCGAAGAGATAAGTGAGAGTGCTTTGAGAACCTACATAAAAAACTTACGAAAGTACTTAGGAAAAGAGAAGATTGTTAGTGTTAAGAAGCTTGGGTATAGGTTTACAATCTCTTAATGTTTGTTATAACTTTTAGTATGCTTCTTTTCTGTGGGCAATTCTAATGACAGAGATAACTAACAAGTTATTTTCTTTTAGATAGATAATGCGATAATTTCCAGCTCGTTTTCTAAACTTACCTTGATGCTTACCTTTTAAGTGTTTATCGTTTGTAAAATTACCGTTTTGTAAATCCAAAATTTTAGATGAAACGAGTATTTGAGCTTGTTTTTCAAGTTTCAAAAACTCTTTCTCAGCCTCTTTATCAAAAGCTACGCTATACATCAATACCGGCTTTTTTAAACACTTCTTCAAGAGGGACGACAGTTGTTTTTCCAGCTTTTAGATTATCGATTCTTTTGTCAGCAACCATTTCATCTAGTTTATCAAAGTAAAGCTCGATTGCTTTTTCAACTAAACTTGTTCTTGTTTTATCTAGTTCCAGTGCATATTCATCTAATGTTTGCACAACATCTTGTTCAAGTCTTATGTTTATTGCTTTTTTCATGATACACCTTATTCATTGTATACACAATTGTAGTGCAAAAAGAGTTTCTTTGTCAAGTTGAGAGTGGATATAACATTAGTTGTAATGACTACATACGAAAACATCTATAAAAATCTCATATTTTTAGTTCCATAACTCCTCAATGTTTATGGAACTTTGAAGTTTTTATTTTTTGAACATTTTGTGGAACACAGAAAACTTGTCATTTCTACTGGTGCTCTAGAAATAAGAGTACATGTGATTTTATATAGTTAAAACTAGATATTTTCCTCAATTTTGAAAAGCTTAGTATCTTCAGATAACTTGACAACAAAATATTCCTCTTTGTTTAACTCTTGTGGTAACTTATCACTTAATATTGAAGCAACAAATTGAATATTGTTTTCATTTACTAAATTAGCAATTTCAACCAACTGATTATCGTACATAAGTTCTTTTTTATCATTTAATAAAAAGTGCATACAAGGAATGTTTTCTTCGTCTGCGAAAGAAATATAAGCTATATCAAAACAAGAAATTTCCCCTTGTTTTTTGCCTGAGCTAAAATTTGTATTAAAAGCACTAAATTTATATATTTGTTGCATTTTTTTGTTAGTAACAATGTCATATTTTAATGCATACTGTTCATTATACAAACGAAGGGATATAGAAGCAAAATGTTCATTAAATTTATTTACTTGCTCTTTAACGGTTGTTTCAAAAGCATCAGAAAAAAGTTCATTATCTATCTCGTCTAACTCATCACTAAATGCTTTAAGATTATCTTCTACTTCATTTAATTGAGTAATGATATTCTCATACTCTCCTTTTTTCCTATATGCTTCATTTATTTCGGAAATCAAGTGCTCTAGCTCATCAAAAGAATCGCTTTTAGAAATAATTAATGAAAGCTTAAGTTCTTGGTCAAGTAACTTTTTTAATTCAATATTTTTATCTTTAATTTTTTGAATAAGAGACGGAAGTTCTTTAGTGATGTATTCAGATTTTTCTTTAACCATCCTATTATGATAATATACCATATCTTCAAAAGATTTTTGTAGAGAAGGAATATTTTGTTTTGCTTGTTTATAAATCATTTCTAATTGTTGTAAATTGATAGTGGACTTACTAGTAAGTAATTCATTTTCAGTTTCTTCAATTAAGTCTTTTCGAACACTTAATTTACTAATCTCTGAACTCAAGAAATTGATATTGTATTTTAATTTATTTAATCTTTCTAAGTCTTTTTCAAAATGTTCATTAATATTGAGATTTGATTTTTTCTTATCTAATTTTTCTATTTGATTATTGATTAAAGATAATGCCACTTCATATGCAGATTTAGTTTGATGTTTCTCTAATCGTTTTCTGAATGTGTCTTCTTGTTTTATCTTTTGTAATACTACTTGTTTTTGGTTACCTTGTGTAAAGTCACAACCCAATAAAAAAAGATATAAAGTTTCATATTCTGCATCAGATGTATATCGATCAAGAGTTTTAAGAGTATTTTCGATACTTAAATTTTTATATCTTATGTTGTGAGATATTATTTGTCTAAAAGTTGGTTTTGAAGCTGTGTGTTCTGGAAAAATAAGCTCAGTTAATTTAGGCTCAAATTCATCGTCCGTATATGGAATATCATTAATTCTGCGAACTATTTTTTTTCCACGAGATAAAAAGTTTCGTTCGATTGTAATAGTTTTAGCATTTTCATCATCAAGATTTTCAGCCAAAATCAATGTAATTATGACTTCTTCTTTTACCAGGAAATCCTTTACTAATGTATATATTTCTTTTTTGTCCTCAGGGTCTTCATAAATGATTTTAGCCTTAGCTCCCAAACAATAATCTATTAATTTCAGGACAGTTGTCTTACCAACACTATTACCAGTAATATGTTCTTCTTTGCTCTCATCCACGATAAGGTTTATACCTTTACGAAAAGTGATTTCGCGAATTAGCTTAGATTCTGTAGAAATTATAAGAGATTTTAAGAACATAACTTAACCTTTTCATTTTCTAATACAGCTACATCAATTAAATATAGCCAATCAAGAGATAAAACAAATGTAGTAAATGACATATTACGTACTTTTTTTACCAATTGAAATAACTCTAATATTTCAATATTACTGTTATTTTGTATAACATTTAGCACAATGCCTCCATTATAATAGATACTGTTTTCTGGGTGAATATTATCAGGAAGTAGCATAATTATAACCCTCAGGATTTTCAAATATTTTACAACGAATAAATGCATCTACAACTAAAATGTCAATACATAATTCTAGCTCATCTATTGGGATATGAACATAGTTAGCACTTTTTAATATTCTTTCTTGAACATTATCTATTACTGATAAAAAAACTTCATCTTTATCTTCTATATCTTTAAACTTCCTATGTTCTCGGCGTATTGTAGCTAATACAGAATTGCTTTTATTATTTCCCATTTCGTCAAGTTCAGAATATTTTTTATCTACTCTTCCATAATATACCTGATATTCTTCAATAATATCTTTGGTTAAGTTTAATTCATTATGGGATATTTTTCTATCAATTTCAAAAGGATTTGGATTATCAGATATATTTGAGGCATCCCATTTTTCCTTTGCTAAAAGATTAATAACTGTTGCTAAATTAGAATCCAGCTTAACAATATCAACTTCATTTCCTAATTCTTCTTTGATAAATTCATAAATTTGTTTTTGTTTATTTATATCAACTAGCATAATAGTATTTAGTACAGAGGCTATATCATAAATATCATCTGTGGGATTAAAAGTTATTGAGTATGGATTATTGTAAGTTTGTTTTTTTAAGTTTTCTGCATCTTTAGCAATAGAAATAAACTTAAATGTATAGTCTGCATGGTCTTCTATTAATTTCTTATTTAGAGAAGATTCAATTTTTTGTTTTGTATTTGTAGCAGATACTTGAATGACAATCTTTTTTTCATCATCAATTAAATCTATCGCTTCAACATTTTGTAGAGACTCATTTAAATTTTTTAAATTATACTCATAAAGTAAGTTAAATAAATGCAAATAGAAATTTTCGGAGTGCATATGCAAATGTAACATATTTAATTTACCATTAGTTGTAATTCTATGGGCAAGAGTATGTAGCTTTTCATCAATATAATTATAATACTCTGTTCTATTCATCTTCTCTTCATTATATGATCTATTTTGTTTTCTTATTATACTATCATAACCTTTATATGCTATAAGAGTAATATATTTAGTTGTTCTTAATTATTTTATAACAGCAATTAGTGTGCCTTTATCAGATTTCATAGTATTGATATAGAATGTCCCCTATAAACTGTACAATATTAAATTCAGTATAAATGAGTACATTTCTCACAAAGTGTAGATTTTGGCTCTAACTTTTTAGAACAGATGTATCGAGCAATACTATACTAAATCTTCTCCTATTCATATTTTTCTAGATATAATTTCTCAAACGCCACGAAAATACTCAAATGCTTAGAAAAGGGAAAAATTGTCAGTATTAAAAAACTTGGATATCGATTTACCACAAAGTGAGAAAAAGACACTACAGAGACTTCTGTCTTTGTATCTCTTTTTTACTATTGTCATTTTGGGGTTAACGGTATCGCTTTACTATACACTGCAAAAAGAGTTAGCGGCTAAAGAGAGGACTATAGCACTTGATGAGTATACAAACGAGTTTATGTCCAAACTCCAAGAGTTGCAAAACGACACGACAAACACCCTGCTCTACCCACAAGATGGAAAGTTCAAGACCTCTTTGTATGGTAAGGATTATAAACTCATCTACTCGACCCTGGAGAACCCACTCAACGACTTAACGCAAGTGACATACACAAACAACAAAGTCATCCGTTATGTAACGCAGCCTCAAAAGTACTACCTACAAACGCAGTATGTAGTTGTAGAAGTTTTAAAAGATGATGCATGGCTCAAAGAGACCATCAAAACTATCGTTCTTTATAGTTCTCTGTTTTTTATCATCATGGTCGTGCTTGGGTATTTTCTCGTTCGGCTTTTTTTAAAGCCCATGAGAGATGCTCTCACGCTTTTAGATACCTTCATCAAAGACACAACCCATGAGCTCAACACACCCGTGAGTACCATCATGACAAACATTGAGCTTATTGACACAGATAAGATTGAAGATAAGTTCCTACTCAAGAGCATCAACAGGATAGAAATAGGAGCTAAGACTATCTCAAACATTTATGACGATTTGACCTACTTGGTCTTAAACAACAAAATCCTCTCAAAAAATGAAGAGATAAATATCAAAGAGCTTGTAGAGCAAAGAGTTGAGTACTTTACGACTCTTGCTACTATGAAAAAGATAGAGATACATAAAGAGCTTCAGAGTGGCGTTTCGCTCGAAATAGATACAAAAAAACTCTCAAAACTCATAGACAACCTCCTCTCAAACGCCATCAAGTACAACAAAGTAGGTGGCACTATCGCCATCCATTTAGATAAAAACTCTCTTCGCATCAAAGATAGCGGTCGCGGCATCAAGCAGGAACACATAGACTCGATGTTTGAGAGATACAGCCGCTTTGACAAGAGCGTAGGCGGTTTTGGCATCGGGCTTAGCATTGTTAAGATGATATGCGATGAGTATAACTTTGCTATAAAAATAGAGTCAGAACTAAACAAATTTACAGAAGTAAGCATCACTTTTTAGATTCCACAATCATTTCACAATTATTTTCTATACTGCTCTTGTAATTAAAAATTAAGGAGTCAAAAATGAAAACAACTCATAAAATCTTAATAGTCTTAGCGGCAATCGGTTCGCTAAGTGTAGCATCAGCAGATGGTGCGACTGTGTTCAAAAAATGTATAGCATGTCACGGTGCTAACGCTGAGAAAAAAGCTCTAGGAAAATCAGCAGTTATCGCTGGTTGGGAAGCTTCTAAAACTATAGCAGCTCTCAAAGGGTACAAAGCGGGAACATACGGCGGAGCTATGAAAGCTCTTATGAAAGGTCAAGTTGCTTCACTTAACGATACACAAATTGAAGCCGTAGCAAAATATATAGAAACTAAAAAATAGACAAAGGATAGATAATGAAAACATTACTAAAAACAATCATAGCAAGCACAATGGTACTTGCACTCAGTGCGACAGTTGCATCAGCGGATGCTAAAAAAGGTCAAAAGTTTTATCTGAAAAAACTTAAGGTATGTAAAAAAGACGGTCTTAAAAATGGTGCGGTATTTGCAACAAAACATGACCGTAAAACTTGGGCTTCTTTAAAAAAGTCTGGTACACTTATGGATGAATGGAAAACAATCTGTCCTTCAGGTGTAAAGAAATTTGGTAAAATGAAAGAGAAACATATAAACAATCTCTATGATTTTGTTTGGAAATACGCTTCAGACGGTGACGTCCCATCTTGTGGATAAAATGAAGAGTTAGTTCTCTATAACAAAATAAATAAGAAACAAAGGAACAAATTATGCAAAGAAGACAATTTTTAAGTATGACTTTAGGTGCACTAGCTTTAGCT
>SWCD01011970.1_pt1 | contig 33182 bp, 28 predicted proteins | sample 4693011 | NCBI WGS metagenome assembly SWCD01 (sample SAMN10267278, study PRJNA491770) | bioreactor metagenome | isolation source: DHS bioreactor inoculated with marine | place: Japan: Omine Ridge, Nankai Trough | reverse complement strand
AAGACTGGGTCTAGAATAACAATGACACACTTAACTGAACATAACCACCAACAACCGATTCACGGTATCACCGCATCACCCTTTAGTAAAAAACTGGGGGATTTTGGATAAATTTTTGGCGCAGATGGTAAATAGCGGATTGGGCAGGTCGTTGTTTTTCATTGCCCGGTAATCTTCCTTGGTCTTTTGGATCACACTTTTTAGACTGCCATTACTCACTCCCCCTAGCCTCATTTTTGTGACGACTTGGGGCAAATAGGCAAATTTTAGGGTATCGTCCTTAAAGATCCGCAACATCATATCGTAATCGGCGGCAATCTTAAACTCCAGATTAAAGACCCCGTGTTTGTCGTAGACCGACTTTTTCAGGAACAAGGTAGGGTGGGCAGGCATCCATCCCCTACCCAACAAGGCGGGACGGAAGGGTTGGCTTTTCCAGTTTCGGATGACCCGTTCCGTCTCCTGGGAATCTACATAATGAAGGTCGCCATAGACACCGTCTACCTTTTCTGTTTCAAACAATTGCAGCATGCTGGCCAAACAATCGGGACTGGCCAAAAAGTCATCGGAATGTACAAATCCGATCACCTCTCCCGTTGCCATGGCAATTCCCTTGTTCAAGGCATCATAGATCCCCTTGTCCGGTTCCGAAATCACCCGGACCCTTGGGTCCTTACATAGGCCCACTTTGACCAACGTCCTATCTTTGGAGCCACCATCCAGGATAAGGTACTCCAAATTGGAATAGCCCTGCCCCAATACCGAACCCATACAGGCCTCGATAGTAGCTTCGCTGTGGTAAGTGGCGGTGATGATGGAGATTTTCATGCAACGTAATTTGGTGACTTTAAATTGGTTTCAAGAAACAAGACTTGGTTCTGATAGTGAAATTGTTTAGAGATGGCTACTAATTGAACTATTTCTTTATGGATATATATTTCTCTCCTTCTTCTTTTATCACAGTTCGATTTTTTGAGAAGGAAAAAAACAAATCACTACATCCTTCAATAATCCTATCATGAAGCTCAATCATGATAACTGGAATTAATTGTAAATCTTTATAGTCATTTGAAAGTATAGCATGCTCTCCTCCTTCTATATCAAGTTTAAGAATACCAATATTCTCAATATCAACACCCAACGAAGAAAGTCGCATAGCCGGAATCTCTTCAATTTCTTCGGCTTCAGGGCAATCGCCAGGAGTCTTTAAAACAGTAAATCCCCATGTACCCGAGTTTCGATTGTAAAGCGTAATTTTTTTGTCATCAGAAGCTATTAGGGCCCCATGTATCGCCCTAATATTGGGGTATTTAGTTATGTTTTTTTTAAGTACATAAAAATTGTCTGCCGAAGGTTCTATGGTTAGAATCGTTGCGTTTGGGTACATTTCCGAGAAAGCAATTGCAGCCGTGCCTATGTATCCACCAGCATCAACAATCACACCTGAATATTCCTTGGGGAGCAAAGGTTCTAGAATATTAAATTCCCCATTAAAACATGAAGTAGCCACATTCCGATCCATGGTTCCAATACGAATCCATACCTTTTTTCCATTGATGATTTGTTTTACCATATGATTTTTCCTAAATCTATATGACAGGTATCCTTCTAAACCAAGTGATTGAAATAACCGAGTTTGGTGAATAATCTTAGTTTTTAATAATTTCATTGTACTTAATATTTTAACTTGCTATTTCGTAATTGTTAAATTGATGGCAGTCTCATATTTATCTAATAATATTTATGAATTTCAGATTGCGTTCATAATCTTTCGCCCATGCATTATAAGAGAATTAGTTTGGCGAATTTGCTTTAAACTTAAAAAACAACTACCAAAATTAATTTTTGTTCTTGCTGGTAATTACGTTTTTAAAATATTGCAATGTCTTTTGTCTTCCACCCCAAATTAAAGATAACCAGAACTATTTCCAACTCCAGTTTAGGCCTGTAAAACTAAACACCTTAAAACAACTTCTACTCCTTCCTCCTAGTAATCACACAATTCTCCAACACCAGCATATCCATTTGGGTCCGCAGGAAACAATCCAAGGCCTCGGCGGGAGTGTTGACAATGGGTTCGTTTTCATTGAAGGAGGTGTTTAGCAAGATTGGGGTTCCCGTCTTCTGGCGGAAACTTTCAATCAGGTCGTAATATCGATCCCCTTTTCCAACGGTCTGTAACCTGCCGGTGCCATCTACATGGGTGACAGCGGGAATCTCACTGTGTTTTTCCTTTTTGATCGGAAATACTTTCTCCATAAAGGGAACCCGGTCGGTAACCTCAAAATATTCGGGTACGTATTCCTCCAAAATAGAAGGGGCAAACGGCCTAAAACTTTCCCTCCGCTTAATTTTAGAATTTAGCAGTTCCTTGGCATCCGACCTCCTGGGGTCCACCAAAATGGAACGATGTCCCAACGCCCGTGGTCCGAATTCAGCCCGTCCCTGAAACCATCCTACTACGGCACCGTCTACCAAGGCATCGGATACGGTATCAATCAACTGTGTTTCATCATATCTCTTATAAGTGATTTTCTGCGATTTTAGATAGGCTTCGATTTCCTCGTTATTGGATTTCAATCCGGTGTACGCATTGTAAATGGCGGGCAACCTATCGTTTTCCAAGATATGGTTGTAGAGCCAAAGGGCCGAACCCATTGCGGTTCCGGCATCGTGGCCGGCGGAAGGAATATACACTTCCTCAAAGGTAGTGCGCTGCAATATCTTACCGTTGGCGACGGAGTTTTGTGCCACTCCGCCCGCAATACAAACATTTTTAAGTCCGGTGCGCCGTTGCAAATGATTGAGGATATGAAAAATCAGTTCTTCCGTCACCTTTTGTACAGACGTGGCTATATCCTTGTGCTTCTGGGTAAGCTCCTCACCAGCTTGCCTAGCTGGACCCAGAAGGTGCTCCAGCTCTTCCGAAAAAATGGACTCGATATGGGGGTCCCCATTTTCCCAGCTCATGCTCACCCCTTCTTTGACATGCTTAAAGTATTTTAGATTCAATTCGAACAAGCCATTGTCCTTCAATCGAATAACTTGTCTTAATTCATCCATATGTTTAGGTTCTCCATAGGGTGCCAGACCCATCACCTTGTATTCATCCCCGTAATGAGGGAATCCTAAATACTGGGTAAGGGAGGTATAGAAAATTCCAGCGGAATGGGGATAGATAACCGAATCCAAGACTTCGATCTTATTGCCCTTACCCGTAGCGATCATGGTGGAGGTGAAATCCCCAAATCCGTCGATGGACAGCAGGGCGGCCTCCTCGAAAGGTGAGGCAAAAAAGGCGCTGGCCAAATGGCTACGGTGGTGTTCCACATTGTGGACCTTGCCTTTGATTTCTTCTTCTTTTACGTTGAATATTTTGGACAATTCGGCCTTAACACCTACTACCTTTCTGGTATTGGCCAGACGATCTTTCAATGCTTTGATCGACACTAGATTTTTAGCAGAATGCAGGATCTTCTTGTGCAGGTTGGCAGAGGGATCTCTTGAGATGGTAATATGATCTACCGCCCTAATATCGATTCCCGCTTCCTTGAGGCAAAAAATTATGGCCTCCGAAGGAAAACCTGCCCAATGCTTTATCCTCCTAAACCGCTCCTCCTCGGAAGCTGCAAGAACTTCCCCGTTTTTAAGGATACAAGCGGAGGAATCCCCGTGGTAGGCGTTTATTCCAAGTATAAATTGATCTTTCATTTAATTTAATGGTTGTGTTTTAAAAAATAAATTCTGCTTTTAAGCAATTCCAACGTTCATTTATAACTTTACTTCCTTTTTGTCATTCCCGAATCCTTTCTTTCTTCCCCGCCCTAAAATCGGTCCTTTCCCCCCTCTCCACCCTTCGACTCCGCTCAGGATCCGGAGAGGGAATTTGATTCTATAAATTATTTAACATTCAGTTCAAATTTTCATTCTAATTTCTGCTCATTTTTGGATACCAAGTTTTATGAACCTCAAATTAAAGGCTCCTCCCTTTGGACAAAGGGAGGTGTCCCTGACGGCACGGAAAGGGACGGAGGGTTTGAAAACGCAAACCTTGCCCCCTAGTTAAGTGGACAGGACCAAACCCAACACTCGGTTGTCAAACTCCCCTTTCTCCCGACTAATTGTCGGGATCCAATCCCAGATGTTGTCTAAAGAGGGGAGCATTGTTCTCCTACCCAATTCCAATCTGCTCCTTTATAGCAAGGCAAAGCTTCCGGTCTGAATTAGGATTTTTATGATTGAAAGATTAGTAGGATTAGATTAAAATATATGCCTTAAGAAAAAGTGTAATCCATAAATCAAGCTAATCTTATAAATCATAATTCAGACAATTTATGATATTACTTAAGCCCACTCACTCAAACAGGGCCAAATTTAAGGCAATTAATTCGGGATTTTGGCAAAAAGTGCGGGCATATTCGTATGCGTTTCGTGACCATTGCTGGTATTCAGCATCTTGCATTTGGATTGCTTGGGTCAGGGCGTGTTCGATTTCTGCTTTGTTGTTTAGGGATAAGTCCCAGCCAACTTGTTGTTTTTCAAGTCCTTTCCAAGGGGTGGTATCGGAGATGAGTACAGGACATCCGGCGGAAAAAGCTTCCAGGATGGCATGGCCGAAATTTTCACCTTCGGACAGCATAATGAAAAAATCGTATTGCCGTAATAGCTCCGGGATCTGATCCCCTTCCACACTGCCCTTGTAATTGACGGATATGTTTTTGGGGAGTTGTTCAATGCTGGTTTTACATTCCGTCCAATAGCCTTCATCATAAACGGGTCCGAAGAGATCGAGCACTACTTCATTTTTGACCGATTGGAAGGCATTTAACATTTTTAGCGTCCCCTTCTCCTTGGAAATCCGGGCTACATTGGCAAATTTGACTACCTTATTTCTTTTCTTGGAAACAAAGCCATCCATCAACACCCTGGGCAAGTTAGGAGCTACTTTTACTTCGGTTTCCTTGCCGATAAAGGATTTTATATGTTCGGCTTCCTGAAGATTGGTAGCGTGAAAAGAAACATTTCTATAAAGTCCCATGGCATTGGCCAAACGAAGGAATAATTTCTTTTTGGTTCCCTTTACCCCAACAGCATGGGGATTGAGCATACCTCGGGCGGACACTATGGTCTTTATGTTGTTGTGAAAAAGCAATACAGGGAGGATGGAAAAATACCAGCTGTAGATACCGTTTACATACAGGAAATCGCAATTCGCCTTCCCCACCACCTCTTTGATATTCTTCCTGCTTAAACTTTGCCTGGAAAAATAGTAGATCTGGGTATTGGCGTCCCAACGGTTCCAGGCGTCGGAGACCACATTGGGGTAAACTATATCCGAGCAATAATCCGTATCCCGGGTGAGGATATAAAAATCAAAGTACTCCCCCAAGTGGGCGATCAGATTGGCATAGGAGCGCACCGGTCCCCCAGAACGGGTACCTGGCAAAAACCAGTCGATGGAGATAAGGATTTTTTTTTTGCTCATTTATTTGGTTAGTTCGTGATGCTGTTTTCCGTGATGCTGTTTTCCGTGATGCGGTGATACCGTGATGCCGTTTTCCGTGATGCCGTGATGCGGTGATACCGTGATGCAGTTATACGGTAGTACCTTTTTTTATTCTTTGCTGTTTTGTCATTCCACTCCCTTTTGTCATTCCGACAGCGGAGGAATCTGCCAGAATCATCCTTTCTACTCTTCCACATCCATTGGAACCAGAATTAACCATTCCGCCGGATTCCCAGCCCGAAGGATTCATTCTGGCGGGTTCGCTTCGCTCTGAATGACAAATGGCGGTTTTGTCGTCCCAAACCCCTGTTTTTAATACTCTCCGTCCCTATCGTATGGAAATAAGTGTTCCAAAAAATCCATATTCGGATTTATGGTTTTTATAAGTTCTTTTTTCTTTTGTCTGCTCCAACCCTTAATTGCCTTCTCTCTTGCAATTGCCTCTTGTATTCATGTATATTTTTCATAGTACAACAGATAGGAACAGTTATATCTTGAGGCAAAAGTTTTCTTTTTTAATCGTATATTCTCGGAATGCTGAAACAACCTTTTGGCTAAATAATTAGTAACCCCCGTATATAGAACTGATTTGCTCTTGTTTGTAATGATATAAACATAGTATGTATGATATCCTACCTGAAACATCTTTTAAAACTACGAAAAACTTTAATTGATACGAGTCTGTCTGTATGACGGAGTCGGGCAGGGAATCAGCCAAAACCATCCGGACCACTCCTCTCCACATCCATAGGAACCGGATTTAACCATTCCGCCGGATTCCCAGCCCGAAAGATTCATTCTGGCGGGTTCGCTCCGCTCTGAATGATAAATAGTAGTATTGTCGCGTCCCAACCTTAATTTATTGGTATAGCCCTACCCCCTAAAAACCCTTTTAAACCACTTTTTGGGAGCATTGCTATCGGGGCCGTAGCCGTAGCTATACCCATAATTATAGCCGTAGGCCTTTGTTTTACCTGCCCCTACCCCGTTCATCACGAACATCATGTTTTTGAGCTTGTTGTGCTTGTTCAATTCGTGGGCAAATTTTAGGAGTTTCTTCTCCGTATAGTTGGTACGGGTCAGGAAGAGGGTAGCGTCGGCGAATTTGGAAATCAGGAGCGTATCTGTCACCAAGATGGTCGGGGCGGTATCTATTACGATATAATCAAAGGATTTTTTGGCCTCCTCCAATAATTTTTTAAACCGTTTGTTCGCCAATAGTTCGGCCGAATTATGGGGTACCGCACCGGCGATAAGCACCTTGTAGTTTGGTGCTTGCAGGGGACCTTCCATCAAAGATTGTTGCCAATTATCGGATTTCCCGGTTAAATAATCCGCTAGGCCCTCGGTATTCTTGGTCACCCCCATATACGTATGCAACTGTGGATTTCTTAAATCTGCCCCAATCAACAATACCCTATTGTCCAAACTGGCGTAGGCCAAGGAAAGATTTACCGCAGCAAAGGTCTTGCCCTCTCCCTTTATGGTGGAGGTGACATAGATTACTCTTCCCTCGGACAAATTTGCATCGAGCAACATATAGTTGATATTGGTACCAAGGATCCGGAAGGATTCTGCCAAGATGGAACGGTCGTGCAGATCAACAAATTGCCTGGTCTCCCGATCTTTAATGTACGGGACCTCACCAACAATAGGAATTTCCGGGACCGCTTTTTCAAGGTCCTGTTTGTCCCCTAGTTTCGTGTTTAGAATAAAACGTGCGTATATTACCCCGATGGGGACAATAAAACCCAATAATAGCGCCCCACCTAATATTTTATTCCGATTTGGGTATATTGGACCTCCGCTAGACATAGCGTAATCTACAACTTTGATAGAGGGAGCAGTAATGGCCAAATTAATTGCTGCTTCTTCTCGCCTTTGCAGAAGTAACAGGTAAAGACTTTCTTTGATACTTTGCTGTCGTTCTATGGAGCGCAAAATCTTTTCCTTTTTAGGCATACTAGTTAAAAGACCCGAAGCTTTAGTATCTTCTAATTTGAGCTGACTTAGTGAAAGAGAAAGTTGCTCTATATATCCTTTAATCGAGTTAGCAATATTCTTTCTTAGATCATTAATTTGAACAGTAACAATTCTTAAGGATGGATTACTATTGCCAGCACTTGATTTTAATTTATCGCGTTCTATAACAAGTAAATTATAATCTTTAACTAGTGAGTTTACACCTTCATTGTTTAACCCTATATCAGCAGGCAATAATGAATAGGCATCATTGTTTTTCAAAGTTTTTTGTATTAATCGAGCCAATTCCAATTCGGTTTCCAAACTAAATAATTTTTTTTCCGAATCAGTTTTTTGCATAACACTTATGCCTGCATCTGACTCTATATAACTGAGGCTGTTACGCTGCTTATATTCTTCCTTATTGGTCTCAATCGAATCCAGTTCGCTTTCCAAATATATAAAACGATCATCCACAAAATCGATGGTACGTTGGGAAACCAACTGTCGGTCCTTAACACCATCCAAATTAAACTGATCAACAATTTTATTAAGTATCGCTTCTGACTTTGCCCTGTTTTCTCCGGTTAAGGAAAGGGATAATATCTCGCTATTCTGACCTACACCGTGGACGTTTAAATTACTGGAAAGCCCGCGAACGGTTCCTTGAAAATTTTTAAATACGACCATATAGGAGAAACCCACATAATTGGATAGACCTTCTTCCCTAGAGGGTTTAATACTAAAAGGAAATCCATTAGTTGGCGTGTCCCAGAAATGCGTTTTTGTGGTTATCGATTTTCCAGAACCATTTTCATTGGTGATCCGATACCCATTTTTTAAAATTTCAATTAAGTAGCTACCACCAATATTGCTGTCGAGAGGATTGGGAATTGCCTCTATCGGAGGATTCCAAATGGTGGTATTTCTTAAATTTCCCGGCATATAATAATCGGTGGTAAGTTTCAAATCCTCCACTACTTGGGAAAGAAGGCGAATGGATTTTAGAACGGCTACCTCGTTTTCCAAACTAAATGCAGATTTGCCCACCAATGCCGGCGCATCGATACCCAAATTCAACTCCTTGGATTCGTCCAATACCTTAATCCTAGCTGTGGATTGGTAGATGTTGGGCGTATACCGCAAATAGGTATACGCTATTGTTAAGAAAACTACCAACGATAAGAAAAACCAAGGCCAATGGTATAGGTATCTGAAGACCTCTTCCTTAAGGTTGGGCCTTTCCTCAGCATAAATTCTATTGATTTGGGAGTCTGACATGATTATCTGGTTAAAAGAAGTATTGTAGTCAACGCTAAGGAAAAAACACCCAAATAGGCACCGAGATTGGGAATATAGCCAGAGGTCATCACTTTGGGACCATTGGGTTGAACTACAATCACATCGTTTTGTTTTATTTGATAATAAGGGCTTTTAAACCAATCCGTGGTTGTCATATCAATATGGCCTACGGTACGTTTCCCATTAACTTCCCGGAAAATCATAATATCATTTCTGACACCGTTGATTGTTAAATCGTTTGCATATCCTAAGGCTTGGGGCAAGGTAATACTCTGTTCGTAAAATTCATAGGTGCCCGGAGCTTTTACCTCACCCAAAACGGTTACCTTAGAGTTTACAATCCTTACGCTAACCACCGGGTTCTTTAAATGTCCCTCCTTCTCCAAAACATTCCGAAGATAATCCTCTAATTCTGTGGGAGTCTTTTCCGAGACATTAATTTTACCTAGAACAGGAATAACGATCGTGTAATCCATCCCTACCAAATATCCTGATAGCTTTTGGGCTTCAGGATCGGCCAAACTGCTAGCTCCTTGGCTAGTGGAATTATTATAAGGCGCTGCCGCTTCAGGCACTAAAGAAGATATCCTTATACTTAGTATATCGTTTATCTGAATGTCCGATTGGCTGAAGATAACTTCTGAAGGCACTTGGTTCGCATCCTGAAAATAGAGGATTTCCTTTTTAGAAGCGCAAGATTGGAAGACCAAAATTCCAATCCACAGTAGTAGCAGGCTTTTTTTCATTCAATATTAATTAAATAGTATAGGTGGAATCCTACAAATATACGGTGATGTTCGATTTCCTAACGAAGTTGTAACAACTTTTTATTGCCAAGGTGCGAATTTACAACATTGAGCGGGTTGGCGCAAATGGAAATGTGGGTTAGGAGTGTTTTATTGCATAACGTGGTTGATAGTTGATAGTTTTTGGTGATGCCGTGATGCGGTGATGCCGTGAAACCGTGATGCAGTGATGCCGTGATGCCGTGATGCCGTGATGTAGTGAAACCGTGATGCGGTGATACCGTTATTCCGTGATGCGGTGATACCGTGATGCCGTGATGCAGTGAAACCGTGATGCTGTGATACCGTGATGCTGTGATACCGTGACGCCGTGATGCGGTGATACCGTGATGCCGTGATGCAGTTGTTGGTTGATAGTTGATAGTTTTTGGTGATGCGGTGAAGCCGTGATGCAGTGAAACCGTAATGCCGTGAAACCGTGATGCCGTTATTCTGTGAAACCGTGATTCAGTTGTTGGTTGAGAGTTGATGGTTTCGGAATCGGAATTATTAATTCCGCTGGATTCCCAGCCCGAAGGATTCATTCTGGCGGGTTCGCTGCGCTCTGAATGACAAATTGGGGACTAAGATATTTACTCCAGCTCCCTATAAACGGCCAAATATTCCTGTGCTATTTTTTCCACTTGAAAACGTTTTACGTTTTCCAGGCCCTTTGTTAGCAGTTCCTCCCGATAGTTTTTATCGTTTATTATTTTTATTACGCCTTCCCTAATGGATTGGATGTCCATGGGGTTAACAAAACAAGCCCCATCCCCAGCTACTTCGGGCATTACCCCAATATTCGAGGTAATCACAGGTCGCCCAGTTGCCTGGGCCTCTATGATGGGCATACCAAAACCTTCGTAGGTGGAGGCAAAGCACAATAGGTCACACTTTTCATAGCTGGCAAGTACCTCGTCATACGGGATGGCAAATTTATTCTCGTACTTCAGGTTAAATGCTGCCAATAAATTCCTTTGTGCTTCAGTGAGTTGCCCGATGATCAATAAAGTACAGGGGATTCCATGAAGGGCCTCCAAGGAACTTTCCAAATTTTTATTGGGTTTAGTTCCTATCAGTAGGATAAGTGGTTTATCGGAGTTGAAAATCTTTGGTTTTTCGTTAATGATGGGAGATATTGGATTGTGTACTACCCTGATTTTGTGTTTTGCGAAGGGAGTAAGGGCAGACAGTTCCCCCTTGGTGAAATCCGAAATAACGGTTATTCGTTTTACTAGCAACGCGGGAATCCAAAACCAAAAAGTTTTGATCAGCAAACGATGAACAACGTTGCCGTAGAAAGCCGAACCAATATCGTGTACCGTAAGTACCGTTTTTCTGCCTGTCACCAAAGTCAGGTAGTTAACGTGACCGGTTATATGGTTTATTTTCCCTTTGTGTTTGTAGGAAAACCTTAGGTTACCTATAATACTCCGAGGCCCCGCCCCATCTAAAGGCACTTCTACCTTTACCGTTTGGTCCACCTTGCCAAGTTCTTTGATCACCCCCTCAAAAACCCCCTCAATACTATGAAACTGGGGCATTTTTTTTCTAAAAAAAAACACGATCCTCATCGTAAGCGCCAATTAAAAACCTTGGCAGCAAATAATAGGAAAAGAGCAATCAAGATAGAAGATTTGATCAAATGGTTGAGAACTACTACCAACTCCGTTTCCGCCTTGACCACCTGTAGATAAAGAATGGGGACAAAAAATAGCAACAATGGATATTTCTGAACAAAATATACCACACCTCTCCAATAAATAGCTAAAAACACTCCCCAAACTCCCATAAAAATAATTCCTCCAAAAACTCCAAAGTTGGCATAACCTTCCCCTATTATACTCATGCCCATTGAGGTATGTTCCCCAATTTGTAGCCCCGTAAATTTTTCAAAATTTTCCTGTCCCCCCGCCATTTTTTTACTTTTATCCAAAAACCGGGGCAAAATTGAGGCAGATAAGGCCTCACCAATTGTACCTCCATCCGAAAAGGGCTCTTTAAATGGAACGTTGTACATAATAGCTGAAATGATCCAGCCTTGATTTAACCGAATATTCATATTTTGATCATCGGTCTCACTAATTTCCTCATTAACAACCTTATCTTCTAAGATATTTAAAAAAAGAACCAACCGATTCCCGCTGTAACCACTATAAATTATTTCCCGATAACTACTTTTAATAATTTGGATTCCCATCGCGAAAAAAATCCCAATAGTTATAATAATAATCCTTATTTTAAACGAAGGTTTATTCTTTAATGCCCAAAACATAAACATAAACACGCCCCAAAGCAAAAGGTCATGGAACATACCTCGGGCTAAGGCATTGAGAAATAAATACCCCAAGGTACCATAAAAAAAATACTGACTTTTTTTGTCCTCAGAGAATAAGAATAAAATAGCCCCCACAAATTTAAACTGTAAAAGTAAAAACAAAAAGAAAAGCAAACTAGGTGGCGCAATACTATATCCAATATCGGCAATCACACCGATTACAAAAAGGGTCAAGGCAAAGGGTGCAAATTTAACTGCTCTATTTAATGCGTTCAAGTCCAATTTTGGTAAACTAAAAAATACCACAGCCGAAAGTACCGTAAACGCTGGCACTACATAGGACATATAGGTATTTTCATCCACGTACATATAGTATTTATAATGGGTGTAATTGTTAAAATAGCTTAGGTAAGGACCTAAAATCCATTGCAAGGCCGCAATTAATAAAAGCATCTCCATGATGGGTACCGAGTTACCCAGAGCCCTTACAAACCGCAAGGAGATGTAAAAAACCATCAATAAACCCACTAAGGACCAGAGATTCATTCGGTTAAATATTTTAACGTTTCGTACTGTTTAAAATTACTTTTCTAAAGCGAATCTAAAATGGCTGTAACAATTACCTGAAAATCCCAAAGTCTAATATCCTGCTGTGCCGAAACACCCAACATCCTAGATTTTTCCTTGGTTAATTCAATTAACTTTCTTTCTAAAGTATTGGAATCCCTAAAAATATAACCATTTTCACCTGGCCTTATTAAATCAATCCCGCATCCAACCATATCACTTAAAATAACCCCGCGTCCCGAAGCCATGGCTTCATTTACACCAAGGCCCCAAGTTTCATCCGGCCCTTGAGATGGCAAACAATAAATGTCGCTAATTCTGTATATAACGGGCATCATAGATTGATTTTGAAAGGGTAAGAATTGAATATTGCTATCATTTTCTGAAGTTTTCTTTAGGATATCTTCTTGGGGACCATTCCCTACCAAAAGTAGTTTTATAGGAACTACCCTCACCTCGTTAACAGCCTTTACAATATTAACCAAAAAATGAGGGCGCTTCTTGTTTTCAAACTTACCTGCAAAAAGCACCACTAAATCATTTTTCTTAAATCCAAGTTTCTTTCGCCAAATTCGGGCCTCCTTTTCATAATTATTTTCCTTGGAACCGATAAATCGATCATTATCAACAGCATGCGGCGCAAATACCAACTGTTCCTCATTAACGCCATGAACCTTGTAATATTTTTTATTTTCCGATCCTACATAGAAGGCTTTGTCGATGTGACGATATACATAATAGAGCGATAAACGGCGGAAGTAACGCTTTAACCCTACTTTTTCACCCAACAAGGTAGAGTCCCCTCTAAACCAAACCGGAACTTTGCCTAAAAAATATTTCATCACCTGAAAATGGCTCTTAAAATTCCAGCCAAATACCATTACAATATCGGGTGCAAACGCCTCTATTGTTCTGATAAGTTCTGGACAATCAATCCCAGTCTTATGGTGGGATCCTGGGTCCTTTGCCACGTTTTGAACAAACTCATAGGAATAGCCTTCCAACAATGGAACATCCCAATGGATGACCTGCCCAAAGGTCCGATCTACCACTCCGTGTTCGGTCTGAGACCATGTATAGAAAACCTTGAGGTCTACTTCCCCCGTCGCGGCCAATAATTTGAACCACGGAGCGTGGTACTGGATGGGGTGGGTGGTTATGATGGCCAGTTTTTTCACTAAAAAATAGCTTCTTTATGGTTTATTTGTTCTATTGTCTGTACTAATATCTTAGCAGAATTTTCCGCAGAATAATTGTCCAAAATGCTTAAATTCGGATGCCATTCCGAAATCATTAGCCTTTGCAAAATTACCTTTTTAAATTGGCTTTCCAATTCCAGTGTAGTATTTTCAGACTTATACCGAACCGAAAATCTGGAAGCATTACAGGAATCCAAAATATTCAAGGCACTGCTTTGCCAATGAAAGCAAGTTAGTAATGGTCTTTGGCTTAATAAGGCTTGAAAAGTCTTGCTTGCCGTGTAATGGGGTTCGGTACTTCCAAATATCAATACGGTATCGGCCTGGGACAGCCAATTTAAGATGTTTAAATAAGGAAACCTTTCCCTCCTTTCTTCGACGATATCCTGCAACCCAAAATCTTTCGCATAGGTAATAATCCGTTTGGAAAAATAGGTTCCAGTACCAATAAACCTAAGCCTTACATCTGAGTCCCAATGGCCTTCTTGCCTAAGGATTGCGACGGCTTTAAAAAACGATTGCAAAAATAAATGGCTATTGGGTAAAAAAGCACCGGCATATAACCAGATTTTATGGTTGTTTTCCTTCCCCCAAGGTGGAATTACATCTTTAAGTACTACCTTTTGATCAGTGGAGTCAAATCCGTAGGGCATCGCCACATGTACCATTTTTGTATGGGTATATGGGTTTATACTTTCTGTTTTAAGGTTTCCGTTCTTATCAAAAAAATTGGGGAAATTGCGTTCCAGGGCCGGTTGGTAATAGGCGGTGTCTACCCCACTGATCAAACTTACCTTTTTCAGGGCTATGGGTTCCAACACCTTGGCCATAAACTGGCTAAGGGTTGCCCTTAAGTTGCGTTGGTTGGTGATATCCCGAAGCCATGGATCAATATAATCAATTCCATAGGTAATTCTTGTTTTTTCATAAAGCATTCTCCCCAGCAGGGCATTGTAAAAGGAGGGAATGGGTAACCAAATAAAATCGATATGCTCTTCTTTAATGATTTTGATTGCTCCTTTATACAACTGCCAGAAGGCCCTTAGCCCAATATCCCCTATTAACCGAGGTTTGGTAATATTAAACGCGGAAACCCGAGTGACCTCAAAATCGGGAGAAAAGATTTTATGGAAATCGGGGTCTGGAATTTCTTCAAAATACTTTTCGTTTACCGTCAGAACACGGGGCTTCCATCCCAGTTTTAAAAGGTGGTTCCCAATAAGCCTAGGGCGTTGTACCCCTGCCAAATTAGCCGGATGCCAATGTGGGTAAATGATCAACAAGGTTTTATTTTGGGTCGGCCTTCTCATTTTTTAAACGCATCGTTCCAAAGGCCAATAAGTTTGGTTGATTCCAATTCCCAACTCAGTTTCTTGCCATTTTTAAATCGGGTTTCCTTTCCTTTAAAAATAGCTTTCTTGTTACTTAACAATTTTTCCAAGGCAAGTCGTATTTCCGAAGCAGATTGCCCACATAGCATTCCCCGATCTGGGCATTCCTTTATAAACTGGGATTGTGCTTTCGTATTGGTCGCTAAAACATACAAACCTGCCTGGGTGTAGGTGATTATCTTATTTGATAAAGCCAATTTATTATTCAAATCCTTTCCTTGTTCCAAAGCTAAACCAATATCATTATAGCAAAGACGCGAGTGTAGTTCCACATGTGGCAAAGGTGGTAAAATCTCCACCGAAATTGAAGTTTCTAAGACGGTTTCCTGAAAGGACAAATATTTGTTAGTCTTAAATTTAGCGTCCCAGTACCCGATAAGGGTTAATTGAATCGGTTTTGAATCAACACGAGAAATATCTACTAGGGCCTGGAAAAGCTCTTCCAGACCCCGACCAGGTCCAATCTTTTGGCCGAACCAGATAAGCTTTAACGCTTCAACACCTTTGTGTTGATGAGTGGTGGGAAAATTAAATTCCGATTCTGGAAAACTGTTTAAAATTACCGAATGATTGTGATGCCCACCAATTAGGTCCAATGTATATTGCTCGATTAACGGGCTGGCACTGATAATCGCTTTTGCATGGGGCAATAGTTTGCTTAATAGGTATTTGCGTCTTCTTCTTTCATTGTCCTTATCAGCGGATGCCAATTCTCCAGGATGGTAGTCTTCCACATCAAAGATAAAGGGAACGTCATACTTTTTACCCAAACAGTAGGCCGGGTACAAGGCTCCCATATTATGGGCAAGAATCAAATCGGGTGGACTTGCCATTTCTTTCACTTCTCTCAATAGCTGAATTGATCTTCGGGTATTGGCCAAGGCATTGATAAAAACATTCCGCATAATAAATGGATATATTATTCTTGCCCATTTTTCTGACAAGCCCCAGAAAAACCATTTAACCCAATTCGTACGGGTAGCGTCCAGTTCGATCAATTTAAAAGCATCTTTATATTTGTCTTGTAATGCCTTCTTAATCTCATTGTTTACAGAATCGCTCCAGTTTCCCATGGAAAACACTAGAGCTGTTGCCTGAAATCCACTGCCTAAAGCCAGATTTAATTCCTTAAGAAGACGTGGGTTGGTAGCCAAGTTATTGGTGGTTAAAAAAAGGATTTGTATCAAACTATTCTAATTAGATTCATTCGACAAACTTTTAAATTTATATTTTTAGTATTTTGGAAACCAAAAATGTAGTTACTCTACCAAACAAGGCACAAACTCAATCTTACAAAAAAATGAACATTCCTTTATATCAGTCACAACAGCTATTGTATTTACCTGTGGCCTGTTTTAAATTAAGTTTCAGTTAAAAATCTTTATGCCAGTCCCAATTTCTGCTGTCTTCATCAACTTTTTGAAGTGCTACGCAATGCGAGTTTATACCTAATTCATTATCTGTAACTAAAATATTTTCTTTTAAAAACTTATCCGTTTTAGGCAAATACTTCAAAATAGATAATACCTTGCGACCAAAACTACTTTTTCGGTTTTTGGGGAAAGTATCATAGACCTTATAATCAGGAAATTGTGAAACATATCTTAACAATTTTCTAATTCCAGGAAATGTAACATCATCAAATACGATTATCCCATTCTTCATTAAAAGCTTGTCCAAAAAAAAGAAATCAACCAGAAGCCAATCTAATTGCTTCGTTGAATCTATATAGGCAAAATCAAATTTTTTTCCTTCAGATATAAGCTTAGGCAAAACAACGTAGCAGTATTCTTCATAAAAATCAAAACTTTTAGAATAGCCAGCTTGAGTTAATAAATCAATTCCTGCACCCTTCCATCCTGTAATTTCAAATTTATCAATTATGGTATGCCTTCCATTATTTTTAGTGACTTCTTCCGCTATAGCTAATGAAGACACTCCATATGCAAATCCTATTTCGATTGATTTCGAGAAATTATTTTCTGATATAATTTTTTGTAAAAAGGCACATTGCTCTTTACCTGTTTCTGAATGAATCGCAACCATCTCATTGTTTTTCGTCAAAAACGTCTTTGTCTTGAAGACAGTTTCTAATATTTCATTCATATTTGATTAATATTAATTCAAAATTTTAAGTTAGTATATTAATTAGATTTAGAAAGTTTTATATTGGAATATTTATAAACTAAACTTTAAAATATTTTATGCCCATAGTAGGATAAGTATTTTGCTGTTCGCCATCCTAAAATAGTTTTGATATACTCTACAGCACTTCCACCTAAGATGGGCATATAATTACTTCCACCATAGTTTTTTGATTTCTGAAATGCTTTCCTAGAAACTTTTTTATGTTGGGGCCATGCATTTACAGCCAGCCATTTATATTGTAATGCCATTGCTCTTCGAAATAATTCAGAATTTGTTCTTTGCAATAAATGTCGTTCCTTGGATTCCAAAGCCCTTAATTGACTATCAAGATGTACTTTCCCGTTTAAGGCGGAAATATTTATGCCTGTAGTATGCTTTCTGTAATAACAAATGCACATCGGAACATAAACAATTCCTGTACTAGCTAATGCTACACGGCAAAAAAATTCACCATCCTGATCCTTTAATAGTGTTTCATCCCATAAGCCTACAGCTTCAATTAGTGATCTAGGAGTTAACCATGCGTGGACCGCAACAAAATGAGGATCTCCATTTCCTCCTAAAAGATTTATTAAAAATGACATAGAATCTCTAGTGCTATAAATAAAATCCTTGTCACTGATTGTCGAATCCTTTTTTGAATCATAAAAATGCAGCGCGTTACATACAGCAATATCTTTATCCTGATTTATCAAAGCCAGAATTTGATTTTCAATTTTAGTCTTACCTAATAAATCATCTGCATCCAAATATTGGATATAAGAACCTGAGGAGAGCTCAAATCCGTAATTCCTAGCAGCACAAGCCCCTTTACCTACATTTTTATTTACAATTACATTTTTGGCCTGGTAATCCAATGCTAACTCATAGCTCCCATCCGTAGAACCATCATCTATCATAATGACTTCGATATTGGCATAGGTTTGCTGTAGGACTGATTCCAAAGTTTCCTTTAAAAAGGATTTAGCGTTAAAGATTGGGATGATAACAGACACTAAGGGTAATTTTTGACAACTCATTTTCGTTCTATAAATATTATAGGAATGCCCGGAAAGAAGTATTTTAATTTCTTATAATCCTGAAAATTAGCCAGAGAACAGTTAAGCAATCAGAGCCATCAACATTTAAGGATTTATATTCTAAGAATATTTAAGCCATTACTTTTTTTAAAATTTTTCTTAAAATCGAATCATAATCATATTTATCGTCTACCACCTTACTCTGTCCATTCTTGGTAAGCGTTTCAAGTTCATTTGGATGTACTAAAAAATAATCAATTTTACATATCATATCATCTATATTGTTATAAAAAATCACCTCATCTTCACTAAAAAAATCACTTGTTTCGGAATTATATTCGGTTACCAAGGCTGTGCCACAGGCTGGGATTTCAAAAGTTCGGGTAGTGTGAAGTTCAGGGAATCGTTTAGATATAAGCCCTAGGCCCAGCTTAGTGGAGGAAATAAACTTGGCGTATTCTTCGGAAAACAAGCCATCACCATAAAACTCCAAATTGGGATTGTGCTTATTATGTTTAACAAAATCATGCCATCCTTTACCTGCTAAGAGAACCTTAATATTGTTGTCTATTAAATTTTGAATGATTTGTTCCCTATACGGTTCCCATAACCCAACAAAAGAAACCGCATCCCGTTTATCCTTGAAATCGGTCATATTACAATGAATTTTACTATCAAATCCTTGGGTCGTCATAATTAATTTACTAGAATCTATTTGATTTAGATATAAATCCCGTTCCTTGGATTTAGTGGTAATCAGAAAATCGTAAAGCGGAATACTCCTATTGAACAAGGATGACTTGTTCTCATGAAATGCCATATCCGGGGTAAAGTGAACTAACCTCCTTGTTCGTTTACGAAGCAATTCAATGCTTTTTCTATCTAAAAAAATCCCCTTATCAACCCAAATCAGGTCATAATCTATCCTTCTTAGCTCATGCTGCAGATAACGGTTAATATTCCAAACCAAGGGTCCCATTTTATATCGAAATCCCAAGGAACGAAATAACTTTTTAGTTTTAAAAAAGGGGATGTGGGTATCTATAATATCAAATGTTTGGACGTTTAAGATTTCCCCAAGTTGATCGGCCCGCATCCTGCTGGTAGTACCATCCGTATGTTGCCCGATGTATAGTAAATTCATTTGCTTAAGTTTGGAAATCTTTTAGATCAGTTGCATTTATTGATTGTTCGCCATTTTATTTGCTTAAGTGAAAATGGGGGAAATTCTTCCTTTGGTCATACATTTTCAAAACCGAAGTAAAGATTGCTATTTTGACTTAATTTCATTTAGTAATTCATTATATACATCCTCGCACCAATTTTGCTGTGGTTCATAATTACCTACCTGTTCCATCCTGTAAGATTTATCCCGTTTTAAATTTAAAAAATCAATTGGTTTTACTTCAGGAATTGAACCCGTATTAACATATGAATAACACCCCAATAATTCTTTGGAAAACCACACGTTTAAATCACACGCCAGATATTCAAATAGTTTGTTTGTTGCATTATATTTATAATTTTCATTAAATGCCTTATGTAAAATTACGCCAATGCTGTACTGATTCAAAATAGTTGGTAACAAATCATATTCTATTCCCTTTTCATAATAACAAATTCTTTCATTTTTTAGATTATTTAAATAGTATGCTACGTCTTTATGGATATTGTATGAATATATATCAAATGAATAAAGTTCTTGGGATTTAATCCATTCACAGAATTCACGAATGTAGGAAGATTCAAAGGCTAACGAACCGACATAAACAATTCTGTTTTTCTTTCTTTCTTCCAAAGGTTTCAAATAATTCAGCCAAACAATTGGGGGGAAATTTGGCATAATGTGCATTTTACTCCTATCGATGTTGGGATAATCCTTTTGAAATAGACTTTTACGGTCGTCATTAGTTTGGCTTATCCATACAGCCTCATTATATAAAAACCGGGTCTCTAAATAATGGGAATATTTTACAAGTTTCATGTATTTGTCATACCAAGATTTGGACGCATATTCATGATAATGAATAAAAACATTACAATTTCGTCTAAAAAAAATCTTATATATTGAAACTGGAAGTGAAGATATTGTTTCAAAATAAACGATAGTTTCTATACCCAAAGCAACTACCTTTCCCAAACTTCCTAAAATTAGCCTTAAATACTTATAGGCCTTAACAAGGCTATTGTCCTCTTTGTTTGCTAGTTCATATCGATAAATTCGGATGAAATTATTACAATACGGTTCCCGGCCCTTGTCATTAGCGCAAGTAAAAACCGATATTTCCAGATCATTAAGTGCATTTGAATCTGAAAAATAATTCAATAGGTTCAAAACAGGCGGATAGTATTCTATAGGATAAAAATGAAGGATTGCGATTTTCTTTTTCATGTTTCAAATTTATTCCTCTAATATTCATTCAATTATTAAACTCCAATTGGCACTGAAATGGTTTACTGATGGAATATTAATCAATATAATTGAAAATCTTTCTGGTTAAATTAATTGCATTGTCCCTACCAAATTCCTTTAGCAAAATAACTTTAATTTTTGAAACTTCGGCATCAGTCATCTTTTCCAGAGCGATGCCATTATCGATTTTTAAATCCTTCTGAACAGTATAAATAGGTAATCCCATTTTTTTTAAAGAATAGTAAAGCGGACTTTCCTTGTTCATATAGACACGAATCCCCAACCATAAGCAAACCAAAATATTTCCGAGGGCCTGTTGTCTTAAATGATTAAATATAGCAACAGAACAACTTACAACCATTTTATTATAATCAACCATGGGCAAGAAGTCCATAATTGGGATAAATCCGTCCTTAAAGATACGGTTACCTATTTCACTAATGTCTTTTGCATATTCCATATCCCCGTAATTTAAGGGGATAATTACGTTTCTATTCTTCAAATTAAAATTTTGCAATTCCTGAAAAACATCGAGATGATTGGAAGCGTAGGAACTGGAATTTCCCACTAAAATGTTGTCCCCCATACAGGAACTGTTAAATTGGTCTCCCAACAGATTTTCCATTGATCCAAAATGAAATGGAATGTATTGAAGTTTCAATCTGAATTTATTGTTTATCAAAATTAAGTCCTCCTCAATTACTGGGCAGCAGTAATCGATCCTTTTCAACAATCTTCCCTTTTTGGTGAATGGAAATTTTAGTATACGGAGTGGCAACAAGTATTCCCAGAACAATTCTGAAAATTTGCGGTTCTTTTTTAGGAGCAACTTCGTTTGTGGAAGATAGGATTTATGAATAATTAACTTGTGGATATCCTGCCCCCAGCACATCCAAATTATTTTGGTGTTTAAAGGGGCACTTTCAATAAAATCTAATTTCAAATCACATAAGAAGTGAATAAATATTGATTTATAGTTATTAAGAGAAGAAATCAACCCTTTATATGCCATCGAATTTTTTTGGACGATCGTGATTGGATGTTCAGGCTTTAAAGGATAGTTTAAATCATTAGATCCTTCTTTCTGAATCAACACAAAAATTTGATTTGGTATTTTGATGGCTAGAAACTGACTGACGATAGAATTTGTGAATTTTTCATCATGAAAAATATGTAAGTGATTAGATTCTTTCATTGCCAAGCCATTTTTTGGATACATCTTTGCCTGTTAAAGCGCTGGACAAAATTTCATCTATCGCACCTATATACTCTTCCTTGTTTAATCGGTTTAAAAAATTATGTGCTTTCCCTTTAAAATCGGCACTTATAATTTCGTAGTTATCAAAACTATATTCAATCTTTTCACTAAGCGATTTATAATTTCGGGATTCAAATGCTATACCCAAGTCAAATCTTTTGGACAACTCCCCTAACCCTCCTGAATCTGAAACTACACAAGGAAGTTGGGCCTCCGCTGATTCACAGAATATTCGACCGAAAGGTTCCTGTAGGCTGGGTATTACCATAAGGTTTTTATCCATTATTTCTCGGTTGATATCCCTCTGAAAACCTCTAAAAATAAAAACTTCGTCAAGCTTATGGTGGGAAATTTTAAGTCTTATTTCCGCTTCAATTTCATTATTTGGTGCATTGCCCACAAAATACACTTCAATTTGGATATCCGGTCTCCTTATTCGTAAGTCGTTAACAGCTTCAATCAGTAAAAAATGACCTTTTGATTCCGAAATCCTCCCCAAAAGCACCAATTTAAATGGTTCTTTATCCTTTCTTAGCACAAGGCTCAAATTCTTCCATTCATATCCATAGTAAAGTACGCTCTTTTTGGAATTGGGCACCTTTAATTTACTGCCAATAAACTCTGAATTACAAATAAAAGTGTTTACTGGATTGTATAAATATTTATTGAACTTATTAACTAGTAGGGCATCTTCAAGCGTGGAAACTTCTGAAACCATGGGTATCCTATTTAACAAACCCATATAAGAGAACACTTTTTGTATTCCTGCTTGATTTATAAAAATAAGGTCGGGTTTAGTTCTCCGAATTAATCGAAATATTTTTAAATAGGAAGTTAATTTTCTTAAAGGATGAGTAATATCCAATATTTCAATCGTTTCAAAGCCGTGGATGTGCAATACTTCCGTAAATGGGCTTTTCGGAGGTAAAACGATACAAAAATTGAATTTTTCCGAATCCAAATTCCTCAATATATCCAATAAAACCATTTCGGAACCCCATAAATTTCCAGAAGGTTCTATCACTAAAATTTTCTTCATAGTTTCAAATATTACGATTATTACTCGTTAATGCATACTAGAAAAATATTTAGTTTAAATGTTGAGTTAACCAAAATAGCTCCATTTTGATAAGAATAACGAGTTAAAATTTTACTATATTTTATCATCTGTGGAGATTATATATTAAAGTTAGTTATTGTAAATAACATGAATATTATTTTCAAAGTTTCAGCTTAAAAACGATTTAACTCAGCAATCGAAATTCTATCGATTTAACAGCAAATAATATGTATAATCTAACCTCCAGTCATTGCTGATAATATACCACAACAAATGATTTTCATTCAAAGTCCTCTATCTTGTCAACCATATATAAAGTTGGTATTGCCATGAATTAAGCATCATTTTTTTAATTCAATTTGACTTAAGGAACTTCTCTCCAGGTTTTCGATTCCTAATGATTTTTGCGGGATTTCCATATGCAAGCACATTATTCGGCAAATCTTTCGTGACAAGTGAACCAGAACCTACCACTGTGTTTTCACCAATATTAACCCTATCCATAATAATTACTCCCAAAGTAATTGCCGAGTACTTTCCTATAACAACTTTACCACCAGTTACAGAACCAGCTGAAACACTTGCAAAATCTCCAACTATGCAATCATGTTCAATTTGTGCACCAGTTGCAAAAAAACAAAAATTACCAACCGTGCTGTTTGGGTTGAAAATACATCCTGCCATTGCCACGATTCCAACTCCAAATTCTACATTTGAACCAATTATTGAAGAAGGATGAATTGCGTTTACAAATTTGAAATCGGGAATTTGATTTATAAGGCAATCATAAACAATTTTACGAGACCAATTGTCTCCAATTGTTATTAAGCCAGCATGTACGTCATACTTTGCCACTAGTTCATTCAATTCTTCCTGCCTGCCTACAACTTCGTAGCCAAATAATATTGTTCCAATCTCATTAATTGAATCAACTACTCCTACAATATTATACTTCCCTTCCTTTAATATTATGTCGATGCAATAATTGAGGTGTAAGCCGCCACCAAATACTAATATATTCTCCATAAAAATCTATTTGCTTTTACATGCCAATTCTTTTTGGATTATTTACCTAAATAATTTATTCTAGTATGCCGACAGATTAAAACTGACTCCGGATCAAAAAATGTAGCTTTGTCGTTAATTTTTTCATTATTTTAAATATATTTAAAAGCCTTCGAAGCTAACTGGATCTCTGAAAGAAATCATATAATTAATATTTTAGTGTTCTAACAATTATCCGACAGACCATTTCAATTTCTGGGTTCGTAATATCATAATAAAGTGGCAAACACAGAACCCGACTAGAAATATCATCACTTATTGGTGTACTATTCCCTTTAGCATACTCTAATGATGAAAGGGAAGGATAAAAGTATCTACGGGTTGAAATCTCATTTTTTGCCAATTCATTTAATATTTTCAATGTAATGGACTCCGATTCCATAATTATTGGATAATAAGCAAAATTGTATGAACAATTGGCGGGAATTATGGGCCTGGTAATTCCCTTATCAACTAACCAACTATCATATAACATGCAATCCTGTTTCCTTTTGTTTATTATTTCATCAATAAATGGAAGGTTCGCCAATCCCATAGCTGCATGAAATTCGGAATTCTTTCCATTTATGCCCACTCCATTGTACTTGTCATAGCCATCATGTCCAAAATTACGTAGATAGGCCAATCTTTTTAAAAGATCGGGGGAATTGGTAATGACTGCACCCCCCTCAACAGTATGGAACAACTTGGTGGCATGGGTACTTAATGTAGAGATGTCCCCATAACTTAGTAAGGACTTTCCTTTATAATTGGATCCAAAAGCATGGGCTCCATCATAAATTATTTTAATGTTGTGCCTACTCGCAATATCAATTATTTCTTCTATATGGCATGGAATACCGTAAACATGCGTTGCTAGTATGGCTGAGGTCTTATCAGTAATTAAGGATTCGATCTTTTTTGGGTCAATAGTCAATCTCTCACTATCTATATCAGCAAAAATTGGAGTGCAACCTTCCCACACAATTGAACTTGTCGTGGCAACATAAGAAAAAGGGGTGGTAATGATTTCACCTTTTAAATCCAACGCTTTTATAGCCATTTGAAGGGCAATGGTGCCGTTACTTGTAAAGAGCAAATGTTCGAGACTTAATGCAGTTTTTAATTTAAGTTCCAACTCATTGACCAATGGACCATTGTTTGTAAGCCAATTTCTTTTCCATATTTGAGCTACAAGTAAATCAAACGTGCTTTTTGGTGGAAGAAATGGTTTTGTGACTAATATCATAACATATTAACAGGTTAACTCCCAATTATTTTTTTTAGCAATAAAGCATTTCTTAGGCCTATCAATTTTGTGATTTTTTGAAACCTTGCTCCACCTACTGGCCACATCTTTTGGTGACCCAATTCATAAAACTCATTTTCAGCAATTCGCGATAGATCCGGAAAATGTGTATGATATTCGTAAATGAACATCAAAAAATTATTTCCCAAAGCGGTTTTCAAATTTTGTAAAATTCCATAGGATTCTATATGTTCCTTATATGACTGATAGGATTTTAATAGAGATTCAGCCTTATCTCTTCTATAATGCCTTTTCTTGGAAATACTATTAGCAAGACCGGAGCGATAATATACCCCGCAACCTCTTACAAATGTAATACCTTTACTTGTTAAAAGTACCCTGCTGAAAAATTCCCCATCCTGATTCAGTTGCAATTCCTCGTTCCAAGGTCCGGCCATTTCGATTAATTTTCTAGGAGTTAACCAAACTGCGGTTTGGGCCATTCCTCCACCTAACCAAGAATCGGCCAGCCATTGTGAAGGGGTTTCATAATCTTTATTAATAAGCTGCTTTTCCCATTGCACTGTATCTTTGCTTCCATAAAAACGGCCCCATTTGCAACTTGCTATAAAATCCATATTAAATTGCAAAAGTGCAATTTGCTTTTTAATCTTATTTGGACTCAACAGATCATCGGCATCCAAATACTGTATATAATCGCCAGTGGATAGTTCTAATCCATAGTTCCTGGCCGCACATGCTCCCTTTCTTCTGTTTTTTCTTACGATGACAGTTGGAGCTTCATATTCCAATGCTAAATTGTAGCTACCATCCGTAGAAGCGTCATCTATTAGAACAACCTCAATTTTAGGGTAGGCTTGTGATAAAACAGAAGCCATAGTTTCTCTTAAGAACAATTCGGCGTTGTAGATCGGGATTATTATTGATACTGTTGGTAAGTCCATCAACTTACAGTTAATATTAGGTGTCATTTAAATTAAATAGTGGGCTCCAACTGTTTTATCCTCTTCGATTGAATTGTTAACTGCTGTTTTGTAAACTTTCAGCACTTTAAGAATTGCTTTTAATTGATTTTTATAATGCCTCTTATTTGGAGTTAAAAAATACATAAGTCCTGCTTGAACTAATTTTTTGACATAAAAATATCTTGAAATTGATACATTTGGATTTTTCAGAGCTAATATGTAATCTATGTACATATCATTAATAATTTGTGGTGATGTCCTAATATTGACCCTGAACTCTCGATCATGAAAAACTTTTTGATTTGGACAAATGCCTATCTTATAATTCTTTCTTTTACACCGTAATACGTAATCATCGTCTTCTCCATAATGATCAAAAAGCGGGTCAAAACCCCCAATGTTTTTAATAACTTCGTTGGGAATTAACCAGCAAGCTGCGTTTGCAAACGAAACTTCATAAACTTCTTTTTTATTCCTTCCCAAAAAGTAATCATTAATTAAGTCAATAGTTACGCCAACGGTATACTGTAAAAATAAGGAGTCTATCTTGTCACCTTTACCGTTTAGCTGTAAGGGACATAGAATACCAAATTCATTATTTTTATTTTGAATTTCTATCAAATCTAAAACCGTATTCGTTTCAATTCTAGCATCTTGATTAAGCAAAAGCATATAATCGGCGTTCCATTTCAAAGCTTTTGCAATACCAATGTTGTTTGCTTTGCCGAACCCTAAATTTTCATTTACTTCAAATATTTTAACATCTTTAAATCCAGCCCTAATGATATCTATAGTATTATCAGTCGAACCGTTATCAATAATATAAATCTTTATTGGGACATTTGATTTAATTAGGCTTGTAAGGCATTCGGCAATCCATTTTGCTCCATTATATGTTACAATAATCGCTGCAATTTGCATCATTTACTATTTATTATTTGAATTATATCATCAAAAGAACTATAAACCATATTTTTTTGTTTATCAAAATGTTCTTTTAAAATTTTTCTATCCATCTCCAAAGCTTTTACAGCATTTTTAGCTAGGGAATCATATTCAGAACATTTATTTAAACCTGCAATTCCCCAAGTATCTAAATAACTTTCCAATTTTTCTATTTTTGGATTTAACCCTAAATAAGGAACATTGAATGACATTGCAGTAATAACACCATGAAGACTTGTGCCAATAAATAATTTGGAACAAGCAATTGATTTCATTAGCGAAAAGATATTCTTTTCACTCCTAATCGTTATATTGGGGTTGTTTAACCGACCTTTAATTATTCGTAGGGCTTTTAAATCATCGTGGCCAGCACAGAACCCAATCGGCATTAAAACTATTTCAAGTTTTGTGATTTTTTGCAAACTATCCAATTGTTGGGCAATAATTTCCAATTTGCGAATAGATTTGTAATAACCAACTTGAAAAACTATGTATTTGGTAGAACTTTCAGTTGGGATTTCTTTAAAAACATCGCTCATTATTAATGCGGAATCAGGAGATAATATTGCATTTACATTTGAGAAATTTAATTTAATATCATTATATATATGTTTATTCCTAAAAGAGCTGTAAACGGAATTCTCCAATGATTTTTCGATAGTTTTTGAATGGATTGACGATGAAACAAAGTTTCCGCCTACAGCGTTAAAAATTAAGTAGTAATCATTCAATATTTTAAAACTGCTTGGAACGAATGGTAGGCTTTCATTTGAATTTCCTATTAAGATTTGAGCAAATTTGTTAAAAAGCTTTTTAAATGGACTCCTATGATAAACATGATAATAAATAGATGATAAAAAACTTAAAACTGCAGACCATTCTGTTTGTAACACTTCCCCGCCCGCGATAATCAAAAAGTCCTTGTCATCGATTTTTCTTTTTTTCCATAGTACTTTATATGAGTCAGTTTTTAAAGCGCCATACTCTGACAAGTTAGACTTAATTGTTCCTACTATCTCTACTTCTTGATTATACTTAACATTAAATATGTTTTTTATTATCAATGGAAACAATAAGTCTCCATAATTAAGTCGATCACAAGCACAATAAACTACGATTTTTCTCATTTATTCAACGCATATATTATTACTTCTACTAGGCTTATATCGGATTGATTTAGTAATTCCATTCCCTTTTTAAATGAATGTCTATAAAATGCCGAAATAATTTCTCGTGATTCCTTTCTTTTTATCTTACCTAAAATTAGATTTCTATCAGTATCATTCAACGGTGCGTCTTCTGTTTGAACTATAAATTTTGATAGTAATGTATATTGAAAGGGTACTAATGGATTAGTCCTAATTTCAATGGATTCCTGTTCTTCATGAGTTCTATAAGCAACCATCCCAATTGGCATTAATAACACATTGTTTTGCTTCGATAAAAGGTGCCACATTTCAAAATCGCCTAACATTCTTTTGCCCGTAAACCCTCCAATTTTAATAAAAGCCTCCCTTTTAATAATTGATGAAAGTGGTGCACTGTTAAAAATTGGATATTTTAAATAATGAGTTAAATAAGCCTCCTTGGGCGATAATTGATATGGTAAAAATCTATCCTTTTCACGTTGAAGAGATAGCAACCCATATCCTGCCTCAGGAAATTGTTCCATATAAAAAACTAATTGCTCTAAACCATAAGGATAGATAATGTCATCTGCATCCACATATTTTAAATATTTTCCTTTAGCATAGGAAGCTGCCCGATTGCGATTGGGATAATCGCCCAAATTATTTTGGTTTACATGAACTTGTATCCTTGAATCCCTATGAGCATAGGTATTGGCAATCCCCAAAGAGCCGTCCTTACTTTGGTCATCCACAATGATGAGCTCCCAATTGTAATAAGTAGAAGCCAAAACACTTTCGATGGCCTCAGCAATATATTTTTCGCGATTATAGACCGTCATTAAAACGGAAACTAATGGGTTGCTTTGTAGGTTATCCATTACTTATTTTGTATTCTGTTTCCCCACTGGTACATTAAGAAACATGTCCTTTTCAATTTGGTACACTGTATTAGTCCTTACGGCCTTTTGAAATCTTCTTGTAGCCTTCCTATGTTGGTATATAATACTGAAATTATGCATTATCCATTTAAGGCTACAATTCCATTTAAAATTTCTGTAAATCACTAGGGCATAGTTTTTTATGCTATAGGACTGCGGACGAGCATAACCAAAACAATTATAAATGAATAAATTCGTAATCAATGTTCTTCTAAAGGTATATTTCGGATATTGATAATGGTAATGAGCAACCTGTGCGGCAGAATCATAGATTAATTTATATCCGGTCTGCAAAACCTCTTTAGCCCAGAACATATCCTCTCCAAAGACTAACGGCATAAACGGGATTTTTTCCAAGACTGATTTTCTATACATAGCATTTACATCATCCCAGCTACATGCGGCCTTTTGTTCTTTTGGAAAAAGTGCATCAAATACTGTCTTATCCTTAAATTGGACGGACTTAACATTTGGAGGTGATTGAGGCCTAAACCATTCATGGGGGTTTTTATCTGGATCATGAGGTACTATTTGTTGTCCACATACCCCGGCAACTTCAGGATCCTTAAAGTGTGCCAGCATGGCTTCCAACCAAGTGCCGTTTATAGCAATGGCATCTTGTACCGTCATCACCACAAATTCACCTCGGGCATGTTTTATCCCAAGATTACGGGTAGCCCCATGATTAAAGCTTTGGGGGTCTATTCGAATAATTTTCACATCATAATTTTCCAAAATCTCCAATGTACCATCCGTGCTTCCACTGTCTATGATTATAACCTCAGTTTGATCATAAATATTCTGATCCATGATAGCATCCAAACATCTCGCAATGGTTGCACTACCATTTTTTACCGGAATTATGACGGATATGAGGGGTTTAGTCTTCAATCTGAAGTAGGATATCATTAACGATTTTTTTCCAAGTCATTTTTCTTAGGAAGGATTTAATTATCTTGATCTTAGGAGGCAAAAATTCATCATTACTGATGTATTCCTGGAATTTATCATAGGAATCCGCACAATATATCAAGCTTTCATAATCTTGTAAGAGGTGTGGATGAAAATTATTGGTCACCACCTTTTTTCCCATTTTGAGATAATCAAAAATCTTCATACTACTCACATCTATATGGGCATCTTTTTTATATAAGGCAATGGCTACATCTGCTTTTTCAATAATATTATCGGCATTTTTTCTAGGTAAATAACCATGTAAAATAACATTTTCAAAAGCCTTTAATTCCTTGGACAAATTGGTTAAATAATCGCGACCAATAATATGAAACGTCCATTTCGGATAATCCTTAATTAGTTTAATTAACCAATCCCTTTTTATCCATTTGGATAAGGTCCCGCAATATACAATTTCCTTGTGTGCAGGATTTACTGCTTTTCTAAATTCGTTTACCTTACAATCCATTACACCGTTCATGGCCAAAATAACTTTACAGGTTGGGAATTGGGAAAACCATTGAAGCATGGTTCTTGAGCCCGATAGGACATAATTTGCCTTACCAGCAATTTCAACCAACAAGCGCTTTCGTACATCTATGTCAGCTAATGGAAGGTTAGGATCATTTAAAATGTTATGATCACTATCAAATAATAATTTGCCTTTGGTTCCTAAATATTTCCAATCGCGATAACCTTTCGGCCAATAACACCAATTAATTACCTTATCCCCTTCATTTTTCAATTTAAAATGCCTCCAATAGATTATTTTCAAAAGCCAACTATTAATGGGTCTGAAAAATTGAAAAAATCCCCTTTCCGGAAGTATTGGAGCATAAAATAGATCAAAGACCTTCCCTGAGTAATTTTTTCTGAATAATTGTGTAAAGACCATAGATCTAGTAGTTCTATGTACACAAACGATTTCGGTAATGGTCGGCGACTGGATCAAGGCAAATAGATAGGCAATATTTCTCCTATTTATATCCTCCGCGATTATTTGCGAAAATGGCTGATCCGCACCATAGTAAAATACCTTCACCTATTATTAAGTTTATTAAAATAATATAAATTGGGAACTCTTTAAACCTTTTAAATGAACTTAAATCTATTAAGAGGCTTGAGTAGATTTATTGGTTGCCTTCCTTACGTTCCATTGTAAAATTGGGTGAATTACCCCTTGGGGTTTTCCTGAAAGCGAAACACCTAACTGATTTTGTTGCAAATCTACGATTTCAAATGAAATACTTTCATCAACAAAGTAAGACTTTACCTTAGGTATATCAATATGTACACTAATTCGATAATTTCCTAGATTTAAAAGTTTAGCCGGAATTTGGCATTCGCTTAAATATCTTCCAGCAACTCTCTTTCTATTTATACTATAGCCTTCAAAATCACTTGTAGAAAAAATAAGTATCCCGTCTTCCGTGAAAAAGTTAATAATTACCCTCAGATTAAGGAGCGTTTCGTACAAAGTATAATCTATAATTATCTTAAGATCATCCTTAGTGGTATAGGCATTGTTGTTATCCTCATTTTTAACTATTATGGAGTTTAACTGTATTTCATCTTTAATTTTATCCGCGTATATAAGCTCGTTATTAGACTTTTTGCCATCACTTAAGTAATTGGAAATTGTGTGATCAACATCCCCAGTATAGGAAATAATCCCATTGCTTAGTACAATCCCCGTGTTACATAACTTTCGCACCGATTCCATATTATGACTTACAAACAATACCGTCCTTCCCCCTTCAGTAGAAACCTCTTTCATCTTCCCTATCGCCTTTTTTTGGAATTCGGCATCCCCTACGGCCAAGACCTCGTCTACCACCAGGATATCGGGTTCCAAGTGGGCGGCTACCGCGAACGCTAACCGCACGTACATCCCTGAGGAATATCGTTTTACGGGGGTGTCAATATAGCGTTCGCAACCCGCAAAATCTACAATCTCGTCAAACTTAGCACGGATTTCTGGTTTGGTCATCCCCATTATGGCCCCGTTTAAAAATACATTTTCCCTTCCCGTAAGTTCGGGGTGGAATCCGGTGCCTACTTCCAACAAAGAAGCGATTCGGCCCCTAGCCTTGATGCTACCCGTCGTTGGTGCAGTTACACGGCTTAAGAGCTTTAATAAGGTGGATTTACCTGCCCCGTTTTTTCCGATGATGCCCAAAACCTCCCCTGGCATTACTTCAAAATTAATATCGCGCAAGGCCCAGACATACTCGGACTCCCCTTTTGTGGAACGGTCGTTAGTCTCTCCTATCTTAAGATAAGGGTCTTCCTTCCCCCGGATGTTGTGCCACCAACGGTTTACATCATGGGAGAAGGTCCCTGTGCCTGTGAGGCCCAAGCGATATTGTTTGCTTACGTTTTCTATTTTTATTATTGGCTTCATTTATTCGTTATTCGGTTTTCCGTGATACCGTGATGCAGTTTTCATTTATGCGGTTTTTCGAGATGCCGTGATACCGTTATGCGGTGATACCGTTTTCCGTGATGTCGTTTCACCGTCCATAAGCTTTCTTTTTTAGCGACTCCTTTAACCGATAAATCATTTTACGCAGAGATAAAATTTCGGTATCAACAATTTCTTTAGTATCACAGAATCCTAATTTTTCAATTATAATCAATTGGGTTTCCAATTCACTTAATGATCCGTTAGCAATATCCAAAAAACGAATGAATTCTTTGGAAGATGATCGACCTGCTCCTTCTGCTATGTTGGAAGGAATTGAAATACTCGCTCTATTAATCTGGGATTTCAGCCCAAATTTTTCATCGCTTGGAAGCAATTCCGACAGTTTATATATAACCAACACTAATTCTATACTCCTTTTCCAAACATCCAGATCTTTATGCGTCATACTCAGTTTCCATTGTTCGTTGTCCGTGATGCCGTTGTCCGTAATGCCGTGAGGTCTTATCACCGTATCACTGTTTCACTGCAATACCGCTTCACCGTATCACCATATCACCGTATCACCGTATCACTGCATCACTGTATCACCGCTTCACCGTATCACCGCTTCACCGTATCAC